>Ga0315312_1001207_pt1 | contig 21408 bp, 19 predicted proteins | sample TDP7_MG_FD_203629 | JGI IMG/M metagenome (GOLD analysis project Ga0315312, IMG submission 203629) | Freshwater sediment microbial communities from Lake Towuti, South Sulawesi, Indonesia - TDP7 | ecosystem: Environmental > Aquatic > Freshwater > Lake > Sediment | place: Indonesia: South Sulawesi... | reverse complement strand
TTCATTTGGTGGAGGGCTTTATCCGGCTGGGTTTTTTCATCGCTTACCTCAGGTTAATATCATTAGCCCGTGACATTAAGCGGGTATTTGCTTATCACGGTGCTGAGCACAAGGCGGTGAATGCCTATGAGGCTGGTGTTCCCCTGGAGGTAGAGGCAGTCAGGGAATATAGTACCGCCCACATGCGTTGCGGCACTAGCTTCCTGTTTGCTGTTCTAATTATCGCCATCATCGTTTTTGCCATTATTGGGCGACCCTCGGTATGGGTGATGGTGGTGTCGCGAATTGCCTTCATTCCGCTTATTGCTGCCCTTGGCTATGAGGTTACCTACTTTGGCGCTAGGCATAACAAGAATAGATTGGTTAGGGCATTTCTGGCTCCGGGATTGTGGTTACAGGAGCTAACAACCAGGGAGCCAGATGATAATCAGCTTGAGGTTGCGCTATCGGCATTAAAAAAAGCGGTGGAGATTGATGGGGTTGGGGAGGTAGCTCAGGCTTCCTCTGGATGAGCCTCTATATCTTGCTCGGTTAGCTTCTGAAAGAAGCAGGTCTTGTTGCCGGTGTGGCATACCGGACCTGTAGGCTCTCCAATAATCAGGATGGTATCGCTATCGCAGTCCTTCAATATTGAACGCACCTTGATGCGGTTGCCCGAGGTCTCCCCCTTATGCCATAGCTTGTTTCGGCTCCGACTATAAAACCAGGCTTCGCCACTGGACAAAGTTCGGCGCAGTGCCTCCTCATTCATATAGGCTAGCATCAGCACCTCGCCGGTATCAGCATCCTGAACTATCGCTGGGACTAGCCCATTTTGGTCAAACTTTATATTCTCTATCAACCTCTCCCCCTTTAGGTTTTATTTATTAACCCCATCCCCCTTTATCCCCCTTCCCCTTGATAAGGGGAAGGGGGAAGATTTTGTGAAGAGGGGCAGAGCCCCTCTAAAACTCCTCTTGTTCCATTTAATCTTACAGGGGTAGTTTCGCTTGGGCTTCCACTTTAGGCAATTCCACTTCTGTTTGAAGTATCGCTTCAAAATCGGTTATTTGTATCTGCTTCTTGCTTCTTGTTTCATTAAAGAATCTCTCTAAATCTGCATAGTAGATAAACTTCCACCCCTCCTTAGCAACCCTGTCTTTTAATAGCTCTGAGTTTACTTTTTTGTAGAGAAGGGGACGGCGCTCTTCGGGAATAACAATGCACTTTGTGGTCTGGTATTCTGGTGGGATATTGGAGCATCTATTGATTGCTTCTGTTATTGCCGTAGTGTTTTCAACTTCAAAAGCATATTTTATTTCGTCCTCCCTTAACCACAATAGGTCTATATTTTCAATGAAGTCTAGTTTATCTTGGGCTAATGATAAAGACGCTAAGTCTTGGAAAGTACAAAGCGTGGAAAGGGGTTCGCCGTCATAAATATCCCCTTGTTCTCTAAGACCAATCCATACCTTGTATTCAGCTTTATTTCCAATTTCTGCTAGGCGACCAATCGTTAAACTATGTTCGCTTTCTCTTTGGGCAATACTGGGTCGTATTTTCCACATTCCCCCCGGTGCTTTTTCGGCATAGGCTTCCAGAATCTCCTCTACGCTTGAGGAACTTGGGGTGAGGGCATTACGGAAGATTAAAAAGACCCCTTTCAGCACTTCGCTAAAAGAAACTACTTGTCTTCTTCGCAGAACTTGAATTATAGCCTTTTCCAGCCTGTCAGCTAGAGGAGTAATATGGAGCCAGTATCTACTAGGCTCCTTAAGCCACCAGCCCTTTCCTTCAATAAACACAAACTCTTCCTCATGCCTTTTGATAATGTCCTGTATCTGCTCTGGCTTGGCAAGAAACAGAAAGCCGTGCTTATTCAGTTCCATATAAATCCCTTTGAGAATGTCAGTATAAAGCGTAGGTTCTCCCCGCTCAACTAGTATCCTTTTAACTGTTTCTACCACTATCCGCTCATAGTGCCCCTTATCTATTTCCACAGCTTCTGGTTCTAATTTTGCCACAGATAATGGCTTCCTAAATCTCAGATAGTAATCACCTACTGCACTTCCGTAGGGCTGACGCAAAGCCTTAGCTGAGGCTCTTAATGGTGTTTGGTAAATAATGTTTTCAAGGTCAAAGCCAGCATAACTCACTGCCCTGATAATGGAGTTATAGACTTTAACGTCTGTGCTGTGAAAGGTAATAGTCACCCACCCGCCAGTTTTTACCACCCGATGAACTTCGTCAAAAATGGCTCTCAATAACTCGTGGTAGTAGTCAAAGCCCTTTTTCTGAGCAGGGTTAATGGTGAGCTCATCGCCATAAGGCATATCAAACCTTAGCCAAGATGCCCATAGGGTGCTCAGCTCAAGGTATTGAATAGCCCCGCCATATGGTGGGTCAGTAAAAACATAATCTACACAACTAGGCGGCAATTTGCGCAACGCAGTGAGGGCTGATTCATTCATCAGCAAGATGTTTGCCTTCCCATTTATAAGGTCATCTGCGTCCTTAGCCTGCTGATAGAAGGGAATATCCTCGTTGGACTCCTCTTTACCCCGTAGCGTCTTCTCAAACCGGTTCTCAAAGCAATCCCAAACATTTATCTCAAAGTGCTTTGGCGGAACCCAATAGCTTGGGCGTGCCCAACTTCCAACCTCTTCAGTTTCCTTTATTACACCTGTCATCTTGCCTCTTCGCTCAATGACGAAAACGAGTTTGCTTGCTTGGGGTAGACAAGCCGTAAAAGTTAGCTTCATTAAATCCTTAACTACACCCTCGGGTAAGCCTTGAATCTCATGATAAAGTAAAGAAAGGGCAAATAGTGCTCTCTTGGTAAATAACTCATCAATAGAGTTCAATTTCTCCTTTTTCTCAAAGGGAGTTCCGTCTGGATAATAAAGCCTTGTTTGGGGATACCAGAAAGGTGTGTCTTCCTTTTCAATTTCCAGGAGTTTGGCTAAATCATAGTCTTCCACCAACTTTTCCCCCGACTTCCCCCCTTTAGGATTACAATGAGGGTTTAGGCACTCATACCATATTTCCAGTGGCTTTGCCTTGGTAGATTGCTCGCTTTCAAACTGCCAAATAGTATGGGTAGTAATAGCATCAGACTGGCACTTAGGGCACTTTGTTAGATAAAGTTTGTTTATCTCCTCTTTGACCGTCTCCTTTAACTGGTCAAAGGCTTTTTGAAGGTCCGTGAGGTCAGCCGGCTGACAGGTTAGCCGGGTTAGAAAAATGGCGACAGGGTCTAGGTCAATGGCAATAGCTTTTCTGTCTAATCTCAGTGCTTCAACAGCAGTAACCCCACTACCGCAGAACGGGTCAAGAACTATCTCGCCTTGCTTAGAATACCTGCTTATATACTCAGCCACAATATTAGCTGGCTTCCTGGCGAAGTATCTGTGCATTTGGTATTTTCTGGGTCGGATTGCCTCAACTAGCGGATAGTCTATATGTTCCTTTATTCGCACTTTTTGTCCTTCTTTTCGACCATTGTCCATCTTGGTTGACATAATGCGAGAAACAATTCAAAGCTAACGAGATACGAATTGTTTCCTAAGTTTTCTTTTTGCATTTTGCCTTTAGTCACGCCTCGCCAACGGCAGACAGGGCTTGTTTTAGGTCGATGTCCCCGGTATAGAGTGCCTTACCTATTATAGCCCCTTCTACCCCAAGCTGCGCCAACATTTTAAGGTGGGTTAGTGATGAAATGCCTCCAGAAGCAATGATGGGTAACCTGATGGCATTGACCATCTCAAAGATAGCAGCAAAATTAGGCTCGGTCAGGGTACCATCACGATTAATGTCAGTGTAGATAAAACGCTTTACCCCGAGCTTAACCATAGATTTGGCAAATTCGACCGCCTTTAGTTCAGTATCCTGACGCCAGCCACGTATAGCAACATACCCCTCACGGGCATCAATACTAACAATAATGGACTCGCTGTATTTATGGCATGCCTCTGTAACCAGCTCGGGGTCTTCTACAGCGGCTGTACCCAGGATGACACGCTCTATGCCAGCTTTAAGTAATTGCTCTACCGTTTCCAGATGGCGGATGCCACCACCCAACTGGGTAGGAATTAGTATTACATTAGCTATTTGGGTGATAATGCCCAAGTTGCCTACCTCACCACTGGCGGCGCCATCAAGGTCAACAATATGTAACCTCGGTGCTCCCCGTGATTGCCACTCTAGAGCTACTTCTACCGGGTCATCAGAGTATATTGTTTCCTGATTATAGTCACCCTGATAGAGGCGAACGCAGCTACCCTGCCTAAGGTCTATAGCCGGGATTATCTCTATGGTCTTATTTCCTTCATGCTTATGAATTTTGTGGCATTAACGAGCATTATCATATCACTATTATTACCGTGATAACAATGTTTCTTGACATGGCTGGGTGGGGTTGTTAGACTGTCATTACCCCATTACGTCTTTAGCTATTTGGTTAGAGGCTTTCATTGGCGGAACAGTTATCACAGCGCAGTCCATCGTCAGGGCCCTTCTCCAGGGGTTTGGTTCAGGTCTTCACTGGCGATGGTAAGGGCAAGACCACAGCCGCACTGGGGACAGTAATCCGGGCATTGGGGCATGGTCTGAGGGTATGTATTATTTTCTTTATGAAGGGTGATTACCCCTACGGAGAATACAAAATCCTGTCCCAGTTACCTAATGTTAGAATAGCCAGGTTTGGCAGCCAGCAGTTCATTGACCCGACTAATATTAAGCCAGAGGAAAAAGAGCAGGCAAGGCAGGCTTTGGCTACTGCCCGTGAGGCGGTACTAAGTGGTAGCTATGACCTAGTGGTGCTGGATGAAGTTAATTTGGCGGTAGCCTGGGACCTGGTCGAATTGGATGAAGTAATTAAGCTTATTAGTGATAAGCCACGGAATGTGGAGCTTATCCTCACCGGTCGCAAGGCTGACACCAAGCTAGTCCAACTGGCGGACTTGGTCACTGAGATGCTGGAGATTAAGCATCCTTATAATGAAGGAACAAAGGCGAGAAAGGGGATTGAATATTAGTGCAAGGAGGGAAGCATGACTATCTCATTGAGTGTAATCAAAGCTGATGTTGGTGGTTATGTCGGGCATTCTGAGTCTCACCCTGATGTCTTAGCCAGGGCTAGGGAGTGCCTGTCTAAGGCAAAGAAGGAGGGGCTACTGGTTGACTATCATGTAACCAAGTGTGGTGATGACCTGCAACTGATTATGACCCACCAGCAGGGTGAGGAGAGTGAAAGAATCCATAAGCTTGCTTGGGACACCTTTGTTGACTGCACCGAGGTGGCTAGAAAATTAAAGCTTCACGGTGCCGGTCAGGATCTGCTGTCGGACGCCTTTACCGGCACAGTAAAGGGTTTAGGTCCCGGGGTGGCTGAGATGGAGTTTGAGGAACGGGCTGCCGAGACTATTATAATCTTTATGGCTGACAAGACCTCGGCTGGGGCGTGGAACATGCCGCTATATAAAATATTTGCCGACCCATTTAATACCATCGGGCTGGTTATTGCCCCCAATATGCACAGTGGCTTTGCCTTTGAGGTGCATGATGTCAAGGAACACAAGAAGATAACCTTCAATGCCCCGGAAGAGATTTATGATATGTTGGTTTTTATCGGCGCACCATCACGCTATGCGGTAAGAGCCGTCTACCATCGGGAGACCGGGGAGATAGCTGCGGTGTCTTCTACCCAGCGCCTGTCCCTAATTGCCGGACGGTATGTAGGTAAGGATGACCCGGTGTGTATTGTCCGCTCTCAGGGTCAATTTCCGGCGGTGGGAGAAGTTCTGGAGCCATTTACCGCTCCTATCTTGGTTGAGGGGTGGATGCGAGGTTCCCATCAGGGGCCGCTTATGCCGGTATCTATTCCTGATAGCACCCCGACCCGCTTTGACGGGCCCCCCCGGGTGGTGGCAGTCGGTTTTCAGCTCTCCGCAGGTATGTTAGTGGGTCCTCGTGATATGTTCGCTGACAAGTCATTCGACCTAGCCCGCCACCAGGCTAATGAGATGGCTAATATTATGCGTCGTCACGGTCCTTTTGAGCCACACCGCTTGCCACTGGAGGAAATGGAATACACCACCATGCCTGAGGTGGCGAAAAAATTAAAGGGGAGGTTTATAGCCCTTGATTAAATAGATGGCGGGAGCTATCATTTGGGAGATGCCGCTAATATTCAAATCGGGGGAGTTTAGTAGGTTCACCCCCAATATCTTATAAATTTAAGTGGAGGTAAGGGAAATGGCGATTTATATTATGCTGACTACCTTAACTGATGAAGGCAGGAAGACGGTAAAACAACAGCCACGGAGAATCAGAGAGGTGAATAAAGAGGTCGAGGCTATGGGAGTTAAGATAATAGCCCAGTATGCCCTTCTGGGGCCGTATGACTTTGTCAATATCTTGGAAGCCCCGAACAACATCGCTATATCTAAGGTAGCTATGGAGCTGGGCTCGAGGGGTACACTCAAGACCATGACTATGGCTGCCTTGGCTCTCGACGAGTTTATTGGTAAACCCTGAAACGACTACCTATCCTGGAGTCCAATTGCATTACAAGCTGCTCCTGGCAACAAACAATGAAGCTAAGGTACGTGAATATCGGGATTTACTGCGAAACCTTTCCTTTGAGCTGGTTACCTCGGCTGAAGTAGGCATGACAACTATTATTGATGAGGTAGGCGAGAGCTTGGAGGAGAATGCCAGATTGAAGGCAATGGCTTCGGCTGTCAAGAGCCAGCTATTGGCTTTGGCTGATGATTCCGGGCTGGAGGTTGATGTTTTAGGTGGTGAACCCGGTCGGCTATCGGCTCGCTATGCCGGTGAAAAGGCTTCAGACAGGGATAGAATTAGTTACTTATTGGCAAAGCTTGAGGCAGTGCCGTGGGAGAGGCGCTCTGCCCGTTTCCGGTGTGTCATTGCTATCGCTACCCCCGAAGGCAAGGTTGAGTTTTGCTCCGGGGAGTGCCGCGGTATTATAACCTTTGAGCCCAGGGGAGAGCAAGGTTTTGGTTATGATCCAATCTTCTACCTCCCTGAGTTAGGTAAGACAATGGCTGAATTACCTCTGGGAATCAAAAACCAGGTTAGCCATCGGGGGCAGGCAGCTAGAAAGGTGCCTCAAGTACTGAAGAGGTTAGGCTATGACCGGACTTTGTGATTCCTTCCAGCGCCCGATAAACTATCTGCGCATCTCGGTAACCGACCGCTGCAATCTGCGCTGTATCTATTGTATGCCAGCCGGGGGCATGCCGCTGATGTCTCACAGTGATATTCTTACCTATGAGGAAATCTATACCGTAGCTCGGGCAGCCGCCGAGCTGGGTATAAATAAGGTGCGGCTCACCGGCGGCGAGCCCCTGGTGAGGTCAGGGCTGACTGAGCTGTTACAAATGTTGACCCAAATAGATGCCATAAATGATATTTCATTGACTACAAACGCCACCTTGCTCAGTCGTTATGCCGCTGAACTGAAGCAAGCTGGCCTAAAACGAGTTAATATAAGCCTAGATACCCTTAAGTCAGGCAAATTTAGGTTCATTACTCGGGGTAGCCTTAATCTTGACGATGTGCTGGAAGGTATTGAGGCTGCTAGGTCGGTCGGACTTAATCCGGTCAAGCTTAATATGGTGGTTATGTCTGGCATTAATGACGATGAGCTTCTTGATTTCGCAGCCAAGACTATCAATGAGGAGTGGCATGTGCGGTTTATTGAGTTTATGCCTATTAGCAGCTCGGCCTCATATTTTGTCTCAGTCAGCGATATGAGAAAGCGCCTTGAACTATTGGGTAAATTAGAGTCTTGCCTGCCCAGTGTTGGTAATGGACCGGCCAAGTATTTCCGTTTTCCTCACGCCAGGGGCACTATTGGCTTTATCACCCCGGTTAGCGAGCACTTCTGCTTTCATTGTAATCGGCTACGGCTTACCGCCGATGGTAGGCTACGACCCTGTTTATTGGCTGGTGATGAAGTTGACCTGAAGCAGCCCCTGCGTAGCGGTATATCTTCAGCCGGGCTGAAACAACTGATTGAAGCGGCGGTGGCTGATAAGCCATTGCGTCATCATCTGGCAGAGGGCTATGTGCCAAAAGACCGACCAATGACTCAAGTAGGGGGTTAATTGTGGAAGAGCTGACGCATATAGATGCCTCAGGTCTACCTCAGATGGTAGATGTTACCGGGAAGCCTGATACCCAGCGTGAGGCAGTAGTCAAGTGCCGGGTCAGGATGAAGGCTTCTACCCTTGAACGGTTGAAGAGGGGCAAGATAGAGAAGGGGGACGTTTTAGCTGTAGCCCGGTTGGCTGGTATTATGGCAGCCAAGCAAACACCGCATATAATACCCTTGTGCCATCCAGTCCTTATTGGGGACATTAAGATTGAGTTCAGCCTGGATGAGGACAATAGCACCGTGGAGATTACCACTGTGGTAAAGAGCACAGGTAAGACGGGGGTTGAGATGGAGGCGCTGACGGCTACTGCGGTTGCTGCCTTGACGATATATGATATGTGTAAAGCAATAGACCGGGGCATCCAAATTGAGAACATTCGGCTAATCAGAAAAAGTGGTGGCAAAAGCGGGGCAATCATTCTTGAGTAGAATTAATTATTAGTGTATACTATTTCACCATAAGAGTATGCCTTTTTGGGGGTGTATTATGAGGTTAACATGTCTTCAGGAGAACTTAAACCGGGGGCTTGGTGTGGTGGGGAGGGCGGTAGCTACCAGAACCACTCTGCCGATAACCAATAATGTCCTCTTAGCCACCGACCAGTCTCGGCTTAAGCTGGCGGCGACCAATCTGGAAATGGCTATTACCTGTTGGATTGGTGCTAAGGTGGAGGAAGAAGGGGAGATTACTGTTCCTGCCCGGCTTCTCACCGAGTTTGTAAACTCTTTACCCAGTGATAAGGTTAGTATTAACCTCCCGCCACAGACCAAGACCCTGGAGCTAAAGTGTGCCCGATTTGAGGCACGAATCAGCGGGGTTGATGCCAAGGATTTCCCGCCGATACCTAAGGTTGAAGAGGGCATCAGCACTACGGTTGAGGTAGAAGAGCTTCGTCAGGGAATTACCCAGGTTGTCTTTGCTGCTGCCACTGAGGAGTCTCGTCCGGTACTTACCGGCGTTGATGCTGACTTTGATGGTGACCTAGTGACGCTGGCGGCGGCTGATGGCTTTAGGTTGGCAGTATATAAATTATCTCTTGCCACCCCGGTTAGCCAGAAGTCCAAGGTCATCATTCCAGCTCGAACCCTAGCCGAGCTAAATCGGCTTATCACTGACCAGAAGGAACCGGTTGAGATAACGGTGAATCCCAATAAGAGCCAGGCTCTGTTTCGACTCAAGAATATCGAGCTAGTGTCTCAGCTGGTTCAGGGTACTTTCCCCAATTATGCCCAGCTTATCCCCCGGAGCTACAATACGCGGGTGGTGGTTGATGTTGATGCCTTCTTGAGGGCGTCCAAGACAGCCTCTATCTTTGCCCGTAATGGCAGTGGCATTGTCCGTTTGGTGATAACGCCAGGTACTGAGCTAACTCCAGGCAGGATGACCGTCTCTGCCCGCTCCGAGGAGATAGGCGATGATGTCGGTGAGGTTGATGCCATTGTTGAGGGTGAAGAGGCAAAGATTGCCTTCAATGGTAAGTATCTAATTGATGTCCTAAGTGTGCTTCGTGAGCCACAGGTAGCCCTGGAGACTACCAATCCATCAAGCCCCGGTGTTATCCGTCCGGTAGGGGTGGATAATTACATCCATGTGGTCATGCCCATGTTCGTTCAATGGTGACTAAACATTAAATAGTTGGCTTGACATAAGAGGCGTCTGATGGTATAAATCAGGCGCCTTTTAGCTTTAGGCAGGCGGAAAGGAGAGGGGCAATGACCGGTAAAAGAACAGAAGAGTTCCTGCGGTGGGATCGGGAGCACATAGTACACAGCAAATACCGTATGGGAAGTAATAACGGCATAATAATCGATAAAGGCTATGGAATATACTTTCAAGATACAGAGGGCAAGGAATATATTGACGGCTGCTCTCAACTACTTTGCGTCAATTTGGGCTATGGACAAGCAGAGATTATTTCTGCCGTGCGTGAGCAGATGGAGAAACTACAGTACGGTACATACTTCTTCGGTTTTAGCAATGAGCCTGTTATTAAGTGCGCGCAGATATTAAGTGAGCTGGTCCCAGAGGGATTGGATCATTTTGACTTTACTACGGGAGGATCAGAGAGTGTAGACCTTGCTCTCAGGCTTGCCCGTTCATATTGGAGTGCCAAAGGCAAGAATAAGTATAAGATTATCAGTCTGTATGACTCGTATCACGGCGTGACCAATGGAGCATTGGCCGCTACTGCCTCTGGGAGAGGATTCTTGGAGAGGGGTGTAGGGCCGATGTTACCTGGCTTTATTCACATACCCTCATACTACTGTTATCGATGCATGTTTGGTCTAGAATATCCCCGTTGTAACATAAAATGTGCCAGATTTCTTGCTGAGCTTATTGAGAAAGAGGGTGCTGATAACATAGCTGCCTTCATTGCTGAGCCAGAAATGGGTACCAGTGGTATGCTCGCCCCTCCGCCGGAATACTGGCCGCTGGTAGAGGAGATATGCACCAAGTACGAGGTGCTGCTTATCGCTGATGAAGTTATGACTGGCTTTGGTAGAACGGGGAAGATGTTCGCCATAGAACACTGGAATGTCAAACCAGATATTATGACAATGGCTAAGGGAATTACCAGTGCCTACCTTCCCTTTGGAGCAATAGCCTTTAGCGATGAGATTTGGGAGACACTTAAGGATACTAATCTTATTGCCTACACTTATTCTGGGCATCCCGTATGTGCTGCCGCAGCGGTTAAAACGCTGGAGATATATAAAAGGGATAGGGTGGTCGAGAACGCGGCAAAGGCAGGTAAATATGCCTTGAAGCGCCTTAAGGAAGTCCTGGGCCCACTTCCATGTGTAGATGAGATTAACGGGCTTGGCTTGATGATCGGCATTGAGATAGTAGCCGACAAAGCCACCAAAAGGCCATTTGACCGGGAACTGAATATAATGCAAAAGCTGCATGAAAGGGCGCTAGAAAAGGGTCTCTATATGCGGGTGTCTGATATTGGCGGAAGCCCGAGCGACAGAGTTTCTTTTGCCCCACCATTGATAATCACTAATAAGGAGATAGATAAAGCGATTGATATCTTGTACTCCATAATATCCAGCCTGCGTTCTTAAAATGACAGTTCGTACCAAAGCTGGAAGCCCTCGCAGGCTGTGGAAATTTGAATGGCCGAATAGGAAAGAGTAATAGATATCGCGAACATGATTGTCTGCGTCAAGCAGGTGTTGACCCTCTATCAGCTTATAGCGCAATTATTTTCACCACCGACCTAAACCCACTTACTTCTGGCAATGGGAAGCATGGCTATTACAGGGCGATAAGAGCATTATGTAACTCGCTCCATAGACAAAGGATCCCTCAATGATAACTCTATGAGGTCACTGTGAGACTAAACGGCAAAATTGTTGTATTGTGACTACGTACTCCTGATTGCATTGCTACCCCACCACACGGAAAGGTATTTGTGGTATAATTTGTTTGTTAGGGATATACGTACGTGAGGATAGACATCCCCATGTTTGTCCAGTGGTGAGTAAATTCGCTGGGCTCTCTAATGTCTGTGCGGATGTAAGCTCCGGCGGGATAACTCCTTCTATATCAATGTGTTCTGGCGTGGCTATGACCCTGATTGCTAGCATGTTCAGTGTTTCTCCCTTTTCATTGTATGAAGCGGCATCCAAGTGTTTCTTTGATTTCCGCCCTCTCCAGATTCGCTGCTGGTCATTCGCCAAGATAGGGAGTGTCTTCGACCGTGACCCGCGTACCGCAAAACAGGCTGTTGAAAGCTATGCAGCCAGAAAACAGGGGGGCTGCAGTGGTCAGCAGTTAGCTTCGCACAAGTAGTACCGTAGGGTGGCGCAGAAGCCCGCAGGTGCAATTTACCACTGAAAATGTTATAGTCTTATTCGCTACTCGCTGAGCACTTTTTTGTCATCTGAAAGCCCTGCTTCGGTCCAGCCGTTGGTTAAACTAGTCTCAGTAGAAAAAACAATATGCAACAAACCTATAATTCCAAGATGCCCTTAGCTACTCTCATTAGCACGTTCTTGATCGGCATAGCCATGTGGGGTCCAATCTATTGCATCCCGCCTATGGAGTCCATACTAAAGGAGGCATTGTCCTTAAGCCATGGCCAAGTAGGTCTCATGTTCAGTGCACCGGCATTAATGGTGGTGGCAATGTCTATTCCAGCTGGGATTGTGGCTGATAAGATAGGTGTTAGAAGGGCTGTTGGCATTGGCCTTGTCGTTATGGTGGCAGGCGCCGTGACGAGAGGTATGGTTAATAGCTACGCAGGCCTGCTATCTTCCATGTTTATTTTTGGTGGTGGGTTTGCATGGACATTTACTAACCTGCCCAAGATAGTAAGCACATTTGCTGGCAGGGCGAAGGCAGTGGTAACCATGGGTCTGGTGAATTCTGGCATGCCAGTGGGTACTGCTCTGGGCATGGCACTGACAATACCCGTTATCCTCCCAATAACGCGGTCATACCAGGGCGCCTTTCTTGTTTGGAGTATACCTACCGTAATCGTGGCGATACTATGGTGGGTTATTGTTAGAGAACCACAGCCCAACAAGCGATTGGGTGGTTTCCCAAAGCCGGCAAAGACTCAAGCTTCTTTCCGAACGGTGATAAGGAACAAAAATGTAATTTTGATTTCTGCGCTGATGTTCCTACACCAATTCTTCATATGGAGTTGGACCGGTTGGGCGCCTACGCTTTTAATGTTGAAAGGGGCATCACCGGGTTTAGCCGGTCTTATCGCTTCAATGACAATCTGGGTCATTATTCCCACCTTCCTCCTAATGCCCGGACTCTCATACAAGTTGGGGCTAAGAAAACCATTCCTATGGATACCATCCGTAGTTCTAGCTTTCATTGCGTGGTTGGCTACTCAGGCCAGTGTACTAGTGAGCTGGTTTATCATGGCCTTGGCAGGTGTAGCCGCGGCCACCAGATTCACAACTCTATTCACACTACCGATCGAGATAATGCCAGGAGAAGATGTGGGAACAGCAAGCGGCGTAATGCTGTCTCTAGGCTATACTGGGGCCGTGGTTGGCCCACTAGTCGGTGGCGGAATTTTGGACGCTTCTCAGAGTCTCGACAAGATGTTGCTAGTCTTGGTATTTGCCTCGGTAGCTGCGGCTCTTGTAGGTCTGAGGATTCCAGAAACTGGCACAAAACCAATGCACGGACTGGTGACGAGAGTTTGAACTGTCCTTGAAGCTGGCATGGTGTTGCACAGTTTGGCTTTGTGTAGGATTGACGGCCTGATGGTTTTGGGTGCTTGTGTTCTTCAATTGTTCGCCACGTAGAGCAGAAAAGGCCGGATATCTCAGGAGCCAAAGCCTAGACCTTCCTGAGCAAAAGATGGCGTTGCGAAGAAAACAAGGCGAGGTGCAAGGCTGAACAATCGACACTATTTCACTTCTAATCCGAAAGTAATATATTAAGAGGGCAATGATGCTTAGGGTCTCAGCTATTGTAGCAATAAGTATTTTGTTATTTTTTCTCGCGGCCTGTGCCCCAATGATCCCCCCTGGCGGCACAGTAAAGCCTGACTTTCCGAACAATCTAGAGATGGCCGAGTTTATAGAGGAAACCTACCACCAGCCCTACTCAGTCTGCTCCAACAACTGTATCCATAAATCACTCAGAATAGCACGAAAGGCAAGGGAGCTAGGCATGGACGCGCAATTGGTTGCCTGTTGCTCCATAGAGCGGTGGGATGTTCTTAGAGGGGCATTAGCGCCGGGGCCACATATGTATGTCCTCGTCGAGGGCAAGCGGGTTGATGTCGCTTCGGACCCAGAAACGGAAAGGAAGCATCGTCCAAACAATGAGAGGATGATTCTCTTTCCAGTAAAATTGCCATGGTGAGGCAAACCAGCCTCCAAAAAGGGGTGGGCATGGTGACCAACAAGAAGCATGGTAATTTTCAATGCTATAAATTAACAAAGTGATGCTTTGTTACCTCGGAGAGAGGAAGGTTCCTTTTCTTGTAACCATAGGGTATTGACAAATCGCGAAAACGGGTATATTCTAGACCTCGTAACTTGAAAGGGCCTGAAAACTAAATACAGCATATGGGGGTGATCTGGAGATGAAGAAGAGGGTACTGGTGACTGCTAAGTGATTAGCTGTTGCTGGTACCCTCTTTAATTTGGGCATTGTCGGGGAATTGGTGTGGGGGGACAATGAACTGTTAGCCGTAACTGGGCACGTGGGTGACAGGGAGTCAATAGACAAACCGATTGGAAGGTGTGTCTAAGACGATAACCGAGGCTGTAGTTGGTCTACCAGTGCCGCCCATTATTATGGGCTTCATGGCTATCCTTATCCTCATGGGTTGTTTCGTTGGGCCGATGTCTATGATGTTTCTGACGATGCCCTTCATGATACCCGTGGTCAGGGAGTTGGGATTTGACCCCGTCTGGTTTGGCATCTTGGTGGTGACGACCTGCGAGATTGGTATGGTTACTCCACCTGTGGGTTTGAATTGCTATGGGCTTGGTGATGGCCTTCCCTCAGATTAAGCTAGCATGTATAGTGATAAATTCTCCTCTATAAGAATATGCATGAGAAAGGAGGTGTTTAAAGCACGACAAGACATTTACAATATTGCGAATTTAAGAACCAACAAATGAATCAAAGGGGAAAAGCAAATGAAAAAAATTGATGTCAAAAAAACAGCCATATTAGTATTGCACGCTCAGAACGGTATCGTGAAGCCGGGTAAGTTTGGATATTCCGGGGCACCGGCGCAGGTCAAGAAACATAATCTACTGGCGAAGATACAGAAAGCGCTAGTGGCAAGTAGAGCAGCTGGTGTACAGGTCATCTACGTAAATTGGTGCACGAAACCAGGGTACCCGCGGGTAGGTGAGCCCATGTTTCAATTTCCCCTGCTTATTGATGCCTACAAAGCCGGCGTTGACTGTTCGTACACTAATGAAGGTGGTTATAGTGAAAGCTATAAGAACCCTGATGAAATAAAGCCGGTACTATCAAAGGACTACATAGTTGATAACTGGGGTTGTGATGGTTTCATGTATTCCGACTTAGAATTGATTCTTCGAGCCCGAATGATAACACACGTAGTTGCAGTCGGGGTGGCCACTGATTGGGTGATTAATAGCACGGTGAGACGCGGAGCAGAGATAGGTTTCAACATGATAGTTATCGAGGATTGCTGTCAATCGTTTGCCGAGGACATGCATCAGCACCAAGTAACACGCGTATTGCCTCAGATTGCTACTGCGGTTGTTAAGCTAGACGAGTATCTTGCTGCTTTACCCAAAAAGTAAAACCAAGTGGGTTATGAAATAGCAACACAGTACTGACAGACTTTGCTACTAGAGGTGCAGCAATTTTTCGTTAGCACGATTTGACTTGCTGGTTCACCTTGAGGAAAAAGTAAGTTTACCTTCCTGTTGAGGAAGGTAAACTTACTTCCGGAGATTTGCTAGCGCCAGACTACATTCATAATCAGCTTTAGGTACGCTGCCGGCAGGAAGACGGAATTCTAGAAACATTACCAGGGAGCGTTGCAACTGGACAGTCTATGGTTTGTGGCCGGTTTTAGTACCAAGATACTCAGGATAACCACGACCCTGGTATGTCTATGAGAGCACATGATTACAGGAGAGGAGTAGAATGACTGTTAAGAAGGATGAAAAGCAGTTAACGATATCTCAAATATACGCCAAAGGCAAAGAGAATCTGAGAAAGTGTGGTGCTGACTGGGTCTATCCCGGGGGTAAAAGGGGTCCCGCGGTCAACGCTAACCGTGAGCATCTGGACTCTCTATTCTTTGAGCCCAGGTTCCTAGACCCCGTAGAAGTAGATACCAGCTTCACCTTTCTGGGGATGAATCTCAAAACCCCGGTTTTTTGTTCCGCAATCTCCAGGTTACCACACATGTCTGAAGATGATCTGGCTGGTATTGCCACAGGAGTTAGCCGGGCTGGGTCTCTAATCATGCTTGGTATCGGGGGTTCCGATGAGCTTCAGAAGGCAATTGACACCGGAGCACGGGTTGTCAAGATGGTGAAGCCGTATCGGAGAACCGAGCTAATCTATGAGAAAATCCGTGATGCAAAAGGCCGGGGTTGCGTTGCTGTAGGAATGGACATTGATCACTGCTATGGCCGGTTGCGTGTAGATCAGGTTGATATGATAGAAACATTCAGCCCACAAGATACGGATGAACTAAGAAAACTGATATCCCAGACGAAGCTACCATTCATCATGAAGGGGGTGTTGAGTGTTAGTGATGCCGAAAGAGCTGTTGAGCTAGGAGCTTCAGCGATAGTGGTCAGTAATCACGGTAGCGGCGCATTCGATTACACCGTGCCCTCTTTGATTGCCCTTCCTGATATTGTGGAGAGGGTTGGCGACAAAGTAGCGGTAATGGTTGATACCGGCTTTGAAAACGGTAACGACGTTTTCAAAGGCTTGGCCTTGGGGGCAAAGGGAGTAGGGATTGCCAGCTCAGTGATACTGGCATTCGCTGCAGATGGTGCGCAGGGTGTCGAGCTGCTGATCAACCTGATCACGGCTGAACTCCGTAGGGCCATGGCAGCTACTGGCTGCCAGAGCCTGTCGTCGATTAATAAATCAATCATCCGCCGGGTGTTACCCAGAGGGCAGCCGTCTCAGTATATGTGGCGGTGCTGGACACAGGCTGAGGCAGAATGAGAGGGCAATGTCTAGCGTTATCGACTGGCTGAAATCTCAGTTACTAAATTGACCTATAAATATAAAATGATTTATAATTTAACTAGATAGGGACGGGCTGAATCAGAGGCAGACGAAGTTGCACGAGTCTTGTGGCGTTTTTGGTGTTTATGCCCCTAATGAGGATGTAGCTCGGCTTACCTTCTTCGCTTTATTTGCTCTTCAGCATCGCGGTCAGGAGAGCGCTGGCATTGCTACCACTGATGGCGAGAGGCTTTGCGTTTATGCCAAGATGGGGCTGGTATCCCAGGTATTTAACGAGGATTCGTTAAGTCAGCTCACCGGGGATATTGCCATCGGTCATAACCGTTACTCCACTAGAGGTTCCAGCCGGCCAGCGAATGCCCAACCTATCGTAGTCGGCGAAGGCTCAAGTACCCTCGCCATAGCCCATAATGGTAATATCATTAACGCTGAGCACCTTTATGCCGAACTCTGCGACCAGGGCTATACCTTTAAAACGACCACCGATACCGAGGTTATTGCTAACCTCATCCTTTCTTCCCCCGAGAAAGAGTGGGTGGACAGGATAAGGTATGCCATGCACCGCCTTCAGGGGGCATATTCGCTAACAATTATGACTAATCACACTTTGTTTGCTGTTCGTGACCCCCTTGGTGTCCGCCCCTTGTGTCTGGGGACTATCAATAGCGGCTGGGTTATAGCCTCAGAGACCTGTGCCCTTGACCATATTGGAGCCAGCTTTGTTAGAGAGATTGAGCCGGGCGAGGTAGTTTCTATTAATGAAAACGGGGTTAATAGCTATCGGGAGAAGGTAGGCAGAAGGGCAATTTGTATTTTTGAGTATATCTATTTTGCTCGCCCCGATAGCGTGATTAATGGGCGGCTACTCTATCCGGCAAGACAGGCAATGGGGGCCGGTTTAGCTGAAGAACACCCGGTAGATGCCGATTTGGTTATGGGCGTGCCTGATTCAGCTACCGCGGCTGGTGTTGGTTATGCCTTGAAGTCAGGTATACCTTTGGGTGAGGGGTTAATTAAGAACCGTTACGTCGGGCGTACCTTTATTGAGCCTGACCAGCGAATTAGGGACCTCGGGGTTAAACTAAAATTTAACCCCCTGCCCCAGATGCTGGATGGTAAGCGGGTGGTGGTAATCGATGACAGCATTGTTCGCGGGACCACTACTCCTCAAGTAGTGCGGTTGCTGAAGAAGACCGGGGCTAAAGAGGTACATATGCGTATCTGTGCTCCACCCATCCGTTACCCCTGTTTCTTCGGTGTGGATATGGCTACCTACCGGGAGTTGATTGCCGCTCACAAAACTATACCCGAGGTTAGAGACTTTATCGGTGCTGACTCATTGGGTTATTTAAGCATTGATGGGCTGATTAAAGCTGTGGCTTTGCCTAAAGATATTTTTTGTATGGCTTGTTTCACCGGTGACTACCCCATACCGGTTCAGCTTGAAATGGATAAGCTGGCGCTGGAGGCGATGTCAGCTGGTCAGCAACCCCCCTCGATATAAAGCAGCTAAGTTAAAATATTCAGCTATTGGTTACAATTAAGATTGCTTATCAGGGGAAGTTTGAAGGGGCGAAGCCCCTTCAAAAGTAATCTCTCCCCCTCATGATGGGAATATATATCCATATCATGGAGAGGGGGATAAAGGGGTGAGGTTGACAAAGCAAACCTATGCCGCGGCTGGCGTTAATATTGATGTTGGTGCTAAAGCCAAAGAGCTAATTGGTAAGCATGCCCATACCACCTATCGCCCTGAGGTGTTGAGCGGTGTTGGCTTCTTTGGTGGGCTTTTTGAATTTAAAGGGTTTAAGCAGCCAGTCCTGGTGTCTAGTGTTGATGGTGTTGGCACCAAGCTGAAGATTGCTACCGCTTTAGCCAGACACAATACTGTTGGTATTGATATAGTTAATCACTGCGTTAATGACATACTCACCTGCGGCGCTGAGCCACTCTTTTTTTTGGACTACATTGCTATGGGCAGGCTGATGCCAGAACAGGTAGAGGCTATTGCTCAGGGTCTGGCCCAGGCTTGTCGCCAGGTTGGCTGTGCTCTTATCGGCGGTGAAACGGCAGAGATGCCCGGACTATATGCTGGGGAGGACTATGACCTGGTAGGTTTTATCATTGGTGTGGTGGAGAAGGAGAAGATTATCATGGGGAGGAGGATTGTGGTTGGTGATGCCATTATTGGCTTACCTTCAAGCGGACTTCATACCAACGGTTATTCCCTGGTGCGTAAGATTTTTGGTGAAACCAAGCAGGCGTTGGACAAGTATTACCCTGAGCTTGGTCGTACCCTGGGTGATGAGCTTCTGGAGCCACACCGCTGCTATTATCACCAGTTAAAGCCACTGCTGCCCGTGATTAAGGGCATGGCTCATATTACCGGGGGTGGGTTGATTGATAATGTGCCCCGGGTTTTACCTCAGGGAGTGGCGGCAAAGTTTCACCGCCGCTCTTGGACTATACCCCCCATTTTCCAGCTTATCCAGCAGCAAGGCAACGTGGCTCGAAACGAGATGTACCGCGTCTTTAATATGGGCATCGGAATGGTGGTTATCTGCTCGCCTGCCAATGTTGCTCAAATTACCTCAGCTCTGCCCGAGGCAGAAGTTATCGGTGAGGTAGTGGAGCAGAAGGGGGAGGCGAGGGTAGTTATTAAGTAGCTATGAGGTTGTTTGAAAGGGCAAAATTCCTAAGGTTAATTTGCTCCTTCTTTCTTGCCTAATTCTCTTTCTCACAGGGAGTTAGTGATAAAGGAGAGTTAAAGAGGGGCAAAGCCCTTTTTAAGGAGCAATTGATAAAGAGAGTTAAAGAGAGGCGGAGCCTCTCTTACAAATTCGTTTCCCTCTCCTTTGAAGGAGAGGGGGATACAGGGGGTGAGGTAGAAATAGATAAACGGAGGTATTAATGCGAGCTATTATCAGTGTCTCTGATAAGTCAGGGGTAACCGATTTTGCTAAGGGCTTAAGTCAACTGGGGTTTGAGATATTCTCTACCGGTGGCACTAAAAAGGCGCTGGCACAGGCTGGGGTGCCGGTTAAAAGTGTCTCGGAGATTACCGGTTTCCCTGAGATTCTTGATGGCAGAGTAAAGACCCTCCATCCAGCGGTTCATGGTGGCATCCTGGCTAAGCGTGCCCTACCTGCCCATATGGAGGAATTGGCTAAGAATAAGATTGAGATTATCGACCTGGTGGCGGTCAACCTCTACCCCTTTGTCCAGACAGTAGCCAAAGAGAATGTCACCCTTGATGAGGCACTGGAAAATATTGATATTGGCGGGCCGACCCTGATTCGGGCAGCAGCCAAGAACTTCCCCAGCGTCATCGTGGTAGTTGACCCGGCTGACTACCAGCCAGTCCTGGAGAAATTAAAGGGAGGAGGTATAGACCTGGCCGAGCGCAAACGGCTGGCTCAAAAGGCTTTCCAGCATGTAGCTATTTATGATACTGCCATTGCCCAATATTTGGGGCAGGGTATGGAGGGTTTCCCTGAGGAAATGACCATAGCCCTGAAAAAGCGTTACGGGCTGCGTTATGGCGAGAACCCCCATCAACAAGCTGCCTTCTATGCCGAGCCGGTGGTGAGGGCAAGACCGGACACCGGTATCACCTGGGCAAAACAGCTATGGGGTAAGGAGCTCTCATTTAATAATATCCTAGATGCTGATGCTGCCTGGGGGGTGGTAACTGACTTTTCCGCCCCCACAGTAGCCATTGTTAAGCACACCAACCCCTGTGGTCTGGCCAGTCATGAGGATATTGCCGAGGCTTATCGGCGGGCTTTGAGCGGTGACCCGGTGGCTGCCTTTGGTGGTATTGTCGCTTGCAATAGAGCCATCGACCTAGCTGCCGCTAAGGAAATTAGTAACACCTTTTATGAGATACTCATTGCCCCTGAGTATAAAACTGAAGCCCTGAAATTATTAAAGCGTAGGAAGAATTTACGCATTCTGGCTGCCGAGCTACCGCCTGATTATGGCAAGGCCGGTGGTGGCTACCTTGACTTCCGTCGGGTGAAGGGCGGATTACTGGTCCAGACCTCAGATTCCTTGCCCGAGGGCAGCGTCAGTTTGAGGACGGTGACCAAACGCAAGCCAACTCAAGCTGAGATAGAAGACCTGCTCTTTGCCTGGCGTGCGGTTAAGCATGTTAAGTCAAATGCTATTGTCTTGGTCAAGGATAAGACGCTTTTGGGGATGGGGGCGGGGCAGCCCAGCCGGATTGTCAGCGCTCAGATTGCTAAGGAGAAGGCTGGGGAGAAGACAAGGGGCAGTGTTCTAGCTTCGGATGCTATGTTCCCATTCCCTGATGTGGTAGAAGCGGCGGCTGCTGGTGGGGTAACAGCTATTATCCAGCCCGGTGGCTCAGTAAGAGACGAAGACTCAATTAAGGCGGCTGATAAGCACCATATAGCTATGGTTTTTACCGGGGTGAGGCATTTTAAGCATTAAACAAAAACGGGGAAGGTTGAAGGGGCGAAGCCCCTTTATAATCTATACTTCCCCCTCATGCAAGGAATTACATATCCATATCATGGAGAGGGGGATACAGGGG
>Ga0315312_1001206_pt1 | contig 21415 bp, 22 predicted proteins | sample TDP7_MG_FD_203629 | JGI IMG/M metagenome (GOLD analysis project Ga0315312, IMG submission 203629) | Freshwater sediment microbial communities from Lake Towuti, South Sulawesi, Indonesia - TDP7 | ecosystem: Environmental > Aquatic > Freshwater > Lake > Sediment | place: Indonesia: South Sulawesi... | reverse complement strand
GAGAACCCACGCTGACCAGGATCACAAGCAAAACTACCTGTAGACAGAGAGAAGGCCCTTTAGAGGTTCCGAAACTACTCGCACACAATTCCGCATACGATTGACTCTTCGGTGGATTTAAGCGTTCTGAATACAGCCCAGCGATGGAATAGGTGCCATGATGCCGCAAGTTTACATTGACGGGTTCAGATCCCCAGGGTCAGCCGTAAACCATTTTCTGCGGATCCCTTTATGGTCTCCGATTTGGAGTTTCTGCCCAGTTAATATGTCTTACTTGCCAGACATGGCTGCTCCTGATGAGGGAGAAGACGAAGCCACAATCATTTTGACTCTGCAGCTTCTATGACCTCGGAGTAAAGGAAACAGGCAGCCTTACGTCCAAGCTTGACCTCTACTAGGGGAGGAATTTCCTTCTTGCATATTGCCATGACGTGGGGGCACCTATGGCTGTATATGCATCCGTGCTCCGCCCTTAATTCCTCAAATGTTGCCCCTTCCATCTCAACAGTGTCCTTCCACCTTTTCTTGGGGTCGGGTATAGGGATCGCGCTGACCAGATTCTGAGTGTAGGGATGCAATGGGTCCTTAACCGCAGACTTTGTCTCACCTGTCTCCACAATCCTTCCGTGACATAGGACCATCATGTCATCGGATACGTAATGCGCTATGTTCAAATCGTGGGTTATGTAGATGCATGACATTTTGATTCTGTTTTTGAGGTCTTGTAGATTGTTGAGGAATATGGATCTGAGGGAGACATCTATCATCGATACGGGCTCATCTGCTATCACAAGTTTAGGCCTTATGAGGAGTATTCTAACAAGCATAAGCCTTTGCCTTTCGCCTCCGCTGATCTGGTGGGGATACCTGCCAAGGAGGTCTTCTGGCCTTAAACCCAAAGCTCTCATAGAGTCTATAACCATGCTGTGGGCCTCGTTCTCTGAGGATGCAAGACCGAACTTCTTAACCGCCTTGAAGAGCACGCGATCAACCCTGTAAAAAGGATTGTATATGCCGTAGGGATCTTGGAATATGACTTGCACATTACGTCTATAGGCCCTCTTATTTTCCTTAACCCAAAGCCTTGTATCCCTGCCCTCGTATAGAATTTGGCCTGAGGTTGGCTCCAGCAACCCCAGAATCATCCGGGCTATGGTGCTCTTCCCACTCCCACTCTGGCCGACCAACGCCGATATAGTTGTTTTTTCTCTGGGTATGGTGAAGGAAACTCGGTCTACCGCTCTTATGATCTTTCTTTTGATGAGCCCCAGTCCTCCACCTATTGTGTAATCTTTTGTGACATTTCTAAGCTCTAGAAGAGGTTCTTCCACTCAAATCACTCCAACAGGTGGCATGCAGCGTATCTTCCCTGTTTCATCTCTTTGAGAGAAGGTTCCTCCTTGGAGCATACTGGCATAGCGTATGGGCATCTTGGGTGGAATCTGCAGCCTGGCGGCCAGTCTAAGGGGCTTGGGGCTAGTCCAGGAATGCCTTTCAGGACCTCCTTTTCCATGGAAGGTACGGCTGCTACTAAGAGCTTGCTGTAAGGATGCAAGGGGTCTCCGAACATATTGTAGACTGAACCTATCTCTGCGATTTTGGCTGCGTACATTATCACCAGTCTATCAACTATCTCCGCGTGGGCTGCCAGGTCGTGAGCCACAAATATCACTGTCATCCCGTACCTATCCCTAAGGTTGGCTATGCTCTGGAGAATGCCTTTTTGAACAACTACGTCTAGGGCAGTTACAGGTTCATCTGCTACTATCAGGCTGGGTTTGAGAAGAACCGCTGTCGCTATTATAACCCTTTGCTTCATTCCCCCGCTAAGTTCATGAGGGTACATCCTAGATACTTCCACCGGCAAACCCACGTCCTTGAGCCCAGACAATACGGCCTCTTTGGCCTCTTGCTTCGATATTTGTGTATGGGAGATCATAGCATCCATCATTTGCTCCTCAATTCTCAAAACCGGGTTTAGGGAATTCATTGAGCCTTGAGGTATGTAGGAGAGTTCTTTCCACCGTATTTTCCTTAGCTCTTCCTCATCCAAGCTGATGAGGTCTGTGTTTCTGAATATGATCTTGCCGCTTCTGATGTATCCAGGAGGTCTTATGACACGCAGGATTCCTTCAACGAGTGTGGACTTGCCGCACCCAGATTCGCCGGCTATCCCAAATACTTCGTTCGGGTTGACAGAGAAGGAGACTCCGTCAACAGACTTGACCTCACCGTAAATGCTCTTGTAGTAGACTCTTAAGTCTTCCACCTGAAGTATGGGTTCCCAAGATAGAGGAGTCACGGCCCTCACCAGTTAGACGCGTCTCGTCACCTTCGAGGCGGGAGCCATCCGAAGAAAAGGAGGACCGCAAATCCAGAAAGAATGCGACGAGATAATCGCAGAAAGGGGCAGAATACCCACAGGAGAAGCCGTCATCACAACCGGGGGCAACCTCAAGGCAAGGTACGTCATCCACGCCGTAGGACCAGTGCACGGAGAAGGCGACGAAGACAGAAAACTGAGAAACGCAACCGCAAACAGCCTCAAACTTGCGGACCAACACGGGCTGGAGAGCATAGCCTTCCCTGCGATCTCAACAGGCTACTTTGGCCTGCCAAAGAAGAGATGCGCGGAAAACATGCTTCCAGCAGTAATCTCCTACATCAAGAAAGGCACAATCCTGAAACGAGTCATCTTCTGCCTCTACGACCAAGAGACGTACGACACGTTTGAAAAGACACTCGAACATTTCTTGCCATAAGCCCTAAGCATACACGCAAAACGCCGAGAATGCACAGGTAAGTGCCCGGAAGCAGCCAAACTACCTCCGGTGCGCCTCACACATATTCCCAATAATACTTTTAGGCAGTCTTGCTTGTTTGTTGTGTAACAGTTCTCAATATTGCCTGTGTGACCCATCCAGAACCGCCTACAGTCTCTCAGGGCCAGTCCCCTTGGTTCGGCTAGCTTGAGCTGGCTGTCCAAGTGCGACCTCAGGACGTAGAGTCTGGATGGAAAGCCAGCCTTTCTTTCTGCTCCTCTGATCGCGTCTCCGACATAGGAGCCTGCTATCTGAAACGTCTGTGCGCGTATGGTCGTGTTTCCTGACTCCTGTCTTCAGGGAAAAAGCCCTACGCAGCCTGGGTGAAAGACTTTGTTCCTGACCAGATATCAGGCTCTGTTTGGAACCAGACATTGAATGGAAATAACTGACTTGTAAGATTGCCGTGTAGGATATGACTAGCTGGCGTGCAATAGCTAGCTAGCTAGCTTGTGTACCAAATAGGGTATGTAGATACGACTTCAGACTATTCTTTCGAAGCAATGGTTTCTGAAGGATCTGAGGTCGAAAACACACTCCCTGATCGTTACTGGTAAAGGTGGCATGCCGCTAGGTGCTTGCCGCCAATGTCTATTAGGTCAGGCCTCTCGTTGGCACACTTCTCTATCCGCTTAGGGCATCTGGGGTAAAATTTACATCCTCTAGCCTGTAGAGATTGACTAGTGAGCTCTGTTCGCGGCAGCTCAACGTTGTCCTTCCACCTCCTTCTGGGATCAGGGACCGGAACTGACCCTATGAGGAGCTGCACGTATGGATGAAGGGGTTTTGTCACTACCTCGTCTACAGGTCCCATTTCCACAATACTTCCTAGGTACATCACGATGATGTCGTCGCTTACATACCTAGCCGTAGAAAGGTCGTGAGTGATGTACAGGAAGGATATTTTCCATTCCTCCTTCAAGTCCAGCATCACATTGAGTATACTTGCTCTTAGCGAGGCGTCGATCATGGACACGGGCTCGTCACACACAATGAGTCTCGGTCTTAGGAGGAAGGCTCTAGCTAACATGATGCGTTGCCTCTGTCCTCCGCTGAGCTGATGAGGGTACTTGCCCAGTATTTCGTCTGCCCTCAATCCCACAACTTCGAGGGCTTTAGATATCAGACCGCGGGTTTCTTCCTTGGAGTCAGATAGATGAAACTTTCTGATCGGAACGGCTAGGACGTGGTCCACATTGTGAAGGGGGTTGAAGGCTCCATAGGGATCTTGGAAGATCGCTTGAACTTGCCTGCGGTACTTCATCCAGTTCTCGTCAGACATCCGCCATATGTTTTGGCCTTCGTACAGAATCTCGCCGGATGTGGGTTTTATGAAGCCTAAGATGAGCCGTGCCGTTGTCGTCTTGCCGCTGCCGCTCTCACCCGCCAACGTGAGCAACATGGGTTCGCCGGACGGCATCGAGAAGGATACGTCCTCCACCGCAACTATTTGCTTCGTGCTCAGCAACTTCCTTAAGGTGAAGACCTTACTTAGATGGCTCACTTCAAGTATTCTTCCGTCACTCATTGTTCGTCACCGGTAAAGGTGGCATGCCACGAACCGGCTTTTCTTGACCTCGACAAGTTCGGGTTCATCAACGTCGCATGCATTGACAATGCAGTCAGGACATCTTGGATGGAACCTGCAACCTGGTGGAGGCGCCCTGAGGTCGGGTGGAAGCCCTAGAATCCCCTCTAGCTTCCTCTTATCACTTATCGAGGGCACCGCAGATATCAGAGCTTGGGCATAGGGATGCAACGGATCCATGAAAAGGGCGTTCACATCCCCGATCTCCACCATCTTGCCAGCATACATGAGAGCAATTCTATCAGCAACCTCAGCCTGAGCTGCCATATCATGAGTGATCATGACAACAGAGGACTTTATTCTGTTCTTTATTCCTCGCAGCAGCTGCAATATCCCTCTTTGAACAACCACATCAAGAGCTGTGGTGGGCTCATCCGCTACTACGAGCTCAGGCCCCAAGACAACAGCCAAGGATATAATAACCCTTTGTCTCATACCCCCGCTCAGCTCGTGAGGATACATGTGCGCAACTTCAGGTGCAAGACCAACACTTACCAGCGCTTCCTCCACCGGCTTTCTTAAGAAGTCTTTGGAGACTTTTCCTCTATGAGTTCTTATGGCGTCCCGAAACTGCTGCTCGACTCTCATGACCGGGTTCAGAGCATTCATAGAGCTCTGAGGGATGTACGATATTCTTTTCCAAAGTATTGTTTTGAGCTCCTTTCTCTCAAGTTCAAGAAGATTGAGATCGCCAAACACGACTTCGCCCCCTTCAACATACCCGGGCGGCTTTAGGAGGCGCAATACTGAAAGAGCAAAGGTAGATTTGCCACAACCTGATTCACCTGCTATCCCAAGTATTTCGTTTCGTTTCACTGCAATGCTCACATCATCGACCGCTCTCACGAGACCGCTCTGTGCCCTATAGTAGGCTTTTAGGTTTCTGACATCCAGCAGATCACCGTTCATCTCATTTGCCTCTTGCCCTCAATCTCGGGTTAGCTACTTCATCAAGCCCTATGTGCACAAGATAGAGGGAAATCAAAAGCAAAATCAGAGAAAACAAAGGCGCGGACCACCACCACCAAAGTCCCCTGAAGACTGCAGCGTGAAACATAGCCCAGTACAATAACATCCCTATGGTCATCGTATTCTGGGGCCCCAAGCCTATGAGTTCAAGTCCAGTTTCGGAGAGTATGGCCCAAAATATCGCAAAGAAGAAGCTAGCGCCTAGGTACTGGACCATATGAGGCATAAGTTCCACAAATACTATTTCAAGGCGTTTCATACCTGAAAGTTGTGCCATGTAGACGAAGTCTCGTTGTTTTAGGCTTAACGCTTGTCCTCTGACTTGTCTAGCTGGCCAAGCCCAACTGAAAATCGAAAGTATGATGGCCATCATCCATGTTTCGACAACCCTCATGAACGAGGCTATCAGAATCAACATTGGCAACATTGGGAGAACTAAGAAAACATCTGTCAGCAATCTCAAGACGGTGTCTATAGTGCCCCCATAGTAACCTGCTATGAACCCTATGCTTGCACCGACAAGCGTTCCGATAATCGCAACTATCAGCCCTATCTGAAGGGAGTTCTCTATCCCAACCAATAACTGACCGAACACATCTCTACCCAAGCTGTCGGTACCGAGCGGATGCTGAGGTGTTGGAGCATTATCCATGGGAAATCGTCCCACACGGAGAGGGTTGAAAGGCAAAAGGCGTCTCCCCACAATACATACGAGTACCGTAACGGCGAAAAATGACAAACCCGTGACAAACTTCCTATTCCTTGCAGGAATTCCGATGTGAGGTCTTAGAGGCTGAAAAATTCTGGCCATCTTTCAGTCATTCTCCGTATTTGATCCTAGGGTCGACCAACGGATAGATCAGGTCTATCAGCAGGGTCGCACTGCATACGGAGATTACTATCAGTAGTATTATCCCTTGGATCAACGTATAGTCAAGTGTTGTTATCGCGTTGTAAAGCAACCAACCCATTCCGGGATACGCAAATATGACTTCTGTTAAGAGGGCCCCCCCAAATATATTCCCTAAAGACAAAGCAAGTCCCGTAATCTGCGGCAGGAGAGAATTCCGGAAGGCATACTTCCACATAATCTCCCTGTCACTGATACCCTGAGCCTCAGCCATCAACACAAAATCTTCGCCGCTTACACTCATTATCATGGATCTCATGCTTAGGAACCACCACCCCAAAGAAGAAAGCAGTATGCTTAGCACTGGCAAGACTGAATGCCACATCACGTCGAGTAAGAAGTCAATACTGAGATTCGGCACTTTGGCTAGAGAATAACCACCTGAGACCGGAAATATGGGTAGTAAGTAGGCTAGAAAAAACATCAGCACTATTGCCAGAAGATAGTAAGGCACAGTGCTAAGGGTCAGGGTCAGTGGAGCTAGTACCTTCCCTAGTTTAGATTCCTCCCCTCTCCATCCGACTATCGCTCCCAGCAGCGTTCCCAAAAACCAGCTAGTCAACGATGTTACTGACAGCAATACGAGCGTCCATGGAAGAGATCTAGCAATGAGTTCATTGACTGTTGTCGGGAAATTCTGTATAGAATAACCCAGGTTTCCTCTAAGCAGCTCCTTCAAGTATAAGATGAATTGTGTAGGAAGATCCTTGTCTAAACCGAACATTCGCTTATACTCCTGTACGAGCTCCTCGGCTCCTATTCTTCCTCCTTGGTAGGACAATCTGCCTATAATAACGCCTATAGGATCTCCGGGTATGAGCCGTGGTATGATGAAGTTTATCGAGAGCGCCAGCAGGATTACTATGAGATACATTACTACCCGTTCTAATATGTAACGCTTGATTGGGGACATGATCTAGACAATTGCCACTTTGATATAAAAGGTTATCTCCCCGCGATTTCATTGAGGCTTTCACATCTGCTTCGTTGCCGCTTCAGCAAGTTCGTTTCACGCTGCTAGGTCATCCGTAGTAGAGACGGGAGTAAAATGAGAAAGAGATATATACTGATCGCTCTAAATAGCCGCTCTGATGTAGAAATAGGAAAGCGTCATCGATGAAGTTTGCTTGCCATAGGCTGCTCTTCCGGCCTTCCGTCTTCAAAGGATCTCTTGGCGATATAATAGAACTAGTAAGCTCCGTTGGCTTCGAAGGAATAGAGGTGGGCTTTGAGGAGATACAAAATAGCGTCTGGTCGCCCCAGAGGTTTGCAGGGGAACTGGAGAAATATAAAATATCTCTTTCGAGTAGCTACTGGGGAGGACCCTTCTATGATCCATCTCAACACCAGAAGCTTGTAGAAGAAGCACGGTCCGTTGCAAAGATGCTTCAACGCTTAGGCTGCAGACACCTTCTCATAGTCCCCCCGAGTCGAAACCAATTAGGAGACTTTGATAAAGCCGCCAAACAGAAGTATATCAAGAGTATGGCTCAGTGCTTGAACCGAATAGGAGGCAACCTGAAGGATTACGATGTTCAAATAGGCGTGCATAACTATTGGGGTGACTTGGTTGAAGATAGAAGGGGGATCGGTCTCCTAATGGAGGCCACCGATCCCGATTTCGTTGGTTTCGCCCCTGACACTGGCCACCTTGGTATCATCGGATGCGATGTCATCGAGACCTTTGAAACTTACAGGGACAGAATCAACTTAGTCCATCTAAAAGACATCTCTGAGCCAGGCTTACCAGTTCCCTTGTCAGATGACTGGAGCGTACGCGGCAGAGATCTAGGAGAGGGAGACATTGACTTTGTCGCTCTGATGCGAATACTGAAAGAGGCCGGGTACAATGACTGGTGTGTATACGAGCAGGATTTTGGGACAACACCTGTCGAGAGCGCGATCAAGGCAAAGACTTACATTGATAGATTTCTCCGGCCGATCTTCCAAGAAAAGTAGTGGTGTCTCATAGCAATCGCGGTACCGGGCTCAATATGACGGCCTTGCTCCTCTAATTGCGCAAGGCAACCGTCCTTCCCTCTTGGACACACCTCGTGACTGCGATCATTGGACCTGCGCGCGCGCTAATGTTTTTTCCGGTATGTTGCTCATTTCTTCACAGTCAATGTCCAATTCTGAGGCTTGCCCCTGCAATAGCGAATGCAAGATGGGCTAGCAGAGACGCGTTGTCTTTCTTAGCCGACCTAGACAAGCTTGCCTCAAATGGAACCTTACTCCTCCAGGGCTTAGGTACACTTCTTCCTCAACTTTGGTCTTAGCTACCACGATCTTCTTCTCTCTGACTCCTTCAAAAATCTCCAGCCAGTCTTCTAAGGCTTAGACGACCTCTTTCATTAGAATCCATATTTGTCAATCTCTTACCGAGAAGATGAGGAGGAAAATCCAGCCTGTTGCTTCCACCTAGGTAGGATCGACCCTTCTATTTTCACTTGGGGAAGATTGTGAGGAATGAAATCGCACAAAGCTATACCACCTCCTTCGACAGGAATAGTATCGTCCATGTATATGTTAGAAGTCTCTTTCGCCTGCCCAAATCACGTAGGGGTCACGGAGGCTCGGAGTCTTTTTTGAGTAGCACTGTTCCGTGCATCTGCTCGCCGAGAACACCATAGCGGAGATTCCAGTTGATTATGCTTCAGAACGCTTCAAAGAGTCGCCAGCACGACATATCATCGAAACCCTCGTCTAAATGTCCAGATCCTAGTTTCCATGAAAGGATCAGAGATTGCCGATCCGCTATAATATAATCTCTAAGCTACAAGTTGCCAAACTTGGTCCGGTTCGCCGCGCTGCGGTAGGCATGTGTCCATTCAACGGACACTTGACGTTCACTACGAAGAATGGTGCGTTTGGAGAGAATCAGCAGGGCTACGCACCTTTGAGAAGATGGAGGATACGCGTATTATCTGGTTCTTATTACTTGGATACGCATTTACTTCATGCTTGAATTGGAATAGTTGGTCACCTCTGCGCGCCGAACGCAGATTCAAAGGACCTTCCTTAGACGGGGAAGAGCAAGAGATAAATAGACAGACGCTCTGATTGTCGTCAAAAGGGTGATAAAGAGTGGTTGTCAAGGTGGGAGTAGCCGGTCTAGGGATATCAGGATATCATAACCACCTAAAGCCGTTGGACGCTATGAACGAGTTCAAGATTGTTGCGTTATGTGATGTAAGCAAGACTTTACTGAAGCAAAGAATGTCTGAGTTCGGAGTACCAAAAGGATACGCCGATTTCTCGCAGATGGTACGAGATCCTGAAGTGGAGACAGTTATCATAGCAACTCATCCAGCCTCTCACGCAAATCTTGCCATCGCTGCAGCCAACGCCGGAAAGAGCATTGTCGTAGAGAAGCCTATGGCTGTAACGATGGACGAAGTTGATGGGATGATCAAGGCTGCTGAGGGGAATGGCGTTCTTCTGACAGTCTTCCAGAACAGAAGATGGGATTCGGACTATCTGACTTTGAAGAATACTCTAGACAAAGGCTTGATAGGCAAGGTTTATGTAATAGACTTCAAGTTTGGCCAATATTTTCGTTATCTTGGAACGGAGGGAAGTTCCAACAGAGAATGGCTGTACAGGAAAGCTCCTGGTGGCGGGCTTCTCCTGAATGACGGTGTTCATCACATTGATCAAGTCCTCCAACTGATGAAAGGTAGGAAGGTCGAAACGGTATTCGGGATCGTGAGAGGTTATGTTTGGACGACTGAGGTTGACGACTATTTCAGAGTGACATTGACGTTCGAAGATGGTGTAGTAAGTGATATAGAGGGATCGCGAATCTCAAGAATGAGTCCGGAGCGGTGGTATGTTATCGGGGAGAGAGGATGTTTTATCTGGAGGGGTTCAGAGACAGAGGGGTCTCCCACGGTGATGTTGGGGGAAGAGAAGTCAGAAAAGGAAATCATACCCGAAATCATCAGAGTAGTTCGTCCCCAGAATCCAAGATCGACAGTCTTCTATGAGGGTATCTATAAGTCAATAACAGAGGGCAAAGAACTAGACGTGGAGCCTGAAGGGGTCAGATTTACCATGAGTGTTCTATTTGCGGCTCTGAAATCATCGCAGACGGGCGAGTCCGTAAGACTTTCATGAACACAAATCTTATAAGGGTTTGGAATAACATATCAGAAACTGGAATGGTGATCAAATTGGCTATAAAGGGAATAAGTATTGGGCAAGACTTGGCACGTTACAGAGAAATGAGCACGGAATGGGCACTAACGGAACTAAGCAAGGCAGGATTTGAGTATATCGAAATGAGCGTAATGGATGGTCGATGCCTCTTTGCCATACCGGGATTCTGTCCAATAGTTCCCGTAGATTCAAATCCCTATTATTGGAAGAGAAAGATAGAAGATGTGGGGATGAAGATTCAAGCAGTAGCGTCGCATGCCAGCTTACTTGAACCTGAATGGGGCCTCCGATATATAACAAAAGGCATAAAATTTGCATCTGGCATAGGAGCGAAAATCCTAATAACCCACGAAGGCCCAACACCCGGTTGGATAAAGCCTCTTAGCGAGGAGGGGTTCCGCCTGATTAAGCAGGGCATAGACCAACTGGTTCCATGGGCTGAGGACTATGAAGTAATCTTGGCTATAGAGCCTCACGGCCATTTCACCACCGACAAGGAAGGGATAAAGAGAATCTCCGAAATGTCTGACTCACCTTTTTTTGGAATAAACTTCGATACTGGGAATACGCACATAGGAGGTAGCGATCCGGTAGAAAACCTGAAAGGCGTCCTACAAAAGTTGGTTCACATGCACTGCAAAGACATTCTGAGCCCCGAGAAATTGAGGGCCATGGGGCACGACACGGGAACCCCTATGGGAGTTGTCCTCGGACAGGGTGAAACACCAGTCAAAGAATGTGTTGAAATAGCAGCTAAAGAATGGGAACGTCGAGGATATGAGGGGGTTCTCCATTGCGAAGGAGGAGAGACTCTCGAAGAGATGTTGGCCAGTAAGAGATATTTGGAGTCCATAGTAGAGACGATCTGAACTACCAGCTATCAGTGTTAGAAAGATAGATGCACCATTCTATTCCATTTCTTTCAAAAACATGTGATGTGATTCCGAAATGGATAAACTCGTCCTGCGGGAGAGGGGTGATAAGGAAGGTGCAAGAGTGGTTGAGGCGATGCACAACGGCGTCGGGAAAGGCTGGTATAAGCCCATTTTTGAGAATCAGCTCGGTGCTCACAAGCTGTGTTTCATACACTACGCCGAACTCCCACCGGGTTCAAGCTGTGGGCTGCATAGGCATTCTCCAGGATGCGAAGAACTATGGTACGTAGTCGAAGGAAAGGGCCTTGTAAAGACCGATACAGAGGAATATGAGATGAAACCTCATGATGTACATCTGGTAAAAGATGGTGGTTTCCACGGCATAAAGAACATAGGGGACAGAGAACTCAAATGGCTTTGTATCAATCTGATTCGAAAAGATGAATGACCTTCGCCGCGGGTTGTATGAGAAGAAGTTTTGCGAGTGACATTGAAGCCATACCATTAGCTTTTCCGGATTCGATGCAGATATCGATCAGACGTTCTCCAGAACCTATGAGTGAAATGGGGCTCTACTATCCGTTTGCCTTCTTGGGGATTCGTGAATATGTCTGAGAGTGTTTCTTCGTTCGGTCCTTGGCGGGGTTCAATCTCTGGAGAAGTCTACGCTGAGCGCAGACTTCTTGGAGGAGTCTAATCTCAGGATGAACGCGCCTTTTGTGGAGCTGGACTTTCCGCGGATGGCTGATTTGGGCTTCGATTATGCGCATCTGCCCATGGACTATAGTGCTGGACAATCAGTGGTGATTATTACCTAATCCACGAGAAAGTGCTCGAGGATATTGTTCGGGCTGTCGAGTTCGGGAAAAAAACGGAGTGCATATGAACGTCAATTTTGACCGGCCCTGGAATCGATGATTTCTTCTTCGTGCAGAGCCTCCACATGTACGAGCCTCTTTGGCTCAACCACATAGGCGATTGTCGGATTCATTTACGGGAGGTATACGAGGAGCAACCGGAATATCCTAGGATAGCATCGAGCCTTGACAAGTGCCTGGGAAGGTTGCCTCTGAATTCGTCAGATCGAGTAAGCTATCCGAATGCAAAAGTAGAAAGGTCTTGGCTGACAAACCAGTTCAGAAAATATCTGGAGCCGAAAAAGGAATTAAGGTTTATCCATTGTGGCCAGCTCGGGGTGTACTGTAAGAGAGCCCCGCGTCCGTCTCAGCTCAACTGATACCCGGAGGTTTGGACAGAGAACTGCTCGATCTCGTCTGCAGCTACCTAAAATAGCCCTTTTCTGTTGATCGCGTCCACGTCTTCTCGTTCTGTTGGGCGTTAGTTGGCGCTGGCGATTAGCTGTGCGGGGCTTCAGCAAGGAAATTCCTATAAGAGACGTAAGCAAGAAAGGTCGAACGGATGTGGAAGCGTTTTACGTAGTTCCTGACAATAACCCTGGAATTGGCCAAGATTGTCCCAAGAAAGTCGCAGACGAAAACCATTGTAAGCTTAGAGTATTTGTGATCCCCCACACCCATGGAGACCTATCCTGGCCTAACATCCCAGAGATATGTGTGAACTCTCTTGTCGCGGCAATTGGGGATACGCTCAGAATTCTCAAAGATAGACCTGAGTTCAGGTTCACCATGGAACACATGCTCTACCTAAGGGAGTTCATAAGGAGAAATCCGGACAGAATTGATGCTATCAAGGATCTGATAAAAAAGTCTATTCTAGAGTGTGGCGGATTCTTTACTGGTCCTACAGAGCTCACTCTCGGGGCAGAAGGACTCGTGCGGGAACTCTATTTCGGCAAGAGATGGGCGAGGAATACGTTGGGCGTTGAAGCCAGCATTGTATGGAATGTCGACGCGATGGGTCATACTCTACAGTTGCCACAGATACTCGCTAAAGCAGGCATAGCTTTCTTTGTCATTTGGAAGGACTTTGGTTACCACCATCCAGTATTTCGCAAGAACTTCGGTGGGTATGAGGGTCCATACCTATTTAGTTGGGCAGCCCCAGATGGATCGAAGGTCACCGTATGCCATACTCCGAGGGGCTACGGAGGGTGGACAACCGGATTGCGAATGGACTACCAAGAGTTCTCCGAGAGATTCAAGAAGTTTATAGAAGTCTTTAAGCCTCATTTGGAAAAATATGACTTGCCAAACATCCTGTTTGTTGGTGAAGGGAGCGATATTCAGAGACCTAGTCCTCAAGTGGTGCAGAATGTCAGACGGTGGAACAGCGAGGTCAGTGAACCTCAGGTCAAGATAGCCTCTACCTTAGAATTCTTCCGTGAAATCAAAAGATACGATCTTCCCACCTCTTCTGGGGAAATGCCCTATTGGTGGGATGCAGTCCAAGCGCTTGAGGAAAATCGCGTTCTACGTGGCAGAATTCTTGAAGGAAGACTGCTTGCAGCCGAAGGTTTCTCCGCGATCGCAGAATTGCTTGACCCAACATTTGAATATCCTGAGGACAACATTAACACGGCATGGGAGTATCGTCTTATGTGCAACGAACACAATTGGGGAGGTACTAACGGTGCCGTTAGTGACGAAATTAGAGTCACTCAGACGAAATCAGCCCTCATCATCAGCTCTTATGTCTTGGACAAAGCGTTGAGAGAAATCGCTTCTCAGATTGAGTTCAAGGATGAAGGAATCCCCATCGTAGTGTTCAACTCGCTGGGTTGGGACAGAACAGATGTGGTCATATGCAGAGCAGAATTTGAGCAAAAAGTTGAAGAAAAATTCAAAAGCCTACCCCCCGAATATCTCCCCATTATAGAGAGGCTTGCGGGAGAACCTTCTCTTGTAGAACGAAAAGTCGCTCTTTCTCTTGTGGGAGTGGGACGAAATTCGCCTATATTGGTAGGACAAAGAGAATTGCTGCTGGAAACCTCCGGCATTAAGAACATATCTCTGAAAGATTCTCAGGGCAACCATGTTCCCATCCAGATAGTTGAGTCTTCCCGCAACAGAGACGGTACTCTGAGAGAAGCAGAGATTATGTTCAAGGCGTCCGTGCCCTCGTTTGGGTATGCCACCTACTATCTGGTTCCAACCAAACATGACTTTCCGCCAGCCTTAGAGACAGGAGCGAATTCGATTGAGAACCAATCCTACAAGATCACTGTAGACCCGAATATTGGAGGGATATCTAGTATTCTAGATAAGAAGCGAGGTCTGGAAATCATCGACTCCGACAAGTTTCTGGCCAATGAACTATTGGCATTGAGGGATGTAGCGGTCGATGAGTGCGAAGCCTTCACGGGTGAGATGTGGAGGATGCGTGACTTTCCCACTAGAGTCTACGTAGCCGAGAACGGGCCCCCGCCAGAGCAGTTCTCAGAGTGGAAGGGAAATTCCTAGACTCACCATTCACACAGAACATAACCCTCTATGACGGCCTCGACAGGATAGACCTCGAAACAAGCCTAGACTGGAAAGGAAGAAAAGAAATCCGGCTGGTCCTTTGTTATCCCATAGGCCTACGTGATTCTCATCTAACGTATGAAGTGCCTTTCGGCTGCGTAGAATACGGGAAAGAACATCCAGGCTGGGTGAAGATTCATCCCAGCATCAGAGGGGTCCGCAACTGGATTGAAGTATGGAATGAGGAACTAGGAGTCACGCTTGCCACACAGGTCATCCCGAACGACTTCAAGGACAGAACAGATAACCCTCTTTCCGGCTTTATGATCCAACCTATCCTACTAAGAACAGTCTTTAGTTGCGGAGATAGAGATCTTTACTTCACACAGGAAGGGACATATAAGTTCAGGTTCGCTCTGAGGTCACATGACGGCCCCATTCAGCCAGATCAGAGTGCCAGATTTGGCTGGGAACACAACAACCCATTAATCCCCCTAGTCATCGAGAATAAAGAGCGCAAAGGCTTACTACCGGAAAGCATGAGCTTCTGCCAAATGACACCGCCCAACGTGATCATGAGTTCTCTGAAGAGGTCCGAGAATGGACGGGGAATCATTCTAAGGTGTTATGAGACAAGGGGGGAACAGGCTACTGGCAAAATAGAAACGTTCAGGCCTGTCAAAGAAGCTTTCCTCACCAACATAATAGAGGAGGATCAAAGAAAACTGCCTGTGTATGAAAACGCAACTGAGTTTCCGATAGAGGGGTATTCAATTGAAACCTTCAGACTACTTTTTAGACATTTCGAGAATGAGGTCACTCGCCAAGACTGAACGCACGAATTGGACGCTCTACTAAGATGCATCTGACCTTAAGACCGCAAACAAGGAGAAAACTCTTTAGGTAGTAAGTAATAACGTGAAACGCATGAACAGCCGTGAACGCGTTATACGTGCAGTAGAGTCCAGTGGCCCTGACCGAATTCCCAATGGTTGCTATTGGTTGCCCGGCGCGATGAGTAAGTATGGCAGAGAACTAGAAGAACTTTTTCTTCTCTTCCCCAGCGACTTCCACCGATTTGTGGCATCTTTCTCTAGTTTCAGTTATATTGGCTACAAAGAAGGGATAAACAAAGATGTTTGGGGATGTGTTTGGAAGAATGTCAACCCTGGAGTGCTTGGGCGCATCATCGAATATCCGTTAGCAGACCTATACAATCTCAAAGAATACAAGTTGCCTGATCCCTCGGACCTTGTCAACTTCCGTGAACTTGAAAAAGACATCCGTACTAGCGGCCATGATCGCTATGTACTGGGAGATTCTGAGAATTTCTTTGAACGTCTGCACTGGTTACGCGGATATAGGGATACTCTTGTCGACTTGATGACTCAGAGCGAGGAATTCAGAAAATTGACCGATCTAGTATTTGATTTCAAGATGAGATACATCAAACGTTGGCTTGAGCTAGACATTGACGGAGTCTATTTCTTGGACGATTGGGGAACAATGCATGGCCTTATGATCAGCCCGATCAAATGGCGTGAGTATTTCAAGCCGCTGTATAAAGAAATGTTCGATGTTGTACATCGCGCTGGGAGACATGTGTTCTTTCACAGCGATGGTTACATTTTGGATATCATGCCGGATTTTGTTGAGATAGGGGTTGACGCTCTTAACATTCAAGTGAAACTCATGGGTGTTGAGAGGCTGAGTGAAGAATTCGGCGGGAAACTCTGCATTCTTGCTGATATCGACCGCCAAGATATCCTTCCCTTTGGGACAGTAAGAGATGTGGAAGAGCATGTGAAACAGATAATAGGAGCTTTCTCGTCTTTCGATGGCGGTCTCGTCTCATGGGGAGAGATAGCCCCTGACGTTCCATTGCCCAACGCAGAAGCCATGTTAAAGACCTTCAGAAAACATGGCGAGTACCCACTAACGGCATGAATTGACTCGCTGTATGCGATTTCCTATGTTCCTCCTCCGTTTCGAAAAGGAATCTGGCTCTATCCCGGGGAATGCCAAGATGGATGCCATGGTCTGAGGCGAAAATGTAACCGCCGCCCGGAGCCGCTACATCTGTACACTCCCTTATCTGTTTCGCTACCTGCTCGTTGAAACCAAAAGGTAGCAGACTGGATTCCTCCACGTTCCCGATGAGGCATATCTTGTCCCCATAATTCTGCTTTGGCTCTCCAATTCTCATGCGACATTTTCTCTCCATAGGATGATATCCTCTACGTCTATTCAGGCGAGATCATTCATGATCGTGTTTGTGTTTGTCACAATGGAGCAGAACCCTGGCTCCTCTTTTCTTTGACGCTCTTGCCATTCTCTTTAGATGCGGTAGAATCAGATGTCGGAAAACACTAGGGGCATAGACATCTTCTAGGTCTTCGGCTATGAAAATAGCCTGTACGCCTGCCTCTATGATTCGCTCACATATCTCCAGACAATATCACGTTGAGAGCTCAATAACCTCTTGGCAAACTTCGGAGACCGATGAGACTCTTGAGAATATTGGATGGATCTGTTAGGAGCCATGTACCTGTCAAAGGTCCTGATAAGGTTCGTGGGTTGGAGGTCGCAGATGTCTCGTCATCAACCATTTCTAGGATGGTGTCAAGATCATCCAGTCTTCCCGGAGCGTAGAGATCAGGTATTTCGTATTTCTCTAAGCCCTCAATGATCTTAATGAGCCTTCCAAATACCGAGGAAGGGTCTTGTATTCAGGAGACATCCGATACTTGATGCCAAATCCATCGATAATCGTGTCTAGGACGACGGTCCTGTTGACCCGCTCTGAACGAGGACCAATAAAAGCACACATAGGATCTCAATGTTCTGTGCCCCTTCACATATACCGCGAGGGTGAGAACAGACGTCTTCTGTCTCAAGATGTTCTTGAAGGATCTGACTTCATACAAGAAGCAAAAGAATGGAACTCTGTCAGGCTCCTCCAATTCTAAGGCGCTGAAGACTCTTTCGCTAGCATCCAGTTCAGAAACTGCACCCTCTGCAGAACGAGTGCTATCTTGCTTGTGTATTACTAGTATTGTCCCCTACCCTCTTATGAACGATTCAACGTTCATACAGATCACGGCTGATGTACATTCAGTCTTGGGTCAGCCGTCTGGTTAGGGTTGGATATGACCTATATTTCGCTGCTTGACGAAAAAGAAACCTCGCTCTCTCGGCTGGTATGCAGGGATGTATGGAATGGTCGGACCCGAAGATGTATCCTCCCCCAGGGGCCGCCGTTTCAAAGCACTTTCTTATTTGCTTGTCAATCTGTTCATACGTACCGTAGGGAAGCAGGGTAGACGCTTCAACATTACCGAACAAAGTGATCCTATCACCATATCTCCTTTTCATTTCCTCCAGTCCGTTAGGTCCGAAAGCCTTCCTCTCTGTGGGGTGGAAGGCATCTATTCCGGCGTCGACAATGTCGTCCATAAGTAGCATGACGTTTCCGTCGCAATGAAATTAGGACCCAAGCACCTCTTTTCTTGAAAGTCTGAACTAACTCCTTAAACAATGGCAAAACGATAGAACGAAATTTTCCTGGCGCAATCATTGGCCCATTTTTGTCTCCCAAGTCGTCTGAGATCCAAATGAACTCCACACCGAGATCTATGGCAATCTTGCCGAGCTCCATGCTGTAATCATTTATCATTTTCAGCAATTTCCGCACAAAGGGCTAGCGCGCTGGTCCATGTATAAGGCTTTCACAAAGACATCAAAACCCGTCATAAGCCAAGCGTGGTTAAAAGGACCACTGACCCCGGACGCAACCGCTAGCTTGTCACCATACGTCTTAAGAATCTTCATTAGGGTACTTGTTCTTCCCTGAGGACAGGGTGGCTGAAAATGTTCCAAATCATCCGCGGTCTTTATCGTACCATCTTTATAGAAAGACACGTTGTCATCTACGACAGTCTTCCACTTTATGCCCCACTCATCAATGAACACCTCTGGAGAAACTATCTAAGGCTTATAGCTCTCTGGGGCGTCGAAAAACACAGCCACGAGATCGAAGTCCAAGGCTTGTTGTCCTTTGATATAGACGTCGGGCGTAATAGCATAGTCTTTCTCTTTCCCAAGGATCCTCCTTATTGAAACATCGTTGTATAGCCAGTCGAAGAATGGGACTAGGTCAGGTTCCTCATGGTACAAAGCTGCAATAACTCTTTCTCGCGAATTCATGATCGGGAGTATTCTAACTCAAGGCTTTATTCTTTTCGCGGCGTATCTTCATCGTATAATGGCGATTGCTACATATGTGACTCTAGAGTATCTTGACGAAGCCAAATGTCCTCTATAGATGCTGTTATCTGGTTGCTGTCGCTTCGCATGAGAGGCGTGTCAGAAGATTGACGCATGGGACTCTGTTCGGTAGATTCTTGTTGCGCCGATACCAATGCCTGTTTCACTTCTCTGGCTCGGCGGAGCTAGCTTGAGGTCTTTCAGCATAAACCTTATTAAGGCGAAAGAGAAACGATATAGCGCGGTGTAATAGATTATGAAGGAAGAAAGAAAATCATGGAATCCTTCGGTGCTACTATTCTTGCTAGTGATTTCTCTTTCGGCATTTCCGGTATCCGCTCAAGCCCCTGAACGGGATAGAACACTCATTGTAGACATTGATGGTGGTATGGTGGCCGATCCGACCAACTGGAATCCTTTCATAATAGGTGTTCGAAGGGATCAAGGGTTCCATCAATTGATCACAGAGTATTTCTTTTATTACAACTGGCAGAGTGGTTTGCTGACTCCGTGGCTAGCTACAGGTTACGAGTATAACGAGGATTATACGTCTATCACTGTTCATCTTAGAAAAGGCGTGAAGTGGAGCGACGGAGAGCCTTTCACTGCGGATGACGTTGTATTCACTTATGAGATGTTACTTGAGAATGCTCCCAGATTAGACCACTCCGCCGACGTAGCTGGTTTCGTCGATGAGGTCGTGGAAATCGATGACTACACGGTTGAGATAAAGCTCAAGAGTCCTAATCTTAGGTTCCATCTCAGCTGGGCATTCCCCACGGTGGCAATATGGGGTGGACTTCCTATAGTGCCCAAACACATCTGGAAGGACGTGGATCCTCTGACTTACAAGAATAGTCCGCCGGTGTTTACCGGTCCCTATGAGTTAGTCAGCGCGTCGGAAACAACATTCACGTACAAGCGTAGAGACGATTGGTGGGGTTGGGATGTCTTGGGAATCAGGCCTGCACCTGAATACGTCATATACACGTGGTATGGTCCGGAAGAGACGCGTGCTATCAAGATGGCCGGGCACGAGCTTGACGCTATAATGGACATATCATTGGGGACCTTCCTTACACTCAGGGACAAGAATCCATACGTAGAAGCATGGCATGACGATCTCCCCTATGCGTATGTGTCGGCTGGATGTGACAGATATATGTTAATCAACAACCTGAAGTATCCTTGGAGCCTAAAGGAGGCCAGGTGGGCGTTGTCATATCTCATAGATCGTGAGGAGGTTGTGAGGGTTGCTTATGAAAACACCAGCGCTCCGCTCCGTACACTGATGGCGGAGGTTCCAGCTATAACCAAGTGGCTTGATGAGATAGAAGACTTGTTCGAGATATATCCCACCAGAGAATATAACCCTGACAAGGCTACTGCAATATTCGAAAGTCTAGGATTTACGAAGGGTGCGGATGGAATATGGGTAACACCCAATGGAACTCGCCTAGAATTGAGCATACTGACCCCTGCACCATGGATCGAGAAACGGAGAATGGCTACAGTATTGGTGGATCAGTTGACAACTGGTGGAGTAGACACAGTAATGAAAATCGTGGAGGTTGGGCCGTTCGGTGATGGCATCATGACCGGCACCTTTGATTCTGCTGTTCTCTGGTACTGTCCACTGGGCGGGTTTGAACCCTACTCGTTCCTCGTTCTCATGCACAGCAAATATTGGAGACCTATCGGTGAGGCCACAACTGGATGGCATACGAACTGTGAGAGGTTTAAGAATGCGACTTATGACGCCATAGTAGATGAAATGGAACAGACGCCCGAGGATGACCCTAGATATACAGAACTATTCAGGGAAGCAATGGAAATATGGCTCGACAATCTGCCCGGAATTCCGATCACGCTATCGAAGAAGCTAATACCCTTTGATACATACTACTGGACAGGATGGCCTACAGCGAAGAACCCGTGGTTTAACCCACAAGCCTGGCATGGACATTTCTTAATGCCGTTGACGGGGATCAGGCCAAGAGAAGTAGAGTACGTGAGAACCTACTTCGCAGGCAAGGTTCCCAAGTTCAGAGGCATAGACCTGGAATGGTATGGCCCGTTCGTGGCTGGCGACTCCGATATGATACCTGTAGACGACGCGGAGTTCCTCGTAGGCAGAGGCTATTCTGTCTCTACTGAAGCAGTAGCCGTGGCTACGGAGACGGTCACACAGACCGTGACACAGACAACAACGGAAACTCAAGCCGCGCAAACCGTGACGCAAAGTGTTCCAACGATGGATGTGACAAGTGTTGCAGGCGCCGGAGTAGTCGCCCTAGTCGTAGGAGTAGCGGTCGGCTGGCTCGTCGGATCACGGAAAAGAACCTAAGTCAATATTCCCCCATTTTTTCTGTCTTTCAACTAAGATCGTTAGGGCGTATATTCAGTATTTCAGAGTTCCTAAGACAATTCCTGTTTAGGAG
>Ga0315312_1001205_pt1 | contig 21433 bp, 21 predicted proteins | sample TDP7_MG_FD_203629 | JGI IMG/M metagenome (GOLD analysis project Ga0315312, IMG submission 203629) | Freshwater sediment microbial communities from Lake Towuti, South Sulawesi, Indonesia - TDP7 | ecosystem: Environmental > Aquatic > Freshwater > Lake > Sediment | place: Indonesia: South Sulawesi... | reverse complement strand
CACCCTAAAGAAATATTGCTCTCCGAGAATGGCTCCGCTGTGACCATCGCTGAAGGTAAACTGCCTTGCATAGACGTTTCCAAATCCTTGCCTTAAAGACTCAAAAACCGAGTCAAAAGGTGCTTCTACGATGCATCTTGCATAATGCGAAGTCAATTTTAAAATCCCTCATATCTCATTTATCAAGCATGATCAAATTTAAGGCTATTAGTTTGGCGCGGGGTGCGGGATTTGAACCCGCGCGGCCATTGCTGACCACAGGCTTAGCAGGCCTGCCCCCTACCATGCTAGGGCAACCCCGCATATCTTCAATTACTAAAGATTCTGTAGTCTTTATTATTTCTATATTTCGTGCAACGAGAGGCTGAAGAGATAAATGTTCGAGTGATTCGTTTCTTTTGATGTGAAAGGCTTTGATGTCGCGTGTTGCTTTGGTTAAGGGTTCTAGAGAGCATGAAACAGTGTATAAAGTTCTTGACTTACTGGGCAGTTTGAAAGATGTTGTGGCTGAAGCGCCTAGAGTGCTTATTAAGGTTAATTTTATTTCCGTAAAAACGTATGAGACTGGCGTTACGACTGATCCTTTGGTTGTTGAAGCTATCATTCACAGGATGAGGGAGTTTACCGATGAAATTTTTGTAGTTGAATCTGATGCTTCTGTGACTGATGCTGACAAGGCTTGTAGGGCTACTGGCATGCTTAAAGTTTGCGATGACAACCAAGTGAAGTTCATAAATTTGCGTAAGGAAAAGGACAGAGTCAAATTGAAGATTCCAGATGCTGAAACTTTGAAGGAGATTGTTGTTCCAAAAATTGTTGTTGATTCAGCCATTATTAACGCTGCGAAATTGAAGACTCACGATGAAGCTGGTGTCTCACTTGGGATGAAGAACATGTTTGGCTTGCTTCCAGACAAACTCAAATTCAAATATCACATGAGGAACATAAGCAAAGTCGTAGTGGACATAAATACAGTTTTAAAATCGAAGCTTACAGTCATAGACGGTTTCTACGCCTTGGAAGGTCCAGGCCCAACGAGTGGAACTCCTGTAAAAATGGATTTGATAATTGTTGGAAAAGACATTGTGGCTACCGATTCTACTGGCTGCCGAGTTATGGGGATTAATCCAGAAGAAATCTATCATATTAGAAGAGCATATGAGAAAGGGCTTGGAGAAATGGACGAGACTAGAGTAGAGTTTGTAGGCAACAGGCTAGAAGAGGTTGCGAGGAAGTTTAGAAGAATGTGATTTAGGTTATTTCGAATGTTATGATTAAAAGACTGTAAGTTGATGTACTTGACACTAGAACTATGCGCGCGCGTCTAGTAGTTTGGCTTTGACGGTTAAGGTTTGTGTGATATATGATCCACTATCGCCGAGATGTTCACGGTTATGGAAATATCCTCGCAAACTCCCTCTACTTCTGTTTTTAGTGAGTTTTCTTTTCCTAGGAATGTAGGAGACGAGTCACTTCTTCATACGTAGGTCCTTGGCCGTTCTTGCTTGCAGTTTCAGACAAATAGGTAAATGTGACCATTAGCGATTTTCGATTCGGCATCTGAGTTTTCGAATCTTTATAATCAGAATCAGAATCAGAATTTTGAGTTCATAATCATTATAACGTATTGTGCATTCTTATAGGAAATAGGCGAACAAAATATGAAGAAATTGCGAGAATTGTTGAGGGCGAAGAGGGCATTCTCTGCAGTGATTGCTGCCTTGATTCTAATGCTGCTTGCAGTTGCTGCTGGTGTCGTTGTCTACGCATATGTCATGGGATGGATTGGAGGAGCCACACAGAATCCAACACGTCAAGGGCAGTTGCAATTCGACTCTATATACGCTAATTCAGGCACACCTGGTACATTAAAAATATACGTCAGAAACGTTGGCGGCATAGATCTCTTGCTTTCTAAGGTATACGTTGACGGAGTCGAAAAGGAAAATGCCACTGCGATTCCTGATGCGGGGGTTTCAATCACTGCGCAGTCTGTGAAGTATCTACAGGTCAGTACTGACATGACTAAAAATTATTTTTATGAAGTGAAAGTGACCTGTAAAGATGGTACGATTGTTACCCAATCAGTTCAAGCCAAATAGAATCCTTTTTTCTCTCCGCTTTTCGCGTTCTTCCTGATAAAAGGTGGGATAGAGAATATGACACGTTCCCTGTTTCGCAACAAGCGAGGAGTAGGTGAAGTTATAGCCAGTCTCATGATGGTTTTGATAGTATCAGTAGCTGGAGTTATTGTATACTCGTACAGCTTAGGCACCTCTGCCTCTTCAAGCAGTTTCTTTCAACTGGAAGCAAGCCAGAAGGAGGAAAGAGCTCGAGAGCGATTTTCGATTATAGCCGTTTGGTGGGACACAGTAAGTCAATTAAACCTAACCGTCCTGAATTATGGAAAAATAGAACTTGTCATCGATGCTGTGTACATCAATGGAACAGCGGTTTCAACCTATTCTAGTGGAGATGGGGTCCCCATAGGAACTGGGGAACTAATATGTGTAAGGTTTACCTCTCCAGTTCCAATCGTTAACCGACAGACGTATGAAATACTGGCAGTCAGCAGGCGAGGAAGCAAAAATGTGGTTTTTTGGAAAGCTTAATAAAGACAAACGTGGGATCGGTTCCATAATTGGAGCTGTATTCATAGCACTAATTCTTGTTTCTGGCTTCACATTTTACACATTAACTCTAAACATAACTGAACATTATGACAGAATAGTAGGCTCAATGAGTGAGATGGATTGGAGTAGAAGCCGAGAGAACGTGGTGATAAGAAGGGTTGAAATAATTGGTACAAACAAGTTGAATTTGACCGTGGAAAATGCGGGTTCTATCTCATCTCATTTAGTTTGGTTGGGAATACTTAATAAAACCGCGACTCCAGAAACTCAAAGATATTATGCATTGAACGATAATGTTGGACCAGCTGAAACTAAAAGCATAGTTTCTGACTTTTCTGTCGAGAAAGGAAAAAGGTATGTCATACAGTTAGTCACCGAGTTGGGGAACACGATCGAACACAAGTTCTATCCAGCCGGCGAGGTGAGATGCGCGCTTACCTTGATAACTGCCCCCCCGACTACTTACCAAGGGAACAATGTCACTGTGTTGCTTACAGTGACCCACAACGACACAGAAGTAGACACCATCCAAAATCTAACGGTAACCCTCCAGGCGAATCCATCAGGTCTGGTGGCGGTCAAAGAGCAACCAAGTTCACTTTCTGTCGAAACATTAGCGAGTGAAAGAAGTGTCTTCTTCAAGTGGGTTTACAACACTATAGGCACAGGAACAGTGACGTTCAATGCCTCTTATGTTCAAGCGCCTTATGGTGTATACACTTTGTCTCCTGTGGAGATAGTTAGCTCTCCAGGACAGGGAGCGATAATGATCGATGGTAAGAATTGCACTGCTGCGTACAGCCCTTTGGGGTGGAATCTAATCGAGGCAACCCAATATGCTAGCGGCTCTGTTTCTGATTTACAGAGCGATAACGCCACATACATGACTTTTCGTTCTTATGTTTCTGCATCTCCTACAGGTAAAACTGACGCTTTCATAGCTTATGTTAGCAACACGGGTAACTTATCGAGTTATCCAAAGAATAGGTTGTGGGATGGTGATACTGCGTCATGGGGTGGAGAAAATGAAATGGCTACCACGGGTAGTCCAGTCCGGTGGGTTCTGACTGCTGTTTGTCCAAAAAGTGAAAGAGCATTAGAAAAGATTGTTGTAACATTATCATTAGACGGTTATCTTGATGCCTATGTTTTTGATGGAACATCGTGGAGTGTAACTAGCAACATAGCTTCTATTTGGACCACTGCTCCAGCTGATCCAATTCGCCCATACGACATAGCTTACGAAACATCGAGTGGAAGAGCCTTATTAGTTTACGATGTGAATTTAGCGGATGCTACAAAGGATTTAGGTTATAAAATATGGAATTTTGGAACGGGATGGAGCACAGAATACTACATTGACTTTACTGGAGCAGCATCAACCAACCCTGTTTTATCATTCATTAGTCTAGCTAGTAACCCAGATTCTACATCTAACCAAGTAGGTATGGCTTTCAATGATGGCACAAATGGCGATGCTTTTGCCACTATTTGGGATGGCTCAACATGGAACAAAATGACAACATTAACCACAACTAATACAATTGCTGCTCAAGAGTCAATTGCCGTTGAATACTCAACTTATTACAAAAAGATTTTGGCAGTAGCAGGTAATGGCGCAAACTCAATGGCTTGGAAAACTTATACGCAAGGAGACACAGGCTGGACTGCACAAACCGCTTTTGATCCAGACCCGGATCCCAATAATGATGTTAGTTTTGGAACCTTAAAACGCGACCCTGCCGCAAACTCAACACGCGATTATATCATGTATGTTGGTGTGACCGACCTTTGGGATTTAAACGCATTTGCCTTTGATATGGCAGGCTCACCTCCAACAAGAGTCAATATCGTTAATGAGGTTGATGATGCAATAGACAGCGGCACCTCAAGATGCATTGATTTTGCTTGGGAACCAACTGGAAATAAAGGACTTATTGTCTGGGGAACAACTTTTGGATATATACACTACAACACTTATTCAATCTCTACTGGTTGGGGAGCAAGCTGGACAACCAGCGCTACAATGGGAGGATCAAACGCTCATCCATGGGTTCAATTAAGAACCAATGCCAGAACTGTAAACGGTGATGTGAAGATTTTAGGTGCCGTTTTGGAAGATACAGCGAACGATTTAGGAGCCATAAAATGGGATGGCACGACTTTTACAGTTATAGGCGCATCGACCTTCACTGCTGACACAACTGCTTCTGCCTATGAGTGTTTCGAATTGGAATTTCAAAACTTTGGCGACCCATCAGAGTTCACTAGTGAAGTTGAGTTTACTGGGACATCAAATACTGAAAGCTGGACACAATTAGTTTGGATAGTTGACAGTGCATGGACGATTGGTAGCGTAACGGTGACGTTGCAGCTTTACAACTATACACTTGACGATTACCCAACAAGCGGAGATGGCTACATCTCCTACACTTCAGACGCCACTCCAAACATAGACGAAACAAAAACGCAAACAATAACTACAAAGGCCAGCGACTTCAGGAATTCGACAGGACATTGGAGAATCAAGATTAAGGGTGTCAAGTCTACAAACACCCAGTTTCAAATGAAAATTGATTGGATAGACTTCCAAACCACTTATTCATCCACTGACAGTAGCATACCATACAATGCTTGGCAGTGGTACGCGATAAAAGCAACTGCAGCAAACGGTGATCCAATACCATGTACTTACATTTCTATCTACGCAAATGGCACAAATGTGGCTTTTCGAGATGCGGTAAATAAGTCATCGGTTACAAATCCAGGCTGGGTACGTCTGAACGCAAACGGAGAGTACTACCTAGAAATAAAATCTACGCATACGTCCCCTGAGACTTTTGTTCTATATGTAGTTGTCGGAAGCGTCGTTGGCCAAAAGACCATAACACAGGAGGAGACGGGATGAGCAAACCAAAAGAGATTCTTGACAAGATCAATGGAAAAGCAGAAACAGAGGAAAAGCATGTCTTAAAGATGTTCAAAAGGACAAAAAAGGAGCTATTGACGGAAGAAACCGAACAGGAAGTTAAAGAAACCAAAGAAGAGCCGCGGCTCACCTTTAAAGAATTTTACTCAGTCAACGCCCCGTTCGGATATGCCGGGATAAAGGTCGACAAGGAAACAGGTAAACTGCAGTACCTAATCATTGAACCGACAATGGATGAAAGTGAAAAACAAACTCTCAGAAGGCTTAAGACAATCCTAAAGGAGAAAACTGATGTTCCCTTGGCCGTTCTCAAAGAAAGAGCTCTTATGGAAGATTACCTAACAAAGCAAATCAACCAAACCATAAAGACTTTCAAGCTCAAGATTTCCAAAGACTCTTGTGAAAAATTCATCTACTACGTTAAAAGGGATTTTCTCGGGTATGGTATTATCGACATCCTCATCCGGGACCCTAACATCGAAGATATTAGTTGCAACGGCATAAGGATTCCAATCTATGCTTGGCACAGATATTACGAGTCAATTCCAACCAATGTCATGTACAGTTCAAAGGAAGAGTTAGACTCGCTGATCACAAGACTTGCCTATAAAGCGGGGCATCAGATATCAGTTTCAAGCCCAATTCTTGAAGGTACCCTTCCGGAAGGGTTCAGGGTTCACCTCACTTTAGAGGAGATTTCTAAACGAGGAGACACTTTCACCATAAGGAAGGCTAAGGCAAACCCCTTCACTATTGTCGATTTGATAAATTTTGGTACAATATCACCTCATATGGCGGCCTATTTTTGGATACTTGTTGAGAACCTAAGATCGATTATAGTGGCTGGTGCAACAGCATCAGGTAAAACCGCTTTATTAAACTCCATCTGTACGTTCATAAAGCCTGAAATGAAAGTCGTTACCATTGAAGAAGTTCGTGAACTTCGTCTTCATGAGAATTGGATTCCAATGGTAACACGTCCGTCATTTCAACCGGGTGTTCAAGAAGTAACGCTCTTCGACTTGTTGAAGTCATCTCTGAGGCAACGACCAGACTGTATTATCGTGGGTGAGGTAAGAGGTGAGGAAGCATACACGCTTTTCCAAAGCATCTCTGTGGGTCATGGTGGTCTCTGTACAATTCACGCTGAAAACGTGGAAACAGTGGAGAAGAGGTTGCTGACTAAACCAATGAATATCCCTCCAATGCTAATCCCAATGATGAATGCTATTGTCTTGGTAAGTAGAGCAAAACTTCAGGGCATGGCAGTCCGCCGAGTCCTTGATGTCTCAGAGATCATTGGAGTTGACGATAAAACTGGGAGAGCGGTATTTAGGAGAGTTTACGAGTGGGATTCTGGAAGCGACTCCTTTATCTTCAACGTCAAATCTGCTAGCGATAGTTACATCTTTAAGAGAATCACAGAACTTAGGCATGTTCCGATGGAAACTCTCATAGACGAGCTCGATACACGAGAATGCATTTTGAAGTGGATGGTTTGCAAGGACATTAAGGACTATGACGATGTGGCTGATGTGGTTAGAAGGTACTATCTCAACCCTAATGACGTTTATAACAGAGCGAGGATGGAATCATAATGGCGAAGTTGAGAATAACAGAGTGTTTGACAACTGTTAGTTACAGGCTGTTTGGGAGAGTAGTGCCTCGTTTCGTTGCCTTTAAGCAAATTTATCAGAAAAGTGGGCTTTGTAGACTGTACGAGTCATATATGGCTCTCATGTTGTTTACTTCCTTAGTTGTGTTCGTTTCAGCATTTGTAATAGGCACTATAATACATCACGTTTTCTTCAAACTAACGCTAATTCAATACTTTACGGCTCTTCTTGCCTTCTCATGTACAATCTCCCTTATCGTCCCGATAATATTCATTTTGTATCCGCTTTTGCGTCGAGATCAAAGAAAAAAGGAAATTGATGCAAATCTCGTCTACACTACAGGATACATGGGAGTCTTGTCTGCTGGAGGTATCTCAGTTGAAAGAATTTTCGATCGAGTAACTCAGGTGGAACCACGTCCCTCTATTAAGGATCTAGCCAAGAGGTTTATCGTAAACATCAGAATGTTTGGGTTAGATGTGGCTTCATCACTGGATGACGTTATGCTTCGCAGTCCTTCGGAAGTTTTCTCGAAGCTTCTTGTTGGAATCTCAAATACTGTGAAAACAAGTGGTGACTTGAAAGGTCTTCTGGCTTTTGAGACTAAGAGACTCCTCACTGCTAAACGGGAGCAACTGAAGAAAACTTTGGGTACATTGATTGCTCTTGCTGAGGTTTACGTCACAGCGATGGTTATGGGGCCTATTACTTTCATTGTTATGCTAACGATTTTATCGATTATGGGCACTGTTGCCTTCGGGCTGTCTCCGGCGATGCAAATGAACCTTATAGTTTTTTTTGGGCTTCCGACCATTAGTATGATTTTCATCGTAATCCTCAACAGTGTCTTGCCAGAGGAGGAATAGTAGATGTATTTCAAGCAGAATTACAGAATTGCGGTTTGGGCGGTTTCAGGCTTCGTTGGGTTTTCGATTATGTTGATTCCTATACTGTTGGGGCTTTACGTGCCTCAAGCGCCATACGTTATTCCACTTAGCCAGAAGGTGAACAACACTATTGCCCTGGGCTTGCTTATTGTGCTGGCTTTTCCAGCCACAGTTGAGTTTAGCAACTATAGGTGGTGTAGGCAGGTAGACAGAAATATTCCGAGGCTTCTTCGTGACGTGTCTGAGGCGGTTCAGTCTGGGGTAACGCTTCCGAGAGCTCTTGAGGAAGCCTCCCAAAGAGATTATGGGTCTCTCTCAAAGGAACTTGAACGCACCGTTTCTATGTTTATTTTGGGTGCAAGTTGGGAGGACTCGATGATGTCTCTTGCTCAGCGTCTTAGGCGTCCAAGCGCTTTGAGGTTGTCCACTATATTGATTGAGGCTAATCAGACTGGAGGCAAGATAATTGATGTCCTCGATTCAAGCGTGGACCTTTTCTCAACTCTTAATGAATATAAGGAAGAACAGTATAACAACATGAAGCCTTACTTGCTCACGATTTACATGGCCACGATTATATTCCTCGTAATTGCGTATGTTGTGTTGCATCAATTTCTGGTTCCATTGCATGTAGCCACAATGAGCACTACCGTAAAAGAGTCAGGACTGTTGGCAAATGTTTTAGATATCAACTATTATGCTTCAATCCTTTTCTGGGCTTCTATGATAGAATCAATCTTCGGAGGTCTTATAGCCGGAAAAATTGCTGACAGAAACTTATCGGCTGGTTTGCGCCACTCAGTTATTCTTGCCGTCGTTACGCTTGTGTTTTTCAATATCGCTGGTGTTTAGGGAGGATTGAAAATGGGACAAGCATCAAAAACGGAAGAAGAGGCTCAAAGGATACAGATAAGTGCTCATGACGAGGATCAGGAACGGGAATTTTTGCGTAGGTTGGTTAGGAAAGGGGTTTTTGAGATTAAACCCACCCTTAGCAAGATGGGGGTTCATTATGTTGAAGCTGAGGAAACTTTGAAGGGCGCTGATTCAACTCAGGTGAAAGGCATACTTAGAAGCTTGGAGAGAAAGGGGGTTCTTAAGTCTAATCTTGTGGAGCGCGTTTTAACTTGTCCGAGCTGTGGTTCGCCTGAGGTTCATTCAAAATATACTTGTCCAAAATGCAGTTCTGAGAATTTAGAATATACTGAGCTTCTTGAGCATATGAAGTGCGGGCATATAGGCTCCAAGGACACTTTTGCAAAAGATTCTGCTTTAATCTGTCCTAGTTGTCAGGCTAGGCTTACAGAAGAGACTGTACAGTATCGGGTTATAGGGAACTTTTATCAGTGCGAAAAGTGTGGACACCGTTCTGACAAGCCTGAGATTATTCATGTTTGTCAGAAATGTGGAAGAATCTCTACTTATCAAGATGCTAAATACATCAAGGTGCTTGCTTACAAAATAACTGAGGAAACTATGAAAGAGTTTGGCAGAGATTTACCGATTTTGGATAATATCAGAAAAATCCTTATTGACAAAGGATTTAGAGTTAAATTGCACCCTAAAATTGTGGGGGCTTCTGGTGCTGAATCTTCATTTGACATTTTGGCGGAAAAAGATGAAATGCGTCTTGTTATTGATATATCCATAAATGGTAGCAAGAATGATATCATAGCGCTTTTGGCGAAGAAGCTTGATGTGAATCCCACTAAAACGGTGATTATCAACCTATCAGGCATTGATGAACTAACTTCCCTTGGCAAAGTCTACGATATAGTTGTTTTCAAAGTAGCAGGTGACCAGAAGACTCCAGATGGGTTTGAGAGCTTCCTGGCAACATGGGATTCAATGAAGAAACAGAAATCATTCAAAGAGAATTAGGAATGTGTGGGAGTTTGTATTCCAAATCTATGGAGAATGGTGAGCAGGCTGGAAAATAATAACCATGTTTATTGTTTTAAGTATTATCGTCTCTATTTCTGCCTCAATCTATACAAAGTATAGATTAATGCTAGACCTGCAACTGTCAGTGCGATTTTTGGAGCTATCCAGAAGGGAGTTAGAAAATCATAGAGAGGTGATGGAAGTATAGCCGCTTGTTTAGGATTTGAGCCTACGCTTAGCGAGAAATAAAACTCTTGGAAGAAGAGTACACCGCAAGCGATTACGATAGCAGTGAAGACTATTTTTGTTGCTCCTGCGGGAGACTTTGCTCGTATTCGAAAGAAGCGAAGGAGCAAGTAACCCCATAAAGCCATGTTAACAATATATGCAATGAATGTGATTGTCCATTGATCCATCATATCATCTCTTTTCCTGGGTAATTCCTTCAACAATGGCTTCTGCAAAGCGTTCCTCGGCTCTCTTCCTTGTGGTTCCCGTTAAGATACACTCGTAGTTTTCGAACGGAGCAAATATGCGTATTCCGTCGGAAGTGATTTTAAACTCTCTGAGGCGTTTGTCGTGGTCACTTCCTCTCATTTTCAATATCAGCAACGCTTTTTTCATGGAAGATTCGATCTCTACAAACTTGAGAAGAACGATGCAGTCTAAGAGGAAGCTCAGCCCGACTTCTGTTATCGAAAAGGACTGACCGAGAATTTGCGGCGTTTCCCAAATCGACAGTGAACTGAGCCCTTTAGTTTTGAGATACATGAGCAATCGATATGCTTCCTTTCTCATCTCTCTCTTAGGGACGAACATTTCGAGGTGGGTCAGCGAGTCGATTGCTATTCTTCGAGGCTGAATTTCCTTAATGGGCTCATCGAGGATGTGCTCTTCTTCGGTTTCGAGAAATATGTTCGGAGATGTGCATATGAGCCTAAACTTGTCTTCTTTTTCCAACTTCTGTAGGTCCCAACCGTAATTCGTGGCATCACGATAGATTTGATCTGGAAGTTGCTCAAAGGTTACGTAGATTCCCTTGTCACCAAATTTGGTTATCCCATTCACCAAGTACTGTAAAGCCAAGGTTGTCTTTCCTGTTCCAGCACTTCCTGCCACCATAACAGTGTCTCCACGCATGAATCCGCCATTGAGCATTGCATCGAGTTCAGATATGCCCGTCCTTACGCGTTCCATCTCAAACACCTCCTTCTTTCTTCAACCCCTTGAGGTAATCTGCTACAGTCTCTTGAATTTCCTTATCCTTTGTAGAATTCAGAAAAATGACTTCATACTTGCCAATTCGTTTAATGCCGAGAAGTCCTAAGCCTACCAAGTCTTTGACATCTTCCTCCATCGCTTTTGCTGTCCTTCCTATCCTGCGTGCTACACCATCCATGGTGTCGATTATTCCTGGGTTCTTGTGGAATAGAACAAGGAGATCCCCTTTGATTTCTGAAGAGAGTAATTTACCTAGCATCTCTTTCCCTTCGCTCACTTTAGCTCTGTCTCCTTCTTTTCTTCTTCATAAAATTTCCTTGCCAAATCAACATATCTAACGAAGTCGAAACTGTCCTCCCCCTTGTAGGGTGCATTCAACTTTCGAAACAGTTCTTTGACCATTATCTTTTCTAGAGTCACAGCCCCAACGTCAAATATAGATCGCAGATTATGGTCCAACTGTTCTATGTTATCGATCTTTTCTGAACGAGCCAACTGCAAATGGAAGATGATGACTTGCATGACACCTTCACCTAGAGTGTTCTTCAGTCCATCACAAAAGCTCTCATACAACACAATGGAGAAGTCTAATGATGATATTTTTTGACCCTCCTCTGACAATCAAACGAAGGCATACGAATGCGAAGGATTCCATGCATTTTCATCTACCGTCAAAGAGAACGAACAATAGGTTTAACCTCTAGACAATATAACATTTCTGAAACAGAAATTCAGATTATAACGATTCGAAATTCAGATTCCGAAGTCAAAAATGTTTTCACTAATAGCCTTATGACACCAAATTCGGGTGCGGGTTTGGAAAAAGAAAAAACTTTGAAGAGCATTCATGAGCGGGCCGTTAAGTCTCCAAAGACGACTATGAATTCCTTGCTGACAAGAAGGTGGGCGAAGCCAAAGAGGGCAGCGACCTGATAGATGTAGGGAACGGCTTTAGGAAAGCGTCTGTCAAGAAGACAAGTTATGAGGCTAATCGCTAGAAATACGTCAATGCCCAGTAATGCAAAGAACTCTGGCATTAGCGGAGATTGCATCTTTCTTGGCCAACCGGTTGGACCCTTAAAACTTGTACGGCATTCTATTTAACGAATGTGAAGACATAATCTGAATCTGAATGCAACTTTCAAAATTAATGCATTTCGTTAAAACATTATGTTTAATGAATGCAAAATCTTAGAAATAGATCTATACCAAGTAATAGGAAGAACCCGGGTGAGAATGCGGAACGCATTTTTTCTAATTAACCTCAGAGGTAACTCAGGGTGTTCATATTATCTAAAAGATGTGAATTCCAAATCAACATCAGAAAAGTCCATATGACAAAGTCTATCACAGATACCATATGCGTTAATCTTTTTTATAGCCATGCACCTCATATCAGGACAAAGAGGGCCGGTCGTCTAGCTTGGTATGGACATTGGCTTTACGAGCCAAAGGTCGCTGGTTCAAGTCCGGCCCGGCCCACCAAAAATGCTTGCCTTCTCTACTGCCGCAACAGAAAAAATAATTTTGTTCTTCTTCATCATCATCTTCATCATTACGGAGAAAAAGCCAAATTTGCTAATAGCCAAATAATTGAAACAAAACCCTTTTACACTTAAACATGCTTCAAGCTTTTTTCGGGCAGTTGCCGGGATGGCAGAGCGGTAATGCGCTGGCCTCGAGACCTTCAACAATGGGGTTAGGAAGATGAGTGAGCCAGTGGGCCTTCGGGCTCACATGGGTTCAAATCCCATTCCCGGCGCCACCTTATCTTAGCAGTTGTTAAAAGCCCAAATCCTCGGCTACAAGCACCACAGTTATATTAGGGTCTCTGACCCGATTAGGCGCTCTTTCCAAGATCGTAATAACACGACAAATTCTTTTTGGAGACTTGCAGTCTGTACATACTCCCGTTGAGACGCAGGGCAATTCAACAAGATTGTGACGTTTAGCATTAAGGGGACCAGCTACCCTTTTAAGGCGTTTTAAACCCGCATCAACATCTTTCACAATCTTATTTTTTCCGACGATCACGATCACTTTTTTGGGACCAAAAATCATCGATGCAACCCTATTGCCAGTGCTATCTATGTTCAATAACTTTCCATCCTCTGTAACGGCGTTACTGCTACACAGATATACATCCGAACTATGCGCTTCCATCATAAAGGGGAGCCAGCCGCTAAACGGCACACCTGGTAGCCAATGATGAACAACACGATTTCCTCGACGAGTTAAAACCTCGATGAGACCAAGCTCGCGAATCGTCACTGAGCCCCCAACCCCTACCTTGGCATCAAGAGGAATAAGCTCCAAAACCTTGTCAACAGCATCCTTTCTAGAAGAGGCTATAAGAGTCGTAAATTGATTCCTTTCAAGTGCCTTCCTAGTTCTGGATAACACATCATACTCTGACTTCATTCTATTTCCCCACATAAAAGTAAAGAAAATGATAGAGATAAATGTAAATCCTATCCAGCGCTAAAAAAAGCTTTCTTCTGCCAAATTCCGAGCAGTCTACAATTTTGTTTTGCATAAACCGTAACAATGATATAATCTGGAAACAAAAAATTGGTAGGGATAATGTGATCAAGCCCAAGGTTCCGAAGACGAACTATTCGAAAATAGCGGAGTGCTATGATAGGGTACGGCCAATGGAATCTGACGTTTTATTGTCAAAAATCATTGAGTATGGACAAATCGACTCAAACTGCAGGGTTTTAGATGTTGGATGTGGCACAGGAAGATTTCCTCTAAACATACCAACCAAGAAGAATCTCATTATTTGCGCTTTGGAACCCTCAATTGAGATGTTGAAGCAAGCTGTTGCGAAGGATAAATCTAGAAATATCCTATGGGTCAGGGGAGATGGGCAAGAGTTACCTTTCCGAGACAACGTATTCAACTGCATCTACATGACCCTGGTTATTCACCACATAGAGAACCAAGAGATTGCTCTCCAAGAAATTTATCACGCTCTAAAGAAAGGTGGAAACTGCGTGATTATGACAGTGTCACACTCTCGAATAAGAAAGCATATTATTCACGATTTCCCAGGAGTAATGGCAATAGATCTAAAGCGCTTTCCATCAATACCCCTTCTCAAAAAAACCATGACAAGAATAGGTTTCAAAGATGTTCACCACCATGTCGTTCAATGCGACGAAGGCTACATACCCACGGACGAATATCTAGAAAGGGTTACGAACAAGTATATCTCAACTTTGACTTTACTCAGCGAAGAAGCGTTTCAACGAGGGTTAAAGATTTTTCAGCAGAGAACACAAAGAAAGTATGGCACTCAAATAAGACGAATTCTTGAATTTGTCTTTGTAGTTGGGCAGAAGTAATCTCTCCCATGTATAATTCCATACCTGAGACATGTACTTTTCATGACTCAAAGGTTTTAAGTGCCCACACATAACTTTTCAATTTATACATTTAGATTTCGTCTTGACGAGATTGGGCTTTCAATATGGGAGTTCCATCAATGTAGGAACATCGAATACCATATTTTCTCGCGCATTCCACGCATAAGATTGGATCACATAGTGTAGTCGAAAGATACTTTTCTCCTCCATCAGGAGCCATGACTACCATGACGCCTTTTTCGATTTCATTTGTCTTTTTTAATGCGATGTGGAAGATGGCGCCCGAGCTTGGTCCAACAAAGATTCCTTCCTGTAATGTGAGGAGCCTGGCAGTTTCTTCAGCGTCACGTGGATGCACCGTATATATTTCGTCTACGAGTTCTTTTTTCCAAATTGCTGGGACATATTGCGTTTGCAGGTTTTTTAGACCCTGTATAGAAGTGCTGGGTTCTGGCTGAATGGCCGTGATGCGGATGCTAGGATTGTATTCTCGGAGTCGTTTAGAAACTCCCATCAGAGTGCCGCTTGTGCCTATTCCTGCTACAAAATGAGTGATTTTGCCCATTGTGTCTCTCCAAATCTCTTCAGCTGTGGTCTCATAATGAGCAAGAACGTTTGCGGGGTTCGCAAATTGGTTGGGCATAAAATACTTGCTTGGATTTTGGCTAATGATTTCGTGAGCCAGATCTTCTGCTCCATCCATTCCCTTAGACCCTTCACTTAATATAATTTTGGCGCCCAAGGCAATGAGGATTTGGCGTCTTTCTAAGGTCATGGTTTCTGGCATGACGAGAAAGAGGTTGTAGTCTTTTGCACGGCAAACCAAGGCGAGTCCAATGCCTGTGTTGCCACTTGTAGGCTCTATGACAATTTTGTCCATAGAGAGTTGCCCAGTTTTTTCCGCCTGTTCAATCATATATTTGGCGATGCGGTCTTTAACTGATCCTCCTGGATTGTATTTTTCCAGTTTTGCGTACATTTCAAGTCGGGGATTTGGATTCAAGTAGTTTATTCGTACCATTGGAGTGTTTCCAATGAGGTCTAAGATGTTTTTTGTAATCACTTTACCAGTCTCAAAGATGTAATTCTATATAACAGCGTTATAAACATTCCTCAATCGCAAGAGCGGAGTTTAAGACTATTCCAGTTCAATGAAACCAAAATCTAAAATCTCTTTCTTAAGGCATAATCAGTTAATCTTAAATCGCTCTTTTAACCGTCTCTAGAGACATTGAAAATGAGGTATAGCTGGCGCATGCATGAAAAGATTGGCTGCTTGGTCGTTCGCTGGACTTGTTGCCCTATTCGCGGCACGTAAACTACCGTTTTGTCTTACAAGAAATGCTAATTTCCATTTTCGATCATTATTGACATTTGCCGCAAATCTCGGAAATTCCAGTTGCAGCAGATATTATCAGGAAAATTAGAGCAGCAGGCTGTAATAGATGATAAGTAGAGACAAATTTTTTGGAACCTTGAAGCAATCTCTGGTGGCTTATGCATTTAATATATGTGGTGTGTTTGCTGGGACAGTGGTTGCTTTCCATTTAGGACTTTTTTCGATGGCTCCATGGGTAATCGGAGTTTATCCTGGAATCGTAAGCGCAAGAGGCGTCATTGGAGGGTTACTTTCTGGTCGTCTAAGCACAGGTCTGCATGTTGGAACTGTACGCCCCCGATTTTTGAACAACACTAAAGGCTTTTACCTGCTTCTTAAGGCGATTGTGGTGTTGACTCTAGAAACAAGTGTGGGGATGAGCTTAGTTGCGGTATTATTTGGAGTCTTTCTGTGGGGTGCAAGTGTGACAGATTTATTTGCAGTTTTAGGTGTAATTATGGCTACGATGACTTTGGCCTTAGTCGTGGTTTCTCCGTTAACAATGCTCGTTTCCTTCCTATCCTTCAAACATGGTTTAGATCCAGACATAATTTTGTACCCAGTGGAATCAACCGTTTCTGATGTTTTAATCACCCTTTGCTATGTCTCCATCTTGAGTCTCTTCTTTTTACCCAATGCTTTTGGACATTACGTAATCATTATATTATGTTTGATTCTAATAATTTCTGCCTTGTATTTTTTGTGCAAAAACTTGAAAGAGAAAGAATTTGTCAAAACTCTAAAGGAATCTTTTTTGACATTGGTTTTTGTTGCTTTTATCGTAAACGTAACAGGCTCGGTCTTGGGAAAAATTAGCGAAGTCATAGGTGGGAGACGAGAAATTTATACGGTTTACCCAGCCTTGATTGACACGATAGGTGATGTTGGAGCAGTTATTGGTTCCACAGCGACCACAAAACTTGCACTTGGTACTCTCAAACCTTCTTTATCTGCGGTAGGAAATCACTTAAACGAGATCATCGGCGCTTGGGTAGCATCAATTATCATGTTTATCATTTACTCTAGTCTTTCACTGCTAATACAAGGAATCCTTTTGTTAGACCTCTTCATCAGATTTACCACACTCTTGCTGATAACAAACGTTTTAGCAGCGTCTTTTATCATCGCTATATCCTGGGGCGTGAGCATAATCACATTCCATCGAGGCTTAGACCCAGACAACTTTGTCATTCCAATCGAAAGTTCAATGGCAGACAGCATGACTACAGTTTCGTTGCTTGTCGCCTTAGCTTTAATTGGCTAAAAACTGGATAAGACTAAATGGAGGTAAAATTAAGAGAGAATTAAAATATCTCGTGCCACAATACTCAAATCGCAAAAAGAGAATTTAAGTTTAGACTTGGAGAGATTTTAACGATATGCATGCCTTCGAAAAGATTAAATATAAACCAAGGTCTGTTCGTGAAATCCTTGTTGAGATGAAAGACCTCTCAGAGTTTATGATTGATCTTGCCTATTCTGCTGCACTTTTTAATGACAAAGAACTTGCAGATGAGGTTGTGCGCCTTGAAAGGCGAGTAGACACACTTTCGTACCTTTTGGATATGAACGCCATGGTCGCCGTCAGAAGCCCTAAGGATGCCGAAGCCCTTGTTGGAGTAGCAGCAGTAGCATCGGCAACAGACAAGATTTCTGACGCCGCCGCAGACATTGCGGCAATAGTAATGCGCGATATATGTGTCCACCCAATTGTTCGCGAAGCTTTTGAGAAAGTGGAAGAGCGACTGTGCTGCATCAAAGTCGAGCCAAAATCCATTCTAGTCGACAAAAGGCTACGAGAATTAGAGCTAGAAGCAAAGATGGGAGTCGACGTTATTGCAATTCGGCGAGAAGATGAGTGGATTATTAATCCCAAACCAGAAGAGACGATTAAAGATGGAGATTCCCTTATTGTGAGAGGGGCTCCAGGCGGAATGATGGAGCTTAAAGGTCTTGCAGAAGGTTCTCTCAAGAAGCTGGAGGGCTAAATTGTGGCGGTAACTAAACCCTTTAGAAAAATCGCAGATAAGTTGGTTGAGCTTAAGGATACGTCTGAGCTTATGATGGACCTTGCCTACTCGTCTCTCCTTGTTAACAGTCGAGAATTGGCTGAAGAAGTGCAAATGCTTGAAGAACGCATGGACAGTCTACATACAGAGTTTGAGTTTCTCGTATTAGCAAGTATTCCCAAACCTGAAGAGTCCAAAGACTTCTTGGGATTAATCCGTTTAGGAGTGGTTACAGAAAAAATAGCCGATGCTGCAGCCCAGATTGCCGCAGTTGTTCTAAGAGGTTTAGAGCCGCACCCTGTTTTGAGACTCGTAATAGAAGAAGCTGCAGAGACTGTGAGCCACGTGTCAGTGTCGAAGACTTCATCACTAGTTGGCAAAACTCTGCGTGAAGCACAAATCCACGAAGAAACTGGGATGTGGATTCTAGCCATCAAAAGAGGCAAAAAATGGATACGCCCAAAACCAGACTCAGTAATCAACGCAAGCGATACTCTAATCGCCTCAGGCTATGCAGAAGGAGAAGAAGATTTGCAGAGAATGGCGTCTATGTAACCTTATAAATGGACTTAATCTTTCGGTATGTTTCTTGGCTTCGCTATTATTTCTCTAACCTCAAGGTCAAAGAAGCGAGCTGTGCATGCTGGTTTAATGACAAGGGCAGTATCCGCGCCTTGACTAGTTCCTGCGATAGCAATGATTTCTTTATCTTCTGAAATGAGACCAGCGTCAGCCGCCATTGCAGCAATTTCAACGCAAACCTTAGTTCCTTCTCCAAACAGTCTTAAAGTATGCGCCATAATTTCAAGAGGCATAATGGTTCCGAACTTTTTTCGCACAGCTCTTTCAACACCACTTAAAGCATGGGTGGCAGTTAGAATCTTGGCACCATTTTCCAAGATTTTCTTACGATTCTCCTCTTCCAATTCATTCTGGCCAGGACCTAGAGAACCAGCATGATGCGTGACTACGACTACATTTAATCCTTTGAATATTTTTGAGGCGTTTACCCCAGTATAGCCTCTAGTTGAGGCGACAACAATGTCTTTTATTCCCTCTTCTTGCACACACGTTCTTGCTAACTTCAATAACACATCAGTATTTTCTTCCCCACAATTACGAAAGTATACAGTCTTACGCTCGACTGAACTCATTTTTTTCATCCACACTCCCAGAAAGCATTTCTCGCTCATTATATAAGAATAATTGTTTTAGAGCATGCAAGTTATTAATAACGCCAAAAAGATTAGAAGATAGCAGAAAGGAATTAGTGTAATGAGCAAATCATCCAGAAGGAATTGGAGCCTCAACAAGGGTACATTAACTGTTCTTTTGACCGTCTCGATTGTTGCTAGTTTCGTCGGCGCCTGGGTCGTGCAGAGCGGTTGTGGAAGAAACTCTTTTGTTTCGGCAATAACGGAAGACTCGACAAACGTTACAGTGCACTACATCGACGTTGGACAAGGCGACTCAATCCTCATTGATACGTCAGATAGAGACGTGTTGATAGATGGCGGACCTACAGAGGCGGCTTCGACTGTTCTAAATTACCTCAGTAGCTCGAGCATAACACGCATACACCTGATGGTCGCAACACACGTGCACGAAGATCATATCGGCGGACTCTTAGCTGTTCTAAACTCGACCATTAACGTAGACGAGGTGCCGATCAATAACCAGACCTACGCTTCTGGTGTTTACACAAATTTTATGAGCTTGGCGCAAAATCACACAATAACCTTGGCGCAACGAGGACAAACTTTCCTATTGACCGAAACTGCAAACTTGACCGTATTCAATCCAGTTCAGCCACTAGAATTTACTGATGCAAACGACAACAGCGTAGTAATCAAGCTTCAAGTGGGCAATGTAAGCTTCTTGTTCACAGGCGACGCAGAAGCAGACGCCGAGCAGAGCATGCTTAACGCTGGTTTAGACCTTCAAAGCGACATATTAAAAGTTGGTCATCACGGAAGCAAATACGCCACGATACAACCTTTTCTTGACAAGGTTGCACCATCATATGCAATTATAAGCGCGGGGAAAAACAACACTTACGGTCACCCACACCAAGAAACAATACAAAGACTACCCGCGAAAGGATTGACAATATATGGAACTTTTCAATCAGGAACAATAGTAGTGTCAACAGACGGATCATCAATAGCTTTTCAAGACAACCCACAACCTATACCCGAATTTCAGTTAAGCATGATCTTGTCAATGTTCATTATAGTCACACTACTAGCAGCCATAATCTACAAAGGAAAAACATTTTACCGAGACGAAAAGAAACGAGGAGCGAAAGTTATGTCTTCTTGACAAGAGTCTTTCTCAACGGTTTTCTTCTAAGCACAGTACCACAGACTTCACATACTTTAAGCCTATAGTCCGAAGGATACTTCTTGTGGCATGCTGGACAATACAATATCCAATACAGGCGAAATCTTATGCCAAAAGTCATAAGCGGCGCAAACTCTACGCCTATCTGATTCGCAACATTCTGGATTGAATAATCGTCTGTCACAATTAACGGAGTATAACCTGCACTTTTTAACTCAAGAGCTAAAGCTAAAACTTGCTTATCCGCTTCAGAAAGGGAGAGGACATCTCCAACTTTTTTCGACGCTTCTCTAACCTTATCTATAAATTCTATGTTTGGCTGTTTAATTTTAAGTTTTGTACTTCCAACTGCCGTGGTTAATCGTGTCCATGGTAAAGAGTTTGAAACAAGCTCATTTTTGACAAGGGGCACTGAGTACTGTTCATTTTGAATTGTAAGTGGATCAAAACCAGCTATAAAAGCGGATGTATCAAGAATTATAATTCTTTCTTTTGCAGTCAACGTTCTTCACCTTGAGAGAAAAGTAGCCTCCCTTTTAGACGATGATAGAAGTCTTCTCGGAATCGAACAAAAGACGATTTATATTCTGACTTTGTGACTGTTACTCGATTATCTTTTGGCCCTGTTTCCCTCTGAAAATGACCGTCTACAACAACAAACGCTTTTTTAGGCTTAAGAAGTTCTATGCCTACTGTTGATTTTGCAGAGAAGACAATTGGATGAAAAACAGTTAATGGGCATATAGGCGTAAGGACAAAGGTATCTGTTTCTGGGTCTAATACTGGTCCGCCTGCAGACAAAGAGTAGCCTGTTGACCCAACTTGAGAGGCAATAACCATTCCGTCGGATCTGCATTCAGCCACTGCAACACCGTCTTTCCATATCTTGGCATACACGAGCTTAGCGGGAACAGATGAAGTAATTAGGACTTCGTTTAACGCGTCAGGTAACCTCATCTTGCCAAGGAATGAGGCAAGTTTTGCATAGTATTCTAAAGTGAATCTGTCTTCAAGACACTTGTCAACAGCCGCTAAACCTTCTTTCGGTGTCACTTCAGCCAAAAAACCACGCACACCCATGTTAATAGCAAGAATAGGTGGTTCTGGTTTAGGGATTGAAAGGCATGTTCTTAATATTGTACCATCGCCGCCTACCGTTATA
>Ga0315312_1001204_pt1 | contig 21434 bp, 18 predicted proteins | sample TDP7_MG_FD_203629 | JGI IMG/M metagenome (GOLD analysis project Ga0315312, IMG submission 203629) | Freshwater sediment microbial communities from Lake Towuti, South Sulawesi, Indonesia - TDP7 | ecosystem: Environmental > Aquatic > Freshwater > Lake > Sediment | place: Indonesia: South Sulawesi... | reverse complement strand
TTTTCGCTGACAATTTCCGCAGTGTATTCGCGTATGCTACGTCGAGCGAAGATTGCGTCTATTAGTTCCTTTGTCATGATGAACTCCTCCCGAAATTAGGTAATAAGGTAACCGCAACTAGAAAAAATACTTGTGGATGCGCATACATTGATTTTCCTCTTTTCTATTACTTTCTTACCTGATTCGTAATTCCGATCAATTGAAGTGTCTATTCATAACGTTTTATGGATCGGATCATTGTTTTTGTCCGCATTCATGGCAGAAACGCGCTGAGAAAGGCATCCTGCTTTTGCAGTTAGGGCAGATTTTTAATACAATCTCAGGTCTTAGCAGGACTCCGCAAAAATTGCAGTAGTTAGAAACCGAAGAAACGTGCTTCCCGCATCTTGGGCAAATTAAGTATCGCACATGCAAAGTAGGGACGATTAGAACCCAAGCTCCGATACTCAATCAATTCACTTCTTCTGAATAAAGATTCTCCTCTCTTCTATTTCTTTTCTATCGGATTCCGAGAATATGAGGCTACCTCGTAATAATATATATCGCGCGTGCGCAAGATGATATAGCGAAGTTCAATCGAAATTTCTTTCATAAAGCATAAAAACATTAGCGACAAATATACTAATGATACAATATGAAGCAGCTTAAGCCTATTGACTATAAGCTCTTGTTTGAATTGATGAAAGACTCAAAGAGAAGCGATAGACAGTTAGCCAAGGTTCTACACGTGTCTCAACCAACTATAACTAGAAGAAGAGCAATGCTTGAAAAAGGATTTATTGATGGATATACTGCTATTCCAAAGTGGGAGAAAGTTGGATACGAACTTATTGTGTTCACTTTTGTAAAGCATAAGATTAAGTATGCCAATCCTAAAGTGCAGGAAGAAGCCTTCAGGAGAGTGGAAGAGTGGATGATGAATCAACCAAATGTTGTCCTAGCCATAGAAGGACAAGGAATGGGATGGGATGGCGTTTGCATTTCATTCCACAAGAACTATTCCTACTTCATAGAATTCATAAGAAAGCACGACAGTGAACTTTCAGACCTGTTAGTTGAAAGTCAAAGCTTTGTCGCAACAATTAACCAAGCGAACATTAGGAAACCATTTCACTTGAAATATTTGGTCAAAGAGAAATAGTGCCGGCCTATCTAACTGTCTGAGATTCCATCATTCCTTATTCTATCACTATTCATGATAGCAACCCTACTTGGAGTCATAGTCTACAAGAAAAAGCACTCTCTAGCTAGATGCTATTCGCATGGATGAATCTTAGATTCCGGATGGCATTCGGCTGTCTGTTTGGGAGAGCTCTTCTTATTTTTAGGTCTCTTCTCAGGATGTGTACAGCTTGATTTCTTGCTAGGCATTCAACACGCCTCGTCAATAGCTACAGCCTTAAACTGAGATAACATTTTCCGGAAAAACATTGAACAATGAGAGCACCAAACTTATAACACAGAACTTGCCCCACTCCTTCGGGTGCGAATGCAACATGACGCAGAAAAGAAATGTTGTGCTGCATCTGGACTAAAAATTAGTTGATAAAACGTGTAAGTTAGGCTTCTGTCTCTAAAAAAATTCAGAAACCATTAAAAACACTTGGTAAACCATTTTCTGACATTTATTAACAAGCCAGTTTTCTAGAATATAGCTTCACAAATATTATATGATCCTATCATTAACAGAACAAGTTGGATGAGAAAGGAGGCAAGAAATTGAAGACAGAGCGAATGATTCATCTTGGCATTCTGGTATTCGTGTGCACTACGATCACAACCTTGGTGTCGAGTGGCACCGTGTACGCGATTACCAACGGTGAACCAGACGCGGGCAGGCATCCATATGTGGGCCTAATCGTGTTCGATGATGCACCTGGGCATCCAGCATGGCGCTGCACTGGAATCCTGCTTTCACCGACAGTTGTCTTAACAGCAGGGCATGGCACATATGGAGCTGTAGCGGCGAGAGTATGGTTCGATGAGGTGGTTCAGGGCAATCCCGAATATCCTTACAGTGGCATTACATCATATGATGGCATACCATATACTAATCCAGACTTTTGCATCGGGTGCGGAAACGGGATACCCGGGTTCGACTATCGCGACGTGGGAATAGTCGTTCTAACTGAACCAGTTCCGATAAGTGTTGTGAGTGAGTACGGTCAACTGCCAAAGGCAGGTCTGGTTGATGCGCTAGCAGTGATGGCTGATGTAGACCTCGTAGGCTATGGTGTTCAATATCAAGTGAGGGGAGGAGGCATACGTCCTCGTGGCACTTGGCAAGGTCCCCGCGTGCGCATGTATGCTCCAGCGAAACTTTTGTCTGGCAACTTCGCTTGGAGTAGCGAGTTCATAAGATGCACTGCAAACCCAGGGCAAGGGAAAGGTGGCACTGCTTTTGGTGACTCGGGAGGCCCAGTTCTACTACATGGCACAAGGACCATTCTAGCAGTCAACTCATATGTGACCGAAGCTAATTGCGCAGGCGTTACATATCACAGCCGCATCGACATACCAGAAGTACTTGAATGGATAAACGGTTTCCCAGATTAGAAAGCTGTATCTAGACAAGCCTTCCCTCTTTTTCTATTTTGAATACCAAAGAGCGATAATTTTTGAATGAATAACTAAGCCAAATGTACGTGCATTACGACCAAAAATATCGTTAGCTTGCAACTCTCTTCTTCTCCCGTTGGAGTCCTCCACACCAAACTTATAACATCAACCCCCGCCCCCTTGCATGTGTTCGGAGGCAACCGCAAAATGACGCAAAAAAGAAATGCCGTGTTATGTCTCGACAAAGAGCTAGTTGAAAAGACAAGAAATTAGGGGTTAACCTTTCAAAAACATTTGAAAACTACTTAAAATAGCTAATAAACCAATTATCAACAGTCTCTACTAAAAATAACTTTGACTCAGCTAGCAAACATGAGGTTTGGTAGAGTTGCCCGTCCCTATACCCAAACGGGTTCAAATACCACATCCATTGCCCAGGGTTCACTTGAACCCACGCGACCGTGAGATCTCTCCAAACTCCGTCTTTTTTCTATTGCACAACGCGGCAGTGAGCGCAAGCTTAGCACATTAACACAGAAAGACGGATATGCTTTTTGGCACATAATAAGGACGAACAAGCAAGTGTTTAGAGGCGATGTCGGTCCTGCCATAGCTTCAAGGCAATTATCAAGAAGATTATCCAACCTGGTCCGAATATTCCCATTATCTCTTCTCTTAGCATGAGTCCGATGAGGAACAGCCTGAACGTTCCAGCAAACCCTAAAACAACAGTTCCAGAAGAAAGGAGGATCTTTACCCATTTTCCACCTTTTTTTTGGTGAAGTGCGTAAGCAGCGCATAGTCCTAGGATTCCAGAGGCCAAGTATAATGGCAGATAGAAAGCAGATTCTCGTACAAAGGGGTTGACTACCGAGAGGATAGTGTAGAGGGAACCAACAATGTGGAGGAATATTAGTCCTTCTAGGGTGGCTGGTGCTTCTTTCACCTTTTGAATTTTTGAACCGCATTTGAGGCAGAATATTGCTTCATCAGGGTTTTTCCATCCACACTTATGGCATACTGCCATCTTATCTTGGTTTTTTTTCATTTATCTTTCACCAAAGGCATAGGATCTGCAGTATCCTATAGAAAAGTTCAGATAAAATTTTTGTGGCGCGCTGAATTGATGTGAGTAAGGGTTTGAGAATAGTTTCCAATGAGGTCTTTCGCTGGTTTATTGGACTCATTTTAGTGCAACCAAGGGCAATGATGTATTAAATATGACTTGGAATTTAGGTGTCTTTCTTTAAGCAAAGTTCTTTACAGCAATTTGTAAATCCAGCTCATAAATCTTGTCAATATTCGTATACTTACAGATAGAGAAATGTTCCATAAGTTTTAAATTGAAAAAAGATATAGAAGATAAATCTACTTCTGATAGAGGAGAAAGGGGAATAAGGAAATTAGAAAACTGAAAACTAGCTCTGTTTCGGTAGAACGCTTTGGCAATTTGCATAATCGGTGCATATCATACATTGGCCTGATCCCGGCATTGTTATCGACTATGCAGTGCGCATGTATGCATCGCTAAAAAGACAAGCCAGACGTGATTCGTTTGGAGGCAGGAAACCGCCTATCCGTAAGTGAACGGATGAAAGAGACCGAACTGAAAAACTAGCTATTAGAAAGGAGGATGATAGAATGAAAACAAAGATGCTATCAATTGTGCTAGCAACGATAATGATATTTTCAATATTCATGGTAACTATTCCTACGTATGCTCAAACAATAGAGGATGGAATAGCTTGGCTGGCAAGTCAGCAAAGGCCAGATGGATCATGGGGAGATTTCGCTGATTTCTTAGTTGGCGAAACTGGTTTTGCGGTTTTGAAGTTCGAGACCCACGCGATTCAACACAACATAGATCCTTTCGACCCAGATTACGAGTATTCTGACGAAATTCGGTTGGGACTAGATTACATCTTCAACAATGCACATACTATGCCCATCGCAGTACAGCCTTACGGTGATCCTGATACGGACGGAGATGGCATCGGAGTCTACTTCGTTTCTCCTAGTGGCTGGGAACGATCGTATGAGACAGGTATAGCGATGATGGCTATCGCATCTAGTACGCACCCGGGGGCGGTGGTGAACGTTCCTGGCAGCCCTGTAAACGGCTGGAAATACAGACATGTTGTGCAAGACGCAGTAGACTATTTCGCCTTCGGTCAGAATGACGGAGGATGGGAGCGAGGCGGATGGGGTTACACAGATAACAATGTGGGGTGGAGCGATAACTCCAACACTGGATTCGCTGTGCTAGGTCTGGCCTATGCCGAAGCGTCTCCGCCCGGTGGATTCGAGTTAACTATCCCGGAATTTGTAAAGAATGAGTTGGACGTTTGGATAGAATACATCCAAGACGACGTGAGCGGAGGATCGGGTTACACAAGTCCTACGACTTGGGTTAACACTTTGAAGACTGGCAACCTGCTGTTTGAGATGAGATTCGTGGGTGATACCGTTGATAGGCCAAGAGTGAGGGCTGCAATCGACTATCTGGTGACCTATTGGAACGCCCCTTATAGGATGGGATGGGGGACACTGCATTCGGGATGGAGAAACGATCTAGGGATCGATGACGACCTCGACGGCTTGGTCGACGAGGACCCATGGGACGGAATTGATAACGACTTCGACGGCTTGGTCGACGAGGACCAGGGAAACATAGCATCCTACTATCAAGCCATGTATTGCATAATGAAGGGATTAGAAGCATTTGGCATAGAAGAGATTGACGGAATTGACTGGCAGGCTGACTTTGAGGAGGTGCTAATAGATGAGCAAAACCCCGATGGTTCATGGCCATCTTCTCCGCTGTCTGAAGTTCATGGGTGGAGTGATCTGATTCTCAGCACCGAGTGGGCTCTCCTCACCTTAGAGAAGGCAGTTCCGCCGCCACCGCCACCAGGCATTCCAGAAGTCAAAGAAGAGCTAGAAGCCATTGAGGCTAAGCTTGACAAGTGGCTTCCGGAAATCAAGATCGAAGTGATGAACATCGAGTTGAAGCTTGACAAGTGGCTTCCAGAGATCAAGAGAGAGATAGTCATGATCGAGGAGAAGCTTGACCTCTGGCTTCCGGAGATCAAGACCGAGATCATGAAGATAGAGGGCAAACTCGACTTTTGGCTTCCGTTGATCAAGGAAGAGATAGAAGCCATCGAGTGGAAGTTAGACTACACCATTGACAAAGAAGCCGTAGAAGTTGAAATCTTAACAGGAAAAGACGTCGGAGTCGGAACACAGATTCTCAAAAACAGATTCGTCTACTACATGATGACAACCGTCGCAGGCCAAAAGACCAGTATGGACAAGATCGAGATTGAAGCCGAAGCCACAATGCTCGACCCATCGACTTACACCGTCACCGAACTCAAACCCGGAGTCTACATGATAGAGATAGATAGAAAGGCTGTCGCAGAGGGCACCAGGTTCTTCGTCATACAGGTCGAAAAATACATGCCCTGTTTCGTCGTGTACCACGGAGCGGCTTTCGCACCAGCTTTCAACGTTGGATGACAGGCCTCAATATGCGATAGAAAATCTTCACTTCCCCTCTTTTTAACTTGGCAATGATGTCATTCAATTATGTAGGTATTAACATATTTTTCGAAAATACAAATGATAATTAACTATGGCGCCGGGAGATAGGTACACATACTCATGCACTCATGCTTTTTAAGATTGTACAGTTAAGTAGGTAAACGTAGCTATAGGTTAACATGGAGGAGACTTCTTGTCGTCTCTTGAACACTTACAGAAGGGTAGATACGCTATCCTGAAAAAGCTTGGTGAAGGTGGAAAGGGCATTGTATACAAAGCCAGAGATACCGTTTTGAACCGTGTTGTCGCAATAAAAATGCTCAAGAGCGCAGTCTTAAGCGAAGAGGCGTATTCACGTTCTATACGCGAAGCACAGGCGGTAGCGAAACTCAATCATCCAAACATTATTTCCATCCACGACATTGGCAAAGAGGATGAAAAACAGTTTTTCGTCCTTGAATTTGTTGACGGAATGAGCCTACGCGACCTCATGAAAACGTATCCTGAAGGCAAATGCGACGTTCAAACCGTCCTACGAACCAGCATAGATATTTGCAGTGCCCTTCAGTACGCTCACTCTCAAGGCGTTCTACATCGAGACATCAAACCAGAAAATGTTTTGATTACCCAAGAGGGTATCGCGAAACTGATGGACTTTGGTTTGGCTAAAATGCTCGGTGAACCCAGCATCACACAAGACGGAATGATAGTAGGAACTGTTGCTTATGTGGCTCCTGAGATAGTGTTGGGAAAAGTTGCCGATGTTAGGTCTGATCTGTACTCTTTTGGGGCGGTGCTTTATGAGATGGTTACTGGAAGACCGCCTTTTCCTGGAGAGGACCCTGTAAAAATCATATTTAGTCACATTCATGACTATCCCATTTCACCGAGTAGGCTGAATCCGAAGGTTCCACAGGCTCTAGCTGACTGCATAATGAAGCTTTTGGAAAAGGAGCCGGGGGAGAGATATCCCACAGCGGAGAGTTTGCTTGTGATGTTGAGGAATGTTGCTGAGGGGTTCTTGAGGGAGGTTTATGTTCCTTCTCGTAAGCCAAGTGTTGTTGTTCCAAGACCGCATCCTCCTGCTGTTAGAGAAGTACAGTTCATTGATAGAGTTGATGAGATGGGCACTCTTAGAGGGATGATTGATAGGGCGGTTGGTGGCGAAGGTGGTGTTGTTTTTCTGTATGGGGAGGCTGGAATTGGCAAGACGAGATTGGCTAGAGAGTTGGGCACTTATGCGCGTTTGCGGGGGATGCATGTTTTGTCTGGGAGATGCCCAGCGTTATTCAGGATGGATGGTGTTCCTCCCTACGTTCTCTGGAAGGAAGTGATCAAGAATTATTTGGAAGTCTGCACTCCTGAGCAATTATACAGAGTGATTGGTTTTTATCCCGACGAAGTCTCTAAGCTGGTTCCTGAAATTAAAACGAAGCTTGGAGCCTTTCCTCGGTCTTTGCCCATAAGTCCTGAGCATGAGCGTGACAGGCTTTTTGAGGCGGTTTCGCAGTTCGTCACCAACATTTCTAAGGAAGTTCCTTTGTTGGTTGTTCTTGATGATTTGCAGTGGACTGATCAGTCTTCGCTTTTGCTGCTATATCATTTGGCTCACGGGGTCTACAAGGAGTCTCTGCTTCTTTTAGGTGCCTATCGTGACGCCTACATTGATGAGAGACATCCTCTCTCTCCTATCTTGACAGAATTGAACAGGGAACGTTTGCTTCAATCATTCCTGTTAAAACGCCTCTCTTTTGATGACGTTTCAGAGATGATTAAGCAGATTCTAGAGCAAGACAACGTTCCGAGAGAATTTTGCGAACTGATCTATGAGAAGACAAGGGGCAACCCATTCTTTGTTGAAGAAGTGATAAAGTCCCTCAAGGAAGAGGAAGTCATCTACCCTGACGAGAACAAATGGAAGATTAAAGAAGTTTCAAGGATTGAATTTCCGAAAACCGTTAAGAGCGTTATAAAGAAGAGAACAAGTCGGTTAGAAGATGAATGCCAGGATGTGCTAACTATGGCTTCTTTTGTTGGAAAGGATTGCACTTTTGAGGCTTTATGCGGAGTCACAGGCATCGAAGAGGATAAACTGCTTGAAACAATGGAGAAAATCCTCAAAACAGGACTGATTAAGGAGAACGTAATCCATGGAGAAGAAGTGTATTCCTTTGCCGATATCATAGTAAGAGATGTTGTGCATGAGGAAGTTAGCCGTTTGAGACATAGGAGGCTTCATGGTGTCGTGGGACGCGCCTTGGAGAAGGTTTACGCTAAAAAAATCGATGAACATCTCGGAGAGTTGGCTTTACATTTTCTTGAGGGTGGAGACAAAGATAAGGCGCTTGACTATTTCTTGAAGGCTGGAGAAAAGGCTGTGAAGGTGTATGCCAATGGCGAGGCTGCTTCCTACTTCCAATATGCCCTTAGGCTACTTGAAGAAAAAGAAGGAGAACTTCGCGAAAGAAGGCATGTTCTTGAGAAACTTGGAGACATTAAAAGGCTTGTCGAGGAGCCTGATGAATGCATGAAGTATTGGAATGATGCGTTGCTTTTGTGGGAGCAACTGCATGAGAAAGAAGAGGTTTCAAGACTCCACCGTAAGATGGCAAACGTTCTTTGGGATAAGATGGGCGACACGGGAAAGGCCAAAGAGCACTATGATAAGGCGTTAAAGATTTTGGAAACCGAGCCTGAAAGCCTTGAATTAGCGAACCTCTACGAGAATATGGCTCACATGCATTATCGTACTGGAGATATAGCTAAAGCTCTTTCTTGGGCCGAGAAAGCACTTGAGCTTGCTGAAAAACTGAACGCCTCTGAGGTTATCGCAAGTTCATGCACCAGCTTGGGAACAATATTTTCTATCGCTGGGGACAAGAAAAAAGCCCTCGAATGCTTAAAGAGAGCGTTGAAAGTGTCTCTCGATAATGGTTATATGGAGAGCGCGTTGCGGGCATATGCTAGCCTTGCTTTATCACTTCCACCGGAAGAAAATGAAAGAGTTCTGGAATGTTACGAGAAAGGATTCGAACTGGCAAAAAAAGTAGGACACATCTACTTCCAATCCTGGATAGGCGCCAATCTGGCATCGATGTACGTTAATATGGGAAATATAGATAATGCAGTTCTCTTGGCGGAAGAATCAGTCACGTTGGATAGGAAAATCGGCAACATGACCCATCTTTCCATGTCTATGGATTATCTTGCACTTGCTTGTCAGGCATCGGGAGAATGGGACAAGAGCGAACGATACTACAATGAGGCTTTGAGCATTTCCCAAAGGCTAAACGATTTTCAATCAATCGCGCTCAATCACGTACTTCTCGGATGGTTCCATCTTGACAAGGGGGAACAAGTCAAGGCAAGAGAACACCTTGAAAAAGCGTATGAAGTCTATGAAAAAGCTGGAGCAAAATACCGCAAATTGCAGACGTCTCAATTCCTCACTTGGACGTACATAGAGCTTGGGAAAATCGAGGAAGCCAAGAGCTTAATCGACAATCTGCACAAGTTTGCTGTCGAAGTAAATGATAAAGAACTCATCGCTACCGCGGATGTATTGAGAGCAATGCTGTTGCGTGCCCAGAAGAAATGGAATGAATCTATTGAGTTTTTTGAAAAGAGCCTTCAAGAACATGAAGCTCTGAATGCAAGGCGATGGGACGTCTACAGATTCGCCAAGATGGTCCTCTACGAATACGCTCGAGTTTACTTAGAAAGAGACCAGGAAGGCGACAGAGAGAAAGCCCACAACCTCCTCAACCAAGCATTAGAAATATTCCAAAAATTGGACGCCAAAAAAGACATAGAAAAAATAATAGCAAAAAAGAAACTACTCACAGCCTAGATTGGGAACATACAGAATGCGTGCCACAACTAGTTTAACACCTTGAGACCTGTTTTGTCGTGAATTCTCTTCAGCATTTCTAGTCCTTTGCGTGTGTAGTGTTTGGCTATCACTGTTTTTGGTGCTCTACCTTGAAACACATCCACAAATCTGTCCGGCACCATTAGTTCGCCTAATTCTGTTGAATGCCACTTACGCAGAATTCTGTGATACATTCAAGCACTTTGAGTCTAGCTCCTTCATAGATTCTTTCTAGTTTCTCTGGTGCATAGTCCATATGATGTCTTACCAGAACTGATTTTGGCACTCTGCCACAGAACGCATCAACATAGCTGTCACTTACACCTCTAGAAAGCATCTCTGAACAGAACCATTCTCTCAATCGTTGGGGTGTGATATTCAAGCATGCATGCATTGTCTACTATGCCCTTCAGCTTAGGCATCAAATCAAACAGAGACAAAGAGACCTCATCATGAGACTGCGTTCGGCTTGGCGTAGCAGGGAGCTCAGAGAATCATATGTAATGGTAGTAAATCTGAAATTCAAAGACTATGACGAATATGTGAAAAAGTACCCTCTTTGGGAAGGTATTGGATCCCCAGAAATCCGAGCAGTAGGTGAAGTCTGCACCTTTTTTGACGACATCGGCATTCTTCTACATAGAAAACTTATAGACATCGGGCTGATTGACGACCTCTTTAGCTTCTGGATCAAAAGTGCGTGGGAAAAAATAAAGCCTCTGATATAAGGACGAAGAAAAGACATTGACCCAACAATCTACAAGTGTTTTGAATACCTCTACAATGAAGTGAAGAAAAGAGAACAACAACTGACAAAGGTCTAGTGAAGCCTTTCAATATCTCTTTTTCTTCTATAGACGATAACTGCTATTAGTGTTGTTATCATGAATAAGGGTAGAATTATGAATGAGGGAAATTCTGGTATGACGATCATTTTGTTCTCTGTCATTTCAACAGATTGCTGTTCTTGATACGTATTGTATTTTGCTGTTATCGTGTAATTGCCTATAGGATAGCTTCCAGTAGCGTTTATCGTCTTCTCGACTAACGTCAGTCTAGCCCAGCCATCTACATCGGTTATCTTTGAATCGGCTAATGTTGAATTTGGATAAGTAGCAGTCACATTTGCAAAAGGAACTTCTTGACCAATAGAATCTACTACATGGACGTCAAGATACCAGCAAACGTAGATCTCAGACTCGTCGTAAATCTCGTATAGATTGCTTGTTGAATTCATGAACCAAAGTACAGAGTTACCACGCGAATACAGTCTTTCAGTTGTTGTATTGTAGAGGTGCCAATAAGCGGAATTGTCGCTTACGAGAAAATAACTGATTGAAGTGTTGTAGACCGAAGTATCTGAAGACCCTCTACCCCATAGCCCCCATAGTTTAGAGTTGAACACAGTTATGTTTGACTCCCCATATGCAGCGAAGCCCCAATTTTCAACTTGAGTATTTGTTAATGTGATATTTGGAGCCATGCCGGTGGTGGCAGCTACGACTGAACAGTTTTCGAGAAAGTTCCAGTTACTGGTAAAGGATGGCTCATGATGGGTAACAGAATAGTTTACAGACATCGATTCTGCTACAAGGAGACCGATTGTACTGTTTGCCACAGTCACTTCTGATTTATCATTAGGTTCCAAAAGGTAGAAATCGGAATTCGAGATGGTTACATGTGTGTAATCGTCATCATAGATTCCATCAAACGTAGAGTTTGACACACTTAGAATGGAAAAGTCGTATGCACTAATGTATCCAAATGTTGAGTTCGATACTAGAGCAAGAGAATCCATGTAAAGCCAGATGTAGAGATAATAATCTGTTGACAGTTTATTTGCTCTCATCGAGGCATTTTCATAGAAAGACATGTCCAAATAGTAATTGTTTGTCGCAACTGTGGCGTTTTCCACTATGAGCCGTGGATTACCATTGACTGGATTTCGCAAGGTCACATTAAACTGATAGTTGTGAGACATTGTGAAGTTCAAGGTAGCATCTCTCAAAACTAGAGTTGCATTTTCCTCTACGATTATGCTCCCATTAATGTCAAATCTACCCTCGATCATGGTCATATTGTTTCCATTTAAGATCAAATCTCCTTGATGTATTGAAGGTGAAGCTTCAACGGTTGAAATGTTTCCTTCATGTAAAGTCAGACTGAACAGCAAGGACAAAGCAAGTATAGCAAACACAAGTCTTCTCATATCAAATCCCTTTTCCAAAGATTCGATTGTCGAGTATATTGCCTTATTAGTTTTTATGATTTATCCTTGCGAGCTCTTCGAGCTCTAGCCTACCTCTCAACAGCCTCCTAGTTCTCTACAGCTTCTCTATCAATGAAGCGCGAGCACACTATTTCTTCGGAAGATTTGTTGTTAGCTCCTTGTATCTTTTTGAGACGACGCTGCAAAGACTACTCCGTATGCATGCATGCATTTCGAATTTGTTTGAAGTAGGTGCGATTTCTAGTTGTTCATCTGCCTCTTGTATGTGTGTTGAACAGAGACACGAAAAAGTTTATTAAATCGTTAGACTTAATACTTATTTGGGATGAACATTGAGTCGCCCTTATACACTTCCGGTTGCATTATCGATTCTCGGAGCCCTGATCATTGTTGCTAGCGGTGCATTAATCTCGTACGTGACGATTTCAAACACTGGCAATGTGAAGACTGTTGGCGTTGGAGTTTATTGGGAAGCCGTATGTACAAACAGAGTTTCTTCGATTAGTTGGGGGACAATTGAACCTGGCTCAAAAACGAATGTTACGGTTTACATTAGAAATGAGGGAACCTCTTCTGCGACTTTGTCTTTGAGTACAAGTAACTGGAGTCCCGCAAGTGCCTCGGCTTATATTTCTCTTGGATGGGACTATAGCGGTAAGGTGTTGTCTCCTAATGAGGTTGTTCAGGTTAAGTTGACTCTTTCAATATCTTCCAGTATTACTGGCATAACGAACTTCAGCTTTGACATAACCATTTCTGCAATAGGCTAGAATCCCTGCTGCCGACTGAGTCGAGTTTCCAAGGCTTTTCACACTTTTGATGGCTGAACTGTTTTTGTCCTTCTTCTGTGCTCGAGGTCTATCAGAATCGAAACAGTGAACAATGTTATGTAGGCTAGATGCGGAGCGATTAGTTCCAAAGGAACATATAATGGAAAATTAAGGAATGTAGGAAGTAGAGCGGTGGCTATGGGAACAGATAAAAGTAGGTTTAACGAGTGAGGATGCAGGAAAATTTGCAAGTCTTTAGTTTCTAGCGTTACGACGAGGAATAAGAGGAAAGAAACCCACTCTATTATTATGTTTGTTAGACTTGTTATTTCAATCCGGGTACCGTAGAGACTAGGTGTAAGGGGCCAAAGTATTTGCGTTCCTCCCCCGGCAATAAAATCGCCTAGTAGAGAATGTTGAATTAGAGCTATGAAGTAGGGCGTTGCCTTCTTTCTATAGAGTATGAAAAATGGGATGAATAGGAGGCTGAAAAGGATTATAGAGTGTGTTGGCCCCCTATGTCTTAGGCCTGGGATCAGAAGGTCGATGTCTGGTAAGACGGAAAGCACGAGTAACAATTGAATGCTTACGTCTGTTTTGAGCATCTTTGAAGTTGCTTTTCCCGTCAAGTATCCTAGAGATAAATGGCCTACAGCGAACATTTTGATTACTCTTTCTAGTCGTGTTTTTGTCAGATATAAGGTGTTTAGTGGAGTTTTGATTTTTTGGATCTTAGATGCATGAGTGCACACATATAAAACGTATCTCGTTCTAGGTATCGTCAGCCGCCACCCACTTTCTACGTGGCAGTATGACTGATCGACACATTGTTTCCGTTGAATGAAAAGATAGCTAAGAAGCTATCGCTAGTTGTCCTTTTCGTGGAAGACGTTTTGTTTCAAATTTACGCGCGCATATTGAATCGTCTATGGTTCAGTTCTCGTTAGTTCTTTAACTTGGTCGAAGTCTTTGTCGTAGCTCACTATGGAGGTTATTCCTCTTTCCATGGCGGTAGCCGTATGGATTGCGTCTCTGGGTTTCAGTTTGTATTTTTCAGTGAGGTCTTGCGCCAGTAGGATTGTTGTTTTCTTGACTGCTAGGAGCCTCAGATTTGGAAAATTGAGAAACTTTCGGCTTTCTTCGATGGAAGTCTCTGCTCCGAAAAGTTTCCTTATCGCCCACGCGATTTCATCCCAAGTTATTAAAGCTGTATAAGCTTCGATTTTTCCTCTTGCAATTTTGAGCAAAAATTCTTTCGCCCTCTTTGCATCAATTACTTCTGTGGTGTAGATGATTGGGTAGATGAACACGTTTGAGTCAACGTAATGCAAATCTCTCTTCAGCCTCTTCTTCTAGTATCTTCTCTAAGTCGACTTTCTTGGTCAACTTCTTTCCATTTATAGAGCAGAAGTTTTCAATGAATTCTTCAGCGTTCATGCTTGCTCTAATGAGTGCTTCTTTTTCTCTAATTTCCATTAGGATTTCGTCGCCAGGTTTTATTCCCAAGGATTCTCTAACTATTTTGGGGATAACAATCTGGCCTTTCTGGCCGACTTTTCTTCTCAGGTTCATTGTTTACCCTCGTGGTATGAAGAAGTCTTACTTATAATTTAAACTTTTTCATACCGTTGAGACATACCAGTTTTTAGTGTTTGCTTGCGCATGCATACGAAGATGACCCACAAGAGTCTCATTTTTAGACATGCGCGTATGGATTCTAGGTTAGAGAAATTGCTATGATATCTAGCTTTAGGTATCGTCAGCCGCCACGCCTTTTTATACGTGGCAGTATGACTGATCGACACGTTGTTTTCGTTGAATGCGAAAGATATGCACATGCACTGATGAATGTGGTGTTGTGTTAGAATCTTAGACTAATTTCGGTGCTGATTTTTGGTGATCTAGGATTTTTTGTTGGTACATGATCAACGGTTGTAGCAGTATGGCTAGTGGTTTGATTTTGTGGAGTATTTGAGGTATTGTTTTGAGTTCTGTTGAGTTTATGGTTCTTGTTATGGGAATGAGCGTTATGTATGTGAATAAGTATAGGAGGGCAGTGGCTCCGACGTTGAAGAGTTTGGGCATGGGTGAAGTTTCGAGCAGTAGTAGTGGAAGAATGCTTGATATTATTGAGATAAGGTAGATTTTTGTTAGTGCTTTCATGTCGAATTCGAGTTGGAATTTTTTTCTTGCAGTGTATGAGCCGTAGGAAGTGCCTGCAGTGCTTGCGACTAGAAAGGCGATTATTAGGCCTGGGACACTGTAGGTTTTGGTTAGGATTGGAGATAATGTGGCAAGTGTAACGAAGGTGATTAGGCTTATTTTTAGAGTTGTTTTTGTCTCTCCTAAGCCATTGAATAAGCTTGTAAGAGTCAGGTATCCTAGTCCCACGAGGAAGTAGAGTAGGCAGTATATTGCTAAAAAAAGTGAGGCAGACTGGTATTTTGAGCCATATATTATTTGAACTATCTCTTTGGAGAATACGATGATTAAGACTGCTATTGGGATTATGATTATGGCTGTGTACTTGTTTGCGAGTTTGAAGAAAGTTTTTATTTTTTGGTTAGTTGAGGAATCCAGTTTTGAGAACGATGGAAGAAGCGCCGATGTGATTGGAATCGAAAGTACTGTCAATAGCGTGGCAAAGTTTATGGCTACCTTGTAATTTCCAATAATTGCGTCAGTAGTGAAAATAGCAAGCATAACATTTTGATAAAGCGGGACAAACCCTACAAATAATAGAGACATGTACAGTGGTGTTCCATAGCGCATTAGGGTCTTAATGTCATCAGTGAATCTTGGGCTGTTTTTAACACTTTGTTTTCTGTGCAGTACGAATAAAAGGATAGATGCACCCACTACTGCTGCAGTAATGTAGCCTGCTACATAGCCTATTATGGCGCCAGCGACACTGAGTCCCAAGAGAACAAGTGCAAGGGCGATTATCGTCTTAGTAATTGCATTTATGTTTGTTGTGAGCGCGTTGTATTCAGTTTTGTCTAAGCCTATGAATGCAGAGGTCGTAGTTGTGAATATCACTTGAAAGAGTATTGCTAATGATGCTATTCTTATGTAGAAGGTTAGTTCAGGCCTTTGGAGGAGAGTTGAAGCCAAAAAGTCTGCAAAGGCATAGCTTACGATGAATATGGCTATCCCTGTAAATGCTTTTAGCAAAAGTCCATGCTGGATTATTTTTGTTATACGATTAGTCTCGTCTTTGGCACGAAGACTTGCAGTGAATTTGATTATGCCTTGGTTTATGCCTAGGTCTGTGAATAGGAAAAGAAGTTCGGGAACAACAAGCGATAAGGCGTATTGCCCGTATAGTTCCTCACCTAGAAATCCTGCAATTAGGATTGATGCAATTGCCATGATAACAGTTGCGAGGGCTGTTCCGGAGATTAAGAAGAAGCCGCCTCGTGCTGAATCTTCCGCTACTTTGATTAGTTCGTCCGTCATAGGTGCACTTCACTTTGAGCTTTATTTTTCCACTTTCATTGTGGCTTGATATTCTCTTATTATTGCGGTGGTTGCAAGAACTATCGTTAATGCGAGTAGACTCAGGACGATTGGGGTTAAGCGTATGCCCCATGGTGTGTAGTTTAGAAGTAAGCCGACTATGGGAACTAGGGCTATGCTCATGCCTATGCTTAGTGCGATGCGTTCTATGGTGTCAAGTTCTGTTGACGATGTTTGAATTGGAACTTTCGTCGGGAATAGTGCTTTTATGAATGTGTAACCTGGTAGCCATAGGACGAAGATTGAGCCAAGTACGTATCTTGCATAAACTAGTGGGTAGGCGTTTTCTGGAACTGTAAACACTATGATGGTTGTTATTGTTGCAAGTAATATTGTTACCCAGTACCAGTAGGATTGACTATTGCGCAAAAAGTGTCCGAATTTTCTGGGAGTCTGAGATGGCATATCTTTTAAAGCGATTCTTCTTTCACTTTGAAGATGCAATATATGCTCTACTATTCTTTGTTTTGGCAGAGAAAACCTTTCTTGGACTAGTTCTGTAAGCTTTTCTACGTCGCTTGGATGCTTACTTTCTACAATTTCTATTATGAATTGATCTACTTGCGGATCTACTGATTGATGTCTCTTCAAGCAAATAGACCTCTCTAACTCTATTTCTAAATAATGGATTTACTTTCGCACAACGAAAACCTATGCTTAATTAATTGTATGAACGAAATGATCCGTTGAAGACCGTTTTCTGCGATTCTTTCGATTTGACAATCTCTAAACATATTTAAAAACGAAGGATATCAAAATTATCCTATTCTTTTGATTGTCGAAGTAGTTTGTTTTTCTTTGGCAGTAGGTAGAGGCCTAGACCCGCGAATAGTGCTAATATCGCGCCGATTGTTCCCAAGAGTGTTTGTGGTATTATGTGCATGTGGCCAACTGTGCTGATTTGCCCTCGTGCCACGTAATCCGGTCCAGAGTCTTTTCTGTAGTGAACAGTGGCTGTTGTGCATATCTTGGCGTTGAGTGGCACGGACCAATCTACGTCTACGTATTTCACTCCACCAGACTCTTGAATAGGCACATTGGTGAACCATGTAGTTTGACTTGTGCCAGAAGTGTCGTTCCAACCGATTTTGACTGTGATCAAATCCCCTGTGTTAAATTCATTTTCTGTGATTTCTAGCACTCGGATGTAATATGTGATGCCGATAGTTACAAAGTAGGTGTCTCCGTGAGGTCCGCCTTTTGGAGCTTCTGTGTTTCGTGCACTGTCTACATAGACATATAGTACTCCTGTTCCAACAGGGTCTTCTTCTTGCGCGCGCGCAAAGGGGATAAGTAATACTGCTGTGAAGACAGCTAAAATACATACTATGACATAGCGTGTATACTTTTGCATTTTATTCTCCCACGACTTAGCTGGTGTAATAAATATTTAAAATGCTATAGAAATTCAACTGAGGTCTTCTATAAGAATCATTCACAATTACGATCATGTGCGAATTGATCTATGATGTTATTATTCCATAAATTCGTATTGCAACAGTGAACATGAATAGTAGCCCAACTATTAGTGCGATTGTTCTTAGTTTTCTTTTGTCAATCAGTAGGTTTGCTTGTCCGTAGTAGGGGGATATTAGTTCTGCTGTGATTAGTAGGATTATTGCTGTGATGGCTAGCCAGAGGCTTATGTCGTTGAATGTTAATGGAAACTGCATTGCTATTCCTCTAGGATTCGGTATTGAATAGTTATTGTCTTGTTGTCTTCGGATGTTTCGTCTTTTTCTATGATTATTGGTTTGCCTACAGCCATAGCCAATGCGCATGCTATGGCGCTACATAGTGGGCAGCCTATTGAGCCGCATATGTTTTGGAGTTTTCTTGTTTCTGTGCAGAAGTCTTTGTAAACTGAACCTGTGATTTCTACGTTGACTATGCTATTTTGTGTTTCTATTTGTGAGTCCTGTGCGATTTCCAGATTTTCGATGAAGAGTTTTGGCATATTTTTTTGTAAGTAGGGTAAGTCTGTTTTAACAAAGTCTGTTTCTAATTCCTTTTCAAAGAGGTGTGTTAAGTTTAATCCAGGTGGTGTCAGAAATATTCCTTGTGGGTTTTTTGAAAACGTTTTTTCTTCAGATACTTCTTCGACAGAGGGTATTTCAGTTTCTTCTTTTTTGGGAATGTAAACCAGTCCAGATTTGAAGTCTCTTAGATATTTAGGTGGCAAATAAACAGCTCTCCCTTTATAATCTAGTTCCTTTATGATTTTGCTAAGGTTTTCGAGAGACGACAAGGCTGTTGAGTCAAGCAGCCTGGTCTTTACATATCTTTCATTCTTCAAGTATAAGAGAAGGGCGCCCCAAAAGGTGAGACCTAAGCCTATGAAGGCAAGAATGGAAGAAACATATGCGATTGAAAGGACAAGGGCAAGTATCCCTACAAGGGCGAGGATGTAGCCAGTTATTCTTTCGCTTGCCATTCGCTTTCTTTTAGACATTTTTGAAACCATCAGAACCGTCATTCCGGTCTTAAGTGGTTTAGCCATTCGAATGTTCAAATATTGCCTTGAGACCGACAGTTTGCGCGCGCAATTTTCAGATCTTTTCGGTCCTCTAGCAATTGCATAGGCGAGTTTTCTGAGTGTTTTGTTCACGCCTTAAAGCCAATTATTTGATAGATGAATATGGATGCGCGCCTCATATTGTTAAGAATATGTAAGCATACTCGGTACCGGTTAGTGCGACGAAAAGATTAATGCATACAAAAGATTAAAAATGCATTGAACGTTGGTGCATCCGCCAGATTGATACTGTTCTTGTGCTTGGGAGTTTGTAGCACTATTGAAGATGTCTTTAGACTTTTTTCTTTGCTCTTAGAGACTTGAGTCCAAAGCCGGCGAAGCATGCAGCAAACGTTCCAAGGACGCCGAATATCACTTCGGGTATGACAGTGTATAGTGCTGTGGCGTATCCTACACTTGCTGAGCCAGCGAATAAGGTGTATCCTCCTAGCGCAGGCGTCATTGTTGCTGCAGGATAAACAGCTTCATGATAGCCTGTTAAGCCACTTGCTATAGTAGTGGCTGAGCCATTTGGATAACGCAAGATTATGTCATAGGCTCCTTTTGTAGGATCGTTATATGCTTTAACCCTTACGGACTCGCCAGTGTTAAAAACATCTCTTGGAAGATTGGCATTAGTGGCATCCCAGGTTGAAACCCATGGATTGATTTCTTGCGCGTTAGCAACAACTGTAGCGTAGCTTGCCAAAATCAACCCAAACAGTATTAATAGCATTAGTTTTCTCATTATGTTACTCTCCATTTTCTGATAATCAGCTCTCGTTTATTATTTATAAATTAATAAGGAAAAGTCTGTAAGTTGTTCTATAATTGTTCTCCACTGCTTTGTCCTCACTTAAACGCAGATGTGTGTTTTCCATTTCGCATGTATTTAGGCGTGCGGGTGGTTCTTGTTTTTCAGCGTTTTTTATTTTGAGTTAAGAACAATGTTGAAGGTTGAGACGCGTAAGCTTTTTTTTACGTCTTATTCAGCTCCGTGGAAAACTCGACAAAATCTTCCAAGAAAACGTAGAGTATGTTTCTGTTTTTCAGGGAATGATATTTAAGTCTTCCACGTGAGTGTTGGTTCGTCTCGTATATTTTTTATGTCTTTCTGGGTGAGCTCGATTTTTTCGGTTTGTTCTAGTTTGTGAAGAAGTGTTTCTGATTCGATCGTTTCCTTGTTGTTTCTTTGGTATGTCAACGCTATGTTGTTTAATGTAGGAATTGTTCCTCGTCGCGTTTCTTTTACGGCTTCTATTATTTTTTGCTGTTCTTTAGCAAGTTTATGGTATGCGTTTGTGTTTCTGCTTTTATGTTTTCGCTTTTCTACAACATATGCACTTGTTATGAGCCCTAGGACTGTAAGGGGAAACATGGTGAAGCCAATCCCATTTTTAGATATTAATAAAGATATTTGTGTCCAAGTTTCAATTGGTTGCCAATAGTTTGCGATGGCTGTTGCGAAGGGTAGCATTTGGTTTTCTGCTTCTGTTACATTTTCTGGCCTGGCTGGGTATGTGATTAGGCTTATTTTTACGTATGTTTGTTGGGCTGTTCTGTTTATAGTGAAAGTTGATGTTTCATACCAGTATAAGACTGATTGGGTTAGGTTGTAATTTTGATATTGGAAGGCGAAGTATCTTGCGATTATTGGCGGGTTTTGCAATATTTGAATGTCTCTCAAGTCTAGTTGTGTCACCTTCGGCTGGTATCCATGGGTTTGTGGCCATGTGATTAGGCATACTTCCCAGCGGTGAAGTGATGATCGAGTTGACGCTATTTCGACTGATACCCATATGTCTTCTTGTGTTTGGTCCGTGGGCGTGTATACGTATATTAGCGAGGCATTTTGTTTTGCTTTTTGTTCGAAGTTTTTGTCGCGGTATATGAATTCTAGTGTGTATCCTTGGATTTGTGGGAGTATATCGGTGTTCCCTCGTTCGCCTGCGGGTGTTCGGATTATTATAGGAGCCGGGCCTTTCGTTAGGGCGAATACTGGTGCTTGTATTGAAAGCAGAAGGATTACAACAGTGGTTATTATGACTATTTTTGCTATGTCACTTTTTCGTACTTTTATTTGTGGGTATTTTAATAGTCTTCCACAGTTGGAGCAGAAGTCTTGCACTGGATCAGACGGGTTTGGGGTGCATTTCGGGCACGATGTCGGTTTCGATGGTTTTGCGAATATTTGTGTTTTGAATGCTTTTTCTGTTATTGCTAGGAGTATTAGTGCGCCCATGAAGATTAGTATCCATCCCCCTAGTAGGTGGAATATTTGCAGGGCCAGTTGTTCACCGCATTGGTAGCCTATCAGGAGGATTAAAGTTATGCGGATTATGTTGAGGAGGTATATTAGGGGTAAGCCTATTGAAAATGCTGAGATTTTTTTCCATGTTTTGTCTCGCGTTATGTAGGCTATGA
>Ga0315312_1001203_pt1 | contig 21488 bp, 22 predicted proteins | sample TDP7_MG_FD_203629 | JGI IMG/M metagenome (GOLD analysis project Ga0315312, IMG submission 203629) | Freshwater sediment microbial communities from Lake Towuti, South Sulawesi, Indonesia - TDP7 | ecosystem: Environmental > Aquatic > Freshwater > Lake > Sediment | place: Indonesia: South Sulawesi... | reverse complement strand
GAATCCGACGTGACTCTAATCCCCCTCACCCTGGCCCCCGTGGTCGGGTCTTAACGACTCTCCCGCGAGGGGAGAGGGAAACGATTTTGAGTCAAATTATTTAATGCGTCCGTATTAATCCGAAGGTATTTAATTTTTTAACATCTCGACCCCTCACCCTCCCCTCTCCCCCCTGGGGGAGAGGGCTGGGGTGAGGGGGTTGAAGAAAGATGGCAGAAATTTTATTGCCTTCAGTTTAGTACAGGGCCCGCCTGCGCGGGCATGACGAATTCTAATACAGTCTCCAAGGGGGGAGGGGTTGCGGGGGGTAAGGAAATGCCCGCATTTTTATCTTTCAGAATCGCACCCATTGTGCCGATATTTAGCATCCAGATATCAGATTCCTTAACCAGGACGCGCAGATATTAACCAGAATCCATGTTAAGCGTAGAGGGGATTCGTATGAAAGCCACTATTATTGGTTTGATTATTTTAATGGCATTGCTAACTTGCCCTTCTCCTGGCCCTGCGGAACGGCGCAGTACCCCCATTACCTTATCTCTTCCCGATCTAAAATGGGCCTTAGAAATCAATGCCCCAGACTTTGACGTTGAAATAATGAAGATTGCTCCCAAAAGTGACGCCACCTATTTCTTTGCCACGAATAAAAAAACCGGCGTAATACTTTCCGCATTCCTGGAAAAGGCTGCCAGGAGTGGTAACTCCCGAGCGTGTAGAGATTATTACTGGAACAAGGTTAACCAAATCCCTTTAAAGAAAGAACAGATAAAGATGTATGATTTGGGGGCAATGGCGGTTGTGGAATACAACATCCCTGAATATCTCGGCATGAAATTGCAGCAGAAAAACCTCAACGCCTACCTGGCCAGGGATAACCACTGGGTGGATATCTATCTTTCCAAAGTTGGCTTTGAAGAAGGCGAGGAAGACCTCTTCCAACGCATCCTAAGCGCTGTGAAAATTAATGAGGCCTACACCCCATCAGCCTTTGACTTTTTCCAGTTCGGAAATTTGTCCTACTTCCGCAAAGATTATCAGGGCGCCGTTACATTCTATCAGAAAGCGCTAGCCATGGATGAACAGCAAAAGATATTGGGCAGGAAAGGATGGATCGTTCTTGTCGACCAATTGGGAATATCCTATGGAATCTCCGGTGATTTATTAAAGGCAAAAGAAACATTCGAATGGGCTATCCAACGAGAACAAGAATATCCCATGTTTTTCTACAATTTGGCGTGTATCTATGCAGAAATGAATAATATGAGAGAGGCCATCCACTATCTACGTTTGGCTTATAGATTTAAAGGCAACATGTGGAGTGGCGAAACCATACCCGATCCAGGATCTGATTCTTCCTTCAAGAAATATCTAAATAACCACCACTTTATGGAAGAATTGCAGAAGATGAAACAAAAGCCCAGCACGTAATGAGCCTGCCTCTTTATAATGGCCAGCCAATCTGCCACTGAGCTTGGGTCTTTAGACTCGGCTCGCCAAAAACTTTCCCTCTGATTCCGGCCCGCGCTAAAGTTGCGAATGAGAGTTTGGAAGATATTCTTTTGGGGGGCAAAGGAGGGAAGAGTTACTTTGCCGGATATTTTCTGGGGCCAAAAGGCTTCGGTTCTTCCTCCTGCGCCCGGGTATCTTCGGTCTCCGGCAAAGGTTTCTCCTTCTTAAATTTTGAGTAAAAGCGGTTTATGAATTCTTTGGGTAAAGGTTCCCGCGTCCGGAGCAGGCGCTCCGGTATAAGAATCTTATCCCCTTCATGAATCAATTTGAGATCAATTTGAGGATTGGCTTGGGCTATGGCTTTCCAGTTTTGGTGATCCCCAGTATACCAGGCGGCGATGATGGATATTGTCTCACCACCCCATTTGACTATATGAACATAGAAGGCCTTTTTGTGCTCGGGTTCGGCTTTGATAGATGGTGTTGGCCCAGGCTCCTGGCGGACAGACCCAGGCTCAGAAGGTGCAGATGGGGCTTCCTGAGGAAGAGAAGATGATTGGCGAGCAGGAGTCGACGAAGGTTCCTCTTCTATAGGAACAATGGCTATACAGCCTAAACAGATCATTCCCCAGCCTAGCCCGAAGGCCCACATGTACATTTCCCTCTGGTAACCGCTCTTCTTTCCTTTTCTCAAGAAACCCCCCTTAGTTTATTGAGCAATTTTTGGGCCATCTCATTTTTCGGATTCACCTTAAGGGCCCGTTCTAAGTTCTCTATGCTCTGTCTTCTTTTCCCTTGTTTCTCTTGAACCAGGCTGAGATTGAAAAGGGCCTCATCCAAGTAGGCAGGAGCCAATTTCACCACCTGGCTGTACATTTGCTCCGCCTTTGCATAGTCTTTATTCATCGCATGGATATATCCAAGGTTGAAATAGGCATCGGGAAACTTGGAATCGAGTTTAATAACCTTTTGATAAGCGTCAATCGCCTTGGGAGAATTTTTTAGCGCCATGTAGGTTAGGCCCAGTTGGAAATGGGCCTGCGAATTTTTGGGGTCCAACTCGATCACCCTGAGTAATAGAGATTTGGCCTGCGTAGGATTCTTCTCCACCAATCTTGCAGCCTTTTCCTGCAAAGCCTTCACCTCCGTATGGCGGCCTGGCCTCTTTTCAGACTTTTTGGCCTTTTCGGACAAAGCCACCTTATCCGGAGTCGTCTTATCGGATGATGACGAGACCGGGGGCCGCAATGCTTCTCTGCTGAGCGCACTAACCGGTTTCTCTTTAGACCCAAAGGTCCAGATCAAACCAGTAACGACCAGGATGATGGCTAAGGCCACATATAAGATCCTTTGTTTTTTCCCTGTTATGAACTCTTCCCCCTTTATCCTAGCCTTGACCTTCCCCCGATCCTGGCCCGCTGCCCGCGGCTCATGCGAAATCCACCCCCCTTCACCCTCGATCTCATCTCCGAAAAGCTTTTTCATGTACTCGGCAAGTCCCCGGTCAGTTGGCCGCCAGGAAAGCTCGAACATGCACTCTTCAATGTCCCCCAGCATTTCCCCGCAGGATTGGTAACGTCGATTAACTTCTTTGGCCAAAGCTTTGTGGAGAATTTCATATAGCTTAGGCGGTAGACCGGTCATGGCGACTTCCGGGGGCTCAAATTCTGCTTGGCGAACCTTGGCCAAAATCTCCAAGGAATCCCCGGTGAACATTCGCCTTTGAGTGACCAGTTCATAAAGGAGGATTCCAGTGGAAAAAATGTCGGAACGGTGATCGATTTTTTCCCCTTCAGCCTGCTCGGGGGACATATAGGCTGCCTTCCCTTTGAGCACACCAGCAGGGGTTAGGCTGCTCAGGCTGGCAGCCTTGGCGATGCCGAAATCGACGATTTTTATCTCGCCCTCGTAGGTTATCAATATGTTTTGAGGGCTGATATCGCGATGGATGATATGGAGAGGCTTCCCTTTAAAGTCCGTCAGCTTATGGGCGTAATCGAGACCCAAACAGATTTGGGAGATAATATAGAGGGCGTGTTCCAGGCTGAGAGGCATGTATTTTCTGCGCATCTTATAGAAGATATAGCGAAGATCTTTTCCGATGAGATATTCCATGGCAATAAAATAAGAATTTTCCATCAGGCCAAAATCGTAAATCTGGACAATGTTCTGGTGATTTAGCAAAGCGGCAAGTTTGGCCTCATCAATGAAGGCGTCGATCAATTCTTTTTCACCGGATAGGTGGGGGTGAATCATCTTGATCGCAACGAGCTTCTCAAAGCCCTGAACACCGGTTATCTTGGCCCGGTATAACTGGGCCATCCCCCCTACGGCGATCTTCTCCAAAAGGAGGTATTTACCGAAGCGTATGGGGGTGAATCCAGACATAACAGAACGCCTTTGTGGTCCTCAGAGTAAATTTTTTCCCCTCCCAGCTTGAAGGAGTAACGAATTAGAAATCTTTGGCGAAAAATAAAAACAAGCTGGAAGGAAAATACTTTCCCTGGTAAGGGTCATCCTTACTTTTACTAATAAGATATCGGCATTTCATGGTTTTTTGTAAAGCAAATCATGTTCCAAAAGCCCTGGTCGGAAAAAATAATGCAAATTCAAAGGATTATAACATCCGGGCTATTCCTGGCTGCAAAATAGGAAAAGTTTTAGCCAAACTTTCAAAATTCTTATGAAAAACAGGAGAACATATGAAACCGAAGAGTTCATAGGGGAATCCTCTGTGTTCTCAAAAAGAGTTCCCCCTAAATGGGCTATGGGCTTTAGGCGATGGGCAACAGGATTTCCTGTAGCCTATGGCCTATCGCCCATCACCCATCGCCCAATTTCTAAGTTCTCTGAGACCTCTATGGCCAGCTCTTGAGAATATCGTCTGGGGGAGATGGGGGAAATCCATGAATTAGGCGGTTACTGGGAGCTGATTCGAGGCAAGGTTTGAGGGCTCATGAATTCTCTTAGACTTGGTCACTCTCTTCAGAAGGTTCTTCAAAGACGAGGCTTTTTTGGATCTCTTCAGCAGCTCTCACCCCTTCTTGGAATGCCAGGCGGTTCAAAGGTGCTGTCTCTCTGGGCATTCGGGCCAGCGCAGCTGCTTCCAAGGAATCCTGCGAGACAACGCCTGTTCCAGCCGGCATGGCTGGAATCAATCGACTCAAAGCCCCCAACGCCACGATGTTAGCCATCTGCTCCCGCTTGCATTTCTCCCGGGCAATCTGAGTAAAGGGAATCTTCACTACCCGGCGGGTGGGGACTTCAGTTACTAATTGGGAATCCACCACCAAAATCCCTGCTGGCTTTAGCTCGCCAGCTGACTCATCACAAGCCATCTGAGTCATGGCCAAAAGTAAATCCAGCCCGATGGCCTTAGGATAATCAATCTCCTTGTCACTGATCACTACATCTGCCCGGCTCGTTCCACCCCGCGCGGCTGGCCCATAACTGACGGTCTGAACCACATGCTTCCCTTCATAGATACCCGCGGCCTCGGCCAAAATGATCCCGGCCAATACCAAGCCCTGTCCTCCCGTCCCACTCAGCCGAATCTCAAAACGATCCAACATTTAAGAGCCTCAAATTCGAAATTCGAACCACGAAATTCGAAACGATCTCCAATATCAAGCGTTCGAAACCTTTTTCTTTTATTTGAATTTTAGTGATTAGCTTTTGTTTAGATATTCAGATTTCGAATTTGTATTCTTAGTGTCTGTCCGAAGCTTCTCGCCGATCACTTTCTTCTTTTTCTTCTTTGGATAACTCCAACGAAAGAGCCTCTTTGGCCTTCTGCCTTACCTTGGCGTATTCCTCCAGATAATTGGGCGCCTCCCGGTCTACCAGGATACCAATCTCGAATTTTCCTTCCATTTCTTCCGGGCTCATCTTCCTGGCCTTCTCCACAGGAACTGCGTTGTCCCTTTGCCACTTCATCATCTCCACATGGTTTCCCAGTTTGTTCAGCCTGCCGTAATGGGTCTGACACTGACTGATCACTTCCACCACGCCAAACCCTCCCTTTTGCAGAGCCTTCTCAATGAGTCCGTCTAAGAGTCGCACATGGTAAACCGTCCCCCGGGCCACAAAAACTGCCCCCGCGCATACGGCCAACTGGGAGATATTGAAAGAATGCTCCACAGACCCATAAATAGCTGTTGTAGCGCGCATCCCGTAGGGGGTGGTGGGTGAAAACTGCCCGCCGGTCATGCCGTAGATACTGTTATTCACGATGATGGCGGTTAAGTCCAAGTTTCTTCGGGCCGCGTGGATAAAATGGTTTCCACCGATAGCCGTGGCATCCCCATCTCCCATGATGACGATGACATTAAGCTCCGGCTTGGCCAGCTTGACCCCAGTGGCAAAGGTTAAAGCCCGTCCATGGGTCGTATGCAGGGTGTTGAAGTCCACGTAGACGGGTAGTCTTCCTGAGCAGCCAATCCCCGAGACCAGCACCACTTCATCTTTCGTATAGCCGAGGTGATCGATTGCCCGAATCAGCGACCCCAGCAAAATGCCAATCCCGCAGCCCCCACACCAGACATGGGGAAACTTCTTATCATGACGAAGGTACTTGTAAATCAAAGGGCGATCTTCGATCATTTTTTCTTCTCCTCCCGGATCTTCTCCAGAATCTCCTGAGGGGTGATCATAGTGCCGTCGATCTTGTTCAAGGTGACCACCGGCGCCATTCCCTGGTTGACCCGCTTGACTTCCCGGGAAATCTGACCCATGTTCATCTCCGGAACGAGCAGGGTTTTATTTGCTCGGGTAAGAGGCTCAACGAACCTGCGGGGAAAAGGCCAGATGGTGATTAACCTCAGCAGCCCCACCTTCAATCCTTTGGCTCTGGCTTCCGCCATGGCCCGATGGGCAGCCCGGGCCACGCAGCCGTAAGCCACGATAACCAGCTCTGCATCATCAATTTGAAAGCTCTCCACAAGCTGGATATCGTCGAAATGGCTGGAAATCTTACGGAAGAGCCTGAGGATGAAAGGCTCGATTTCATCCTGCCGCAAAGTAGGAAATCCCCGAATGTCATGGGTCAGCCCGGTGACGTGGTAGCGATAACCCTCACCGAAAATACCCATGGGAGGAACGCCGAAACTGGTGTCCTCGTAGGGAAGGTACCATTCCGGAGGCACCGATGGCTTAACCCGGTCAATGACTTCCACCTCGCTGGGCTCGGGCAATACTACCTTCTCTCTCATGTGAGCCACCACTTCATCCATCAGCAGGATCACCGGGGTGCGGTATCTCTCCGAAAAATTAAAAGCCTTGAGTGTAAGAGAGAAACATTCTAAGACGCAGCTCGGGCAAAGGGCGATTATGGGATGATCCCCATGGGTCCCCCAACGGGCCTGCATCACATCTCCCTGTGAAGGGTTAGTGGGCAATCCTGTACTCGGCCCCCCCCGCATGACATCCACCACTACGCAGGGCACCTCAGCCATACAAGCAAACCCCAGATTCTCCTGCATGAGGGAGAAACCTGGCCCAGAGGTAGCGGTCATGGACTTTACCCCAGCCAGCGATGCCCCGATCACTGCTCCCATGCTGGCAATCTCATCCTCCATCTGAATAAACGCCCCGTCCAATTGAGGAAGCCGCACCGAGAGATGCTCGGCGATCTCCGATGCTGGCGTGATGGGATACCCAGCAAAAAAACGGCATCCCGCCGCCAGCGCCCCCTCGGCGCAAGCCTCATTGCCTTGCATGAGTTTCGCCCTGGGCTCAGGTTTTCTCAAGGTTTTCATGCAGTTCACCCTTCATTTTTTCCCCAGTTCTCTCTGCTTTTTCTTTCTTTTTGAGCTGGCGCACTTGAATGGCAAAATCTGGACAGCGCAGCTCACACAATTGACAGCCAGTGCAGCGGTCTGGATCTTTCACATAGATCACTCCTGAATCATCCTGGGCCAGAACCTCAGCCGGACAAAACGCCACGCAAATGCCACAACGCTTGCACCAGCTCCCATAGACCTCTATAGAAGGTTTGCCTTTCTTGGCCATGGGATCATGATCCTTTTCGTTCCTGTAAGAGCCGCTTAACAGTCAAGCCCATATCTGCCGGGTTCTCCACCACCATGGCCCCGGCTGAGCGAAGAGCGTCCATCTTTCCCTTGGCCGAACCTCTGCCTCCCGAAATGACAGCCCCGGCATGCCCCATCCGCCGGCCTGGGGGGGCATTTTGGCCGGCAATGAAAGCTACAACGGGCTTGGGGAAATAAGCGCGGACATAATCCGCAGCTTCCTCTTCGGCCTCCCCGCCAATCTCCCCGATCAGCATGACCGCTTCTGTCTGGGGATCATCGGCAAAAAGTTTGAGGACGTCGATGAAGGACATGCCGATAATCGGGTCTCCCCCAATGCCTGCACAGGTCGACTGCCCCAGACCCAGCCGAGTCAGTTGGTCAACCACCTCATAAGTTAGGGTGCCACTGCGCGAGACCACCCCGATCGTTCCCGGACGATGGATGTATCCGGGCATGATGCCAATCTTGCACTTTCCAGGCGTGATCACTCCAGGGCAATTGGGCCCGAGCATCCGGCTTTTCTTGTTTGCCAGGTATGCTTTAGCCATTAGCATGTCCAGAACAGGAATCCCTTCGGTGATGCAAACGATGAGGTCCACATCCGCATCCGCCGCTTCCATAATGGCGTCGGCTGCAAAAGGAGCTGGCACATAAATTACGGAAGCATTTGCCCCCGTCTCCCCTACTGCTTCAGCCACTGTGTTAAAGACCGGAAGGCCATCCATCTTCTCTCCGCCTTTTCCGGGTGTCACCCCACCGACCATTTTTGTCCCGTAAGCTACAGCCTGGCGCGTGTGAAACATCCCCTGTTTTCCAGTGATCCCCTGACAGATGACCCTGGTGTTTTCATCTACCAGAATGCTCATAAACTTTTTCTTTTTCTCACATAAAATAAGCGACTTACCACAGAAGACACAGGGGAAAGTTAAAATAAATAGTTCTTCTCCCAAAAGTGTGCGCTTAACCAAGCTAACCAATGACGATGCGTTGTCTGAAAATAGGCTTCCCCATGATCCTCCCCTTCACGCCTCGGCGTGATGGGAGGGGATAAAGGGGAGGGGGAAACTTGATTCCTTATTCACCCCCACCCCAACCCTCCCCCATCAATGGGGAGGGAGATCTGCTATGGCTATGGCCTTCATCGACTTTTCCGATGAAATCTAAGCTATTGATATTTTAACCCTTCTGTCCAGTACACCTTTGGGAGAAGAACCAAATAAATCAAGGCAATAAACTCCTTTTTTCTGCTTTACCCCCTAAGAAAGCCCCGGCATTTATGCCGGGGATGCTATAAATGGAAAGCATCAGCTGCTTATTAAAGAGGGGGTTAAAGCCCCGTTTTTTCTAATGGGGTTTGCTCCCCGCACTCATTAAGGGAAAACAAAACAATATTTTTTGGCTTACGAATTTATAGTATAGATTCAAACACTCTCCGTCAAGAGAAAAAGGCTTATTCTATCCCGAAGTTACCCAGAAAAAAACTTGACTCCATCTCTCTTTATAGGCAATATTATTCATACCATTTCAGGGGGAGGTCCCGGGGAAGTGGGCTCTGTGGTTAGATTTTAAAATTACAGAAGAAAGAAAGGGAGATCAAAAATTTGAAGGGCGAAAGAATGAAAAAGAAAAAGGCAGCCAGCATCCACCTCAACCAGAAATGGTGCAAGGGATGCTATATCTGCCTGGAAGTCTGTCCGAAGAAGGTCTTCGAAAAATCTTCCAAAGTTTCGGAGAAAGGGTTTAACCCCGTGGCCGCATCTCATCCTGAGCTATGCACGCTCTGCCTGCAGTGCGAGATGCTTTGCCCGGATTTGGCCATCCGCGTGGAAAATGGAGGAACATATGAAACCACAGAGGGCACAGAGAAATCCTCTGTGTCCTCCCAAAGAATTTGCCCTGAATAGGCTATGGGCTATAGGGGATGCGCAATAGGATTTTCTCGAGCCTATGGCCTATGGCCCTTCACCCATTGCCTAATTTTTAAATTCTCTGCGGCCTCTGTGGTTAAGTTTTGATAATACCAGTGGGGAGTTGAGGAGGTAACATGCAACTGAAAAAGATCAAGAGCGCGTTGGCCGCCGGCTGGTATTTCATGCAAGGGGATGAAGCCTGCGCCGAAGGAGCCATCGCTGCGGGCTGTCGTTATTACGCCGGCTATCCCATCACTCCGGCCAGCGAAATCATGATCCACATGGTCCATCGCCTCTCGGAGGTGGGGGGTGTATTCATCCAGATGGAAGACGAAATCGGCTCCATTTCTTCCGTCATCGGGGCTTCCTGGGCAGGAGCCAAGGCCATGACGGCCACTTCTGGACCGGGAATCAGCCTGATGACCGAGGGGATCGGATATGCTGTGATCACCGAGACTCCCTGTGTAATCGTGGATGTCCAGCGGGCTGGTCCGAGCACGGGCCAGGCTACCCGTCCGGCTCAGGGAGACATGATGCAGGTCAAGTGGGGCTCTCATGGAGATAACGAAATTGTCGCCCTGTCTCCCTGGTCTGTGCAGGAGATGTACGACTTGACCATCAAGGCCTTCAACTTTGCCGAGCGGTTTCGTATCCCAGCTTTCGTCATGGCCGATGAGGCCCTGGGCCATCTGCGGGAGACGCTGGTGGTAAAAGAAGAGGTGGAGATATTCGATCGTCTCAAGGCTCCAGGCCTGCCCCCTTTCGGAACAGAGGAACCTAACGGCGTTCCCCCCATGCCCTCTTTTGGGGAAGGGGCGAATCTTCTGGTTACAGGCTCTACTCACGACCCGTGGGGCTTCCGCAAGACGGCAGATTCTGCTGTCCAAGCCCGGCTGACAGAACGATTGATCCGCAAGGTCCAGGATTTTAAACCTGAGATTATCGAGACAGACCCACATCTCCTCGAAGATGCAGAAATTGGGGTGGTGGCCTATGGGTTTACAGCCCGGGCTGCGCTCCAGGCTGTTAAATCTTTACGGAAAGAGGGGATCAGGGCCGGGTTGTTACGGTTGGTTTCGGTCTGGCCCTTTGCGGAGGAGGCCATCGCTCAACTGGGGAAGCACTGCCAGGTTATTTTTGTTCCGGAGATGAACCGCGGGCAGATTGCCGGGGAACTGCAGAAATATACGCCCACACCTGTTACTTCCCTGCCTAAGACCAACGGGGAGGTTATCGAGCCCGAAGAGATCGTGGAGGGGATTCGGAGGAACATGCGATGAACGAAAAGATTTTGCAGATGATCAACCTCCAGGCCTTTCCCACACCGTTCTGCCCGGGATGTGGGCATGGGATTTTGATGGGAGCAGTGTTGCGGGCAATTGCGGAGCTCGAATATGATATGAAGCAAATGCTTTTTGTCTCAGGAATTGGCTGCGCGGCCTGGATTCCCAGCCCCCATTTTAAGGCTGACACCCTACACACTTTGCACGGGCGAGCGATTGCTTATGCTACTGGAGCCAAGCTTTTCAACCCCAAGCTGAAGGTCATGGTCATCAGCGGGGATGGAGACCTCAGTTCCATCGGCGGCAACCATCTCATACATGCGGCCCGGAGAAATATTGATATGACTGTCATATGCGCCAACAACGCCATTTACGGCATGACCGGTGGGCAGGTCGCCTCCACCACCCCTCTCGGTGCCGTGACCACCACGACTCCGAAGGGGAACCTGGAGCCCCCCTTCGACCTCTGCAAGCTGGTTAAAGCCGCCGGAGCCTCATACGTCGCTCGTCAGCCAGTGGCTACACCCATTCCCCTGACTCGTACTCTGAAGAAGGCTATCGCCCACAAGGGATTTTCTTTTGTAGATGTTCTTTCTCCCTGTCCTATCCAGTATGGAAGGAGGAATGCTTTCCGCACAGCCTACGAGATGATCAAAGCACTGAGGAATAGCTGCCTCCCGGTGGAAAAAGCCAAGGGGATGAGCCCGGAGGAGCTTCAGGGCAGAGTGGTGGTGGGCGAATTCGTTAATTTGACGGCTTAGAAAACCTATTTTGGACACGGATGAACACAGATTATCAGGATCTTAAATATAAAGAACTGACTGAAAAAATAATCAAAATTTTCTACAAAGTCTATAACAAACTTGGCTACGGGTTTCTGGAAAAGGTTTATGAGAATGCAATGATGATAGAATTCAGGAAAGAAGGTATTCCTATTACTTCTCAAGCGCCAATAAAGGTGCTTTATGAAAATGAAAATATAGGTGAATATTTTGCTGATATCCTGGTTGATAATAAAGTCATTGTAGAAATAAAGGCAGCCGAGAACCTGGCAGTAGAAAATGAGGCTCAGCTGTTTAATTATTTAAAAGCGACTAATGTTGAGGTTGGGCTTTTACTCAATTTTGGCCCAAAACCTGAGATCAAACGGAAAGTGTACGATGATTTTAGAAAATAGTTTATCGGTGTTTATCTGCGGAAATCTGTGTCCAATGAAAAAGAGAGGGTGGTCATGATTCAGGTGCGCTTTGCCGGACTGGGTGGGCAGGGAATCGTTCTTATGGGAGAGGTATTGGGAGAGGCAGCAGTTTTGGATAAAAAATACGTTGGTCAAACCTCCTCGTACGGAGCCGAGGCCCGCGGGTCTGCCTGCAAATCCGAAGTGATCATCTCGGACTCCCGGATCGATTACCCTAAAGTTACAGAGGCCGACGTCCTGGCCTGTATGTCTCAGGGCACGTACGAGCAGAATAAAGCGAAGGTAAACCCCTCAAAAGGGATGATTTTTATCGATTCCCAGTTAGTCAAGCCCGAGCCCTCTTCCTCCGTGAAGCATATACCCATCCCAGCTACTGAAAAAGCTCTTAAGGATTTGGGGAACCGAATGGTAGCCAACATGGTCCTGCTGGGGGCAGTGGTCAAGGCCACGGGGTTAGTCAGCGAGGAATCTCTCCTGAAGGCACTATTCAAAAGGGTCCCAGAGTCGGTCCTGGAATTGAATAAAAAAGCTCTTGCTTTAGGATTTGAATTGAGTAAAATTGAACCACATTAGCAGAAGGAGGTGATTTAATCCTAAGCTTGAATGGGAGTCATCTCGCTATTTTATGATCGAAAGGAGGTTAGAGAGACATGAAAAAAATTCTAATCGCGTGGTCTATCATCCTATGCTTAACTCTTCCCGGGTGGCTTCTGGCGGCGGAAGTGAAGATTGGGGTCCTCTACCCCATGTCCGGGCCCACGGCTCAGGCTGGACTTGACGACAAGCATGCCATCGAGCTGGCCCTGGACATCATCAACACCACCAAATACAAACATTTAAACCTGCCCCTGTCTAAAACCGAAGGCCTGCCCAAACTGAAAGGGGCTAAAATGACTGCCACCATTGCCGATCATCAGGGGAAACCCGACCTGGGGTTAAGCGAAGCCGAGCGTCTGATCACCCAGGAGAAAGCCGTAGCCCTCTTTGGCGCCTACCACAGCTCCGTGACGGAGACGGCCAGTATGGTGGCCGAACGGATGAAGATGCCCTTTTTCAACGCCGAGTCTTCTTCTCCCCGACTCCACCGCCGCGGGTTCAAGTGGTTCTTCCGCAGCTCGCCACATGACGAGACTTTTTCTGAGGCCATGTTCCAGTTGCTGAAGGACCTGGAGAAAGAACGGGGTGTCAAGTTCAAGACCATTGCCGTGATGTATGAAGATACCCTCTACGGGAAAGATAGCAGCCGCATTGAGAAGGAATTGGCCGAGAAAGCTGGATACAAGGTAGTTGCTGATATCCCCTATCGCCGGGCCGCCACCTCGCTGACCTCAGAGGTCCAGAAATTGAAAGCAGCCAACCCCGATGTCTTCTTTCCCACTTCTTATGCCTCGGATGCGATTCTTCTCTCCAAGACATCGAAAGATTTGGATTTCAACCCTCCAGCCATCATGGCTCAAAATGCCGGGCACACTGACCCTTCCTTCATCGAAGCAGTGGGGAAAGATGCCGATGGGATTTGCAGCCGCACGGAGTTTTCCCTGGACTTGGTAAAGCATAAACCTATGCTCACTGAACTCAACGATCTTTATAAGAAGCGCTCGGGGAGGGATTTTTCCGGAACTTCAGCTCGCTGTTTTGTAGGCTTTCTTGTCCTGGCCGAGGCGATCAACAGGGCTGGTTCTACGAAGCCTGAGGCCATCCGGGAAGCCCTGACCAAAACCAACATCCCTGCCGACCAATTGATTACCCCATGGCGGGGTGTGAAATTTGATGAAAATGGTCAGAATATTTTGGTGGACGCCATCGTCATTCAATACCAGGATGGAGGGAAGCCTTACACGGTGTGGCCTTTCAACCTGGCCACGAAAAAGGTCGTCTACCCCATCCCCAAGTGGGCTGAGAGAAAGTGAATTTATCCCTCTTCCCGCTGGGAAGGTGTGAAAAAATTCAACAATACCCCCTCTCCCTTGATGGGAGAGGGCTTGCCCTGTGGAGTGAATCCCACTACTCCACAGGGTAAAGGTGAGGGTGAGGAATTAATGAATTCTTTTAGCTTATTTATCCCCCTCCCCTTCATCCCCTCCCGTCACGCCAAAGGCGTGAAGGGGGCATCATATGGGTACCTGAAAATTCCCTCCCCCTTGACGGGGGAGGGACAGGGTGGGGGTGATAGAAACTCGAGAAAGGGGCAACCATGTTTACCTCCGAAATCATCCTGCAAACCATGATCAGCGGGCTGCTCATGGGCTGCATCTACGCCCTGGTCGCCGTGGGCCTTTGTTTGATTTGGGGCCTGATGGAAATCGTCAATTTTGCCCACGGCGAAATGCTCATGCTCGGGATGTTCACGGCTTTCTGGATGTTTACTCTCTACCACATCGACCCAATGATCTCTTTGCCCCTCTGTCTGGTCTTGCTTTTTCTGATTGGAGTGGCTACGTACTTCATTGTGATCAAAAAAATCCTCAAGGCCCCATTCCTGGCCCAGATCCTGGCCACTTTCGGGCTGGGGATCTTTCTGCGCTATTTAGCGCAGTTCATGTGGACGCCAGATTATCGCATGATCAAAAACCCTGCTCTGGCAGGTAGGCTGGGATTCGGCGGGATTTTTGTCGGTGTTCCCGAGCTTACGGCCAGCATCATCACCATTCTATCTTTCGTTCTCCTTTACTGGTTCATAAATAAAACGGAAGTGGGCACTGCTCTGTTGGCCACCAGCGAGGATCGGGAGGGCGCTTCTTTAATGGGGGTCAACACGGATAAAATGTTCGCCCTGGGATGGGGAATCGGCGCGGCCTGCTTGGGCGTGGCTGGAGCTTTGATGTCCAACTTCTATTACATCTTTCCGGAGGTGGGCTTCCCCTTTGCCCTGATCGCCTACGTGGCTGTGGCCCTTGGCGGCTTTGGCTCCATCCCGGGATCTTTTATCGCCGGGATCATCATTGGCCTGGTGGAGTTTCTGGGAGGTCTCCTTATCGCGCCTGCTTTCAAATACACTTTCGTATTCATCATCTATCTTCTGGTGGTCTTCATCCGACCGCAGGGTTTGTGGGGAAGATACTAATCTTTTTCTGGAGAGCACACCCATGAACGCGAACAAAAAGAAATGGATTTGGCCGGCCATCGGAGCTATCCTCCTTTTAATATACCCTCTCGTCATTACCCTTCCTTTTCCCAGGCATCTGATGATCATGATTTTTCTTTACGCCACCCTGGGGCTGGCCTGGAACATGATCGGTGGCTATGCCGGCCAGATCTCCCTGGGTCATGCAGTCTATTTCGGAACCGGGGCTTACACCTCTACCCTCTTGCTCATGAAGCTGGGAGTAAGTCCGTGGGCCGGCATGCTGGCGGGCGGGATCTTATCCATTGGCCTGGCTTTCATCATTGGCTATCCCTGCTTTAAGCTGGCCGGTCATTATTTTGCCATCGCCACCATCGCCATCGGAGAGATCGCCCAGCATTGGATGCTCAACTGGGACTGGGCCGGGGCAGCAGTGGGGTTGACTCTACCCATTCTTCCCGAATCCCTGATCAATCTGGAATTCCACACCACCAAGGTACCATATTATTACATCGCTTTCGGAATCTTCGCCCTGTCGATTATGGTCACTTACTGGATCGACCGCTCGAAACTCGGCTACTATTTCAAGGCCATCAAAGGTGACTTGCTGGCAGCCCGCAGCTTGGGAATAGATGTGGCCAGGTACAAATTCTACGCCCTGGCTTTAAGCGCTTTCTTCACCTCCATCTGTGGTTCTTTCTACGCCCAGTATATTCTCTTCATCGACCCGGACAGCGTCTTTCCCCTGATGCTCTCCATTATCGTTTGCCTGGTTGCTACCTTGGGCGGCGTGGGCACAGTCTGGGGCCCGGTGATCGGTGCTTTCATCCTCATCCCTATCTCCGAGTTTACCCGCATCCAGTTCGGTGGAGGGGGCAAGGGCACAGACCTGATCATCTACGGCTTCCTCATCATGGTGATCTCCATCTATCAGCCCTTCGGGGTCATCGGCATCACCAAACGTTTCAGGAAAAAGGAGTCAGAGTAATGGCTCTTCTCGAAGTGCAACAGCTGAGCAAGCGTTTCGGCGGCCTGGTGGCCAACGATCGAATCGATCTGCAAGTGAACGAAGGGGAGATCGTTGGTTTGATCGGACCCAACGGTGCTGGGAAAACCACTCTCTTCAATTGCATCGCCGGGTTTTACCCTCCCAGCGAAGGGACCGTTCGGTTCAAAGGAGAGAATATCACGGGTTTCCCGGCGAACGAGATCTGCCTCCTGGGTATTGCCCGGACCTTCCAGATTGTGCGGATTTTCAAGGATATGACCGTGCTGGAGAACGTGATGGTCGGGGCTTTTAACCGCACAAATTTAGCGGCCAGGGCGAAAACGAAGGCCCTGGAAGTCCTGGATTTCTGCGGCCTGGCTCCGAAGAAGAGCATGCTCGCCGGAGGGTTGACCATCGCCGATAAGAAGCGCCTGGAGTTTGCCAAAGCCTTGGCCACTGAACCTACTCTCCTCATGCTCGACGAGGCCATGGCTGGTTTAAACCCTGCGGAGACGGTCGAAGCCATAGAATTGGTGAGAAAGGTCCGGGAATCCGGAATTACCCTCCTTCTGGTCGAGCATGTCATGGAGGTAGTTATGCCCATCTCCAACCGGGTGGTGGTTTTGGACTATGGAAAGAAGATTGCTGAGGACGTGCCGGAGAAAGTTATTAATAATGAAGAAGTGATCAAAGCCTATCTCGGGGAGAAATACCATGCTTCGCGTCGAGCGCATTAAAGTTTCTTACGACGAAGTCCCAGCCTTGCACGATGTCTCTTTCAAGGTGGAATCCGGTCAGATCGTCTCCATCGTAGGGGCCAATGGAGCCGGAAAATCCACCATTCTGAAAACCATCTCCAGTGCCCTCCATCCCGACGAAGGGGCAATTTTCTTCGAGGATCAGCGAATGGATCGGATGCCGGCCCACCGCGTGGTGGAAATGGGCATCGCCCACGTGCCAGAGGGAAGGCGCCTTTTTTCTCGCCTCACGGTAAAGCAGAACCTCACCTTGGGGGCTTATACGAAGAAATCCCCGGAGCACCGAGAGGCCACCTTACGGCGGATCTTTCAGCTTTTCCCTGTCTTGCAGGAGCGACAGGAGCAGCAGGCCGGGACCCTCAGTGGCGGCGAGCAACAGATGCTGGCCATAGCCCGGGGGTTGATGTCCAAGCCCAAGCTCCTCATGCTCGACGAGCCCTCCATGGGCATCATGCCCAAGCTCATCACAGAGATCTTTGAGATGATAAAGCGGATGAACAGAGAAGAAGGAATCACGATTCTTCTGGTAGAGCAGAACGTCCAGGAGGCGCTGGAGCTGGCCCATTATGCCTACGTACTGCAAACCGGCCGCATCATCATGGAAGGAAAGCCCCCCGACCTTCTACAGACCGACTTGATCAAGAAGGCTTATTTAGGGCTATAAAATAAAATCCAAAATTTGAGAACATTAAATGGATCATCTCCAGAATAAGTTTTCATCTCACGATCGATCATTTCCAAGGAGATAAATTTTTTAGGTATTTTCCAGAGATTTTATTGGCAATTAAACCTAGCGATTGGTCTTGTTTCAGTTGTTCACCTCGATGGTGGGTCATTTAAGCTTCCTAATTCAAACCTTGCTTTCGCTGAGAAACAAAAAACTGTGATCAAGAAGTTTCACCCTTTGCTTTTTTTTCTTTCCCTATCGGGCACAGAGCCTGACACTCGAAGCAATAATAATAATTCCCAGTGACTAAAGTCTGCCAGAGCTCGCGGAAATGATAACTCTTCAACAAATTGGTTCGTTCTTCCGCGGAGGCATCAAACATCTCGCCAAAAAACTTCATCATTCTTCTTAGGCCAAATTCAAAAATTACTCTCCCACAAGCCCGTTTGTCCACCTCACCTTTCCCTAACAGAGCTTTGGCCGGACAGCCATCTATGCACATCTGGCAATTTGATGGGCAAAGGGATTTTATACATTTACCAGTGGGGTTAAGGGAGGCAGAAGTGAGGATTGCCCCTAGCCTCACACGTGGCCCAAACCCTTTGACCAGAACAAGGCCGCTCTTTCCATAACTCCCAATCCCTGCTTCGACGGCAGCCCTCCTCAGGTCAATTGGCCCCACCATACCCTTCTTTCCTTCAGACATGTCAATGGGAAGGAAGGCGGGAATCGCCAACGCCTCGAATCCCAGGCCCTCCAAGGCAATGGTTAATTCTTTACACACGGTCTTCACCTTCCCATAAGTGGCAATCGTGTCGTATTGTTTAACTTGAAGATTTTTTGAATCTAAAGCAGACCTGCTATGGCTACAGGCAACAATTAGGGCACTTCTCACTGAAGGAAGAATATCCAAAGCAATCGATTGGTGATTGATCAACTTTTCGACAGATATAATCCCTGCAGCCACCCCGCCTAGATCCAATGCCATTTTTATGACATCCATTAATCATCCTCCATTTTTTCTTCTTAATCAAAATTTCTCATTATGAATAGATTTGTGTATTCTTTAAAAAGAGGAGAGTAGGTTTAACCTTTCCCCCGGGTTGATCTCCAATGCAATTCCAAATTTCAAGCCCGAGCCTTATTGCTCCCGACAACTATTTCTTCTTGAAGACTGGCGGACGTTTCTCTATGAATGCCCTCGCTGCCTCCCGATGGTCTTCGGTGAGAAATGTGAGACTTTCCAGAGCCAAAGAGGTGTCTAAGGTTAGGAGCATTTGGTCCTTGATCAGCTTGTTAACCGAATACTTAGTCCACCTGATGGCCTGAACAGGGCCGTCAGCTAGCCGCTTGGCAAACTTCCACGCCTCTTCATATGCTTTCCCCTGCGGGACTACTGCGTTCACTAACCCAATTCTTTCCGCCTCTCGAGCCGATACCAGATCCCCTGTCATCAAGTATTGCTTCGCCTTGGCCACTCCGCAAAGCATACTCCAAATAACTGCGCTTCCATCACCAGCTGCTAGGCCTACTCTTACGTGCGTATCACCGATGCGGGCGTTCTCTGCAGCGAATATCACATCGCAAAGCAAAGCGATGCTGGCTCCCAACCCCACGGCGTCCCCGTTGATGGCGGCGATAATGGGGGCTTCACATTCTAGCATGTTGCGCAGTAGATGGCGGCTATGGCGAGTGGGTGCAAATTCTCTTTTTTGAGCTGACTCCCGCTGACGTTTGTCCATATCCTTGACATCACCCCCTGAGCAGAAAGCCTGGCCAGCACCAGTAATGACGATTGTCCGAATCTTTGAATCGTTGTCTATCTCGATAAAGAGGTCCTCCAATGTCTGGTGCATCTCATCGTTAATGGCGTTTAGTCGGTCCGGCCGGTTCAGGATGATCGTGGCGATTCCTTCTTTCTGCTTAACAATCACAGATTTGGAACGATTGTATTCTAGCATCGCTATTCCTCCTTATGACTTTTACCCACCATTCAATTGTTCATGTTGAATTGTCTTTGGTTCCTTCGGCGATGTCAAGGATCATGGTAAACTATTAGTTTATGATAGGGAAAACTAAATTTTTTTAAAATTTCCCACCAAAAGAGGAATGAGCTTCCGGAAATCAGCCGCGACACCTAGGTCAGCTGATTGAAAGATGGCCGCCCGGCGGTCATTGTTGATGGCGATGATTACCTTGGCATCCTGGATTCCCACCACGTGCTGAATCACTCCTGATATGCCAATGGCGATGTAAAGTTTGGGGCGGATGGTTTTACCGCTCTGGCCGATCATCTGATCCTCACAGATCCAGCCCTCATCCAGGAGCGGACGCGTGCCCCCCACGGCTCCATTCAAGACCTCGGCGAGGCTCTCCACCCACTTCCAATCGTCTTTATTCCCAATCCCAGCTCCACCAGCCACGACCACGTCTGCCTCCTCAATGGCCCGGGCAGGCCCTTTTTCCCGATGAACTTCCAGGACCTTTTGCTTCAGATCCTCAGGGCTGATCTCGACCGCCACACGCTCGATCATTCCCCTTTTCTTCTGGGGCTCCCCTTTCCGGAAAACACCAGGCCGAACTGTGGCCATCTGGGGACGATGTTTGGGGCAGAGGATGGTAGCCATAACTTTTCCCCCAAAGGCGGGCACGACTTGCCTGAGCTCGCCCTTATCGTTTATATCCAAATGGGTACAATGGGCTGAAAGCCCCGCGCTCACGCGGGCGGCCACCCGGGCTGCCAAGTCTGACCCCAGAGATGTCGCCGGCAGGAGAAAGATTTCAGGTTTTATCCCGGTGATAAGATTGCTGATCACTCTGACATAAGGCAGGGTGGAATATTTTTCCAAGGCAGGATGCTCGGCGAGAAAAACTCGCTCTGCCCCCCAAGCTAAGAGCTGCTCAGCCAAAGACTCTACGCCATATCCCAGGAGAATGACGCCTACTTCCGCCGTTCTCTTTTTTGCCAGAAATTGGGCCACACTTAGAAGTTCGAGAGAAACTTCCGCAAGGCAGCCCTCCTCCTGCTCCGCAAAGACCCAGATTCCCTTCCATTCTTTCAGATTGGGACGCGGATTTTCGCAGATTTCCGCAGAAATTGCCGGGGGAGTACCCTGCGGCTGCCCGCTAAGAAGACCGCTATAATAATTTATCCCCATTTTATTCCTATCCAAACGATCTGCGTTCATCTGCGTCCCATTTTACTAGTTCCTTAACCCAAGGCTTGCCGAATCTTCCTGATGATCTCCTGCACCATCCCTTCAGGTTCTCCGCTGAGCATCTTGGCCTGGCGTTTCATCTCCAGGAGGAAAACATCCCCAGTCTGCGTGGGAGAGCCGCTGAATCCCACATCATCCGGCGAAACCTCTAAATCCCGGGCAGACCATTTAACCAGGAGTTTGCTTTCGGCCTCGATCACCCCGAAGAGGGAGGTAAAACGAGGAGTATTAATATCACGGGTTACGGTGATGAGGGCTGGCAGGGGAGACTCCAAGATGCGGTATCCTGATTCCACCAAAATCTTCGTGCGCAAAATCCCCCCCGCAATGCTTTCCACCACAACTACTTGACTCACATTCGGAATTCCCAGAAATTCGGCGAGCTGCGTGCCCACATGCCCCGTGGACCCGTCCAGGCTGTAACTGCCACAAAGGATCAAATCGAAGGTTCCCCATTTTCCGATGCCCTTCGAGAGCACAAATGAAGTGGCCCAGGTATCCGATCCCGCAAAAGCGCGGTCAGTCAGCAAATATCCTTCGTCCGCCCCCATGGCCAATGCCTCCCTTAGGTTCTCCTCGGCTGAAGGAGGAGCCATGGCCATGACGGCAATTTTTCCCCCATGCTTTTCCTTGAGGCGCAGCCCCTCTTCCAGGGCGCGCTTATCCAACGGGCTCAGGACACTGGGAATCCCTTCCCTTTGCAGAGCTTTGGTCACCGGATCCAATTGCATGCTATCCCAGCGCTTCGGGTCTGGGGCAGGCTTGACACAGACAATGATATTCATAAGCTATTTGCCGTCGAGTAGAGAGCAGGCGCGCATAGGGACAGATCAATGACTTCCAAAGTATCCATCGTTTCCGATTTCGTGGCAAATGGTCATCAGATCATACCTAACGATTCCTGCTCCCCCTCTAAAATTC
>Ga0315312_1001202_pt1 | contig 21490 bp, 21 predicted proteins | sample TDP7_MG_FD_203629 | JGI IMG/M metagenome (GOLD analysis project Ga0315312, IMG submission 203629) | Freshwater sediment microbial communities from Lake Towuti, South Sulawesi, Indonesia - TDP7 | ecosystem: Environmental > Aquatic > Freshwater > Lake > Sediment | place: Indonesia: South Sulawesi... | reverse complement strand
CTGCGAGCCCCGTAGTAAAAATGCAATAGCATTCCACCACGAGCTTCACCCCATAGTAAGAATTTACTACGGGGCGAGCGCTATAATTAATGAAGATTACTTCACAAACATAGCCTAGGGCTCGATAAGGTTTACCGAAGCACATAACAAAATTATGTACTCGGTTTAGGAGGGATAACCTTAATCTTTTCGCCTATCAAAATTTCAAAGAAATTTTAGTAGACGGAGCCACTCGCAGATAGACTGGAAGGAGCAATTTCCCCGACCCCTTTGAGTTGCTTCACTCCCTCTCGCTTTTGCTCGAGCGTTCGGCTTCGCCTCACTTCGCTTCGCAACTCCTTTATTTAGAAACCCACGGTTTCTAACGCTTGCTTCGCTCGCTGTTTTCCTAGACGGGGAAATTGCATTCAACTTATATTATAGAAAATAAAAATTAATTTGTCAAGCCCCATGGGCAATAATAGGGGTTTTCTAAATCAGGTTTTAATTGTTAGTATCATCCCTTACTTTTTAGAAAAGGATAATCTTTGGTTCGAACAGAATCTAAATAAGATTTTGGAGGCAAGAAAAACCCAATCTTTTTTTGAAGACAATACTTTATTTTCAGAAAAAAATCAAATTATAAATTTCTCTCAATTTTTGAGAAAATTAGACGAGATGGGTTATGAAAAAGTTTTAGAAGTTTCAGAACCTGGAGAATTTTCTCGGCGGGGAGGAATAATTGACGTTTTTCCAATAAACTTAAATTTTGCAATTAGAATTGAATTTTACGGAAACGAAATTGAAAATATTGAGAGGCTACCAATTGAGATAACTAATGAAAAAGAAGTTAAAGAAAGAATAATCAAAAGATTAAAATATCAAAAAATTTATTCACAGCTAGGCGAATTAAAATCAGGAGATTTCTTAGTTCATTTAGACCATGGGATTGGAATTTACAATCAAAAATTAGAAATCGATGATCGGCAGTACTATCAGTTAGAATATGCTGCCGGAGATAAATTATATGTCCCGATGGGTCTGGAAAGAAAACTTTCCAGATATATTGGTTTTGTTGAGCCTAAAATTTCGAGGTTGGGTTCCCCTCTTTGGCAAAAAATAAAAAAGAGAGTAAAAGAAGAGGCAGAAAAATTGGCCAGGGAATTGCTGGAAATTTATGCCAAAAGGGAAATTGCTTTAAGATCTCCCTATTTACCAGAAGATGAGATTGACCTTCAGTTAACCTCAACTTTTCAATATCTGGAAACTCCAGATCAGATTCAGGCAATTGAAGAGATCAAAAAAGATTTGGAATCTGAGCGGCCAATGGATAGATTAATCTGTGGTGATGTTGGTTTTGGAAAGACAGAAGTAGCCTTGAGAGCAATGATAAAAGTAGTTAAATCCGGCTATCAAGCAGCAATGATTTGTCCAACAACAATTTTGGCTAATCAGCATTTTCAAAATTTCAAAGAGAGATTGAAAAATTTGCCAATTAAAATTGAAATGTTAAGTCGGCTGATTTCAAAAAGCAATCAAGAAAAGATAATTAAGAATTTAAAAGAAGGAAAAATTGATATTTTAATTGGAACCCATCGAATCTTATCAAGAGATATCGAATTTAAAAAACTAGGATTACTAGTTATTGATGATGAGCAGAGATTTGGGGTTAGACAAAAAGAAAAATTGAAAAAATTGAGAGCTGAATTAGATGTTTTATCTTTATCAGCCACCCCAATTCCTAGGACTTTACATTTAGCCCTCTCAGGAATGAGATCAATAAGTTTGATTCAGACACCGCCTAGTGGTAGATTGCCAGTCAAGACTTTTATTTTGCCCTGGTCAGAGAAAGTGATTAAAGAGGCAATTAAAAATGAAATCAAAAGAGGAGGCCAAATTTATTATTTGCACAATCGAATTGAAACAATTGACTCAGCAAAAAAATTCCTAGAATGTTCAACATGTCATGTTGAACAAAAGATAAAATTTGGGGTCGCCCACGGAAGACTAAAAGAAAAAGAGTTGGTGAAAGTGATGGAAGATTTTCAAAGAAAAAAAATTGATGTTTTGATAGCCACGACAATTATTGAAAATGGCTTGGATTTACCAAATGTTAATACCTTAATTGTTGCCGATGGAACAAAATTGGGATTGGCTGAAGCTTATCAATTGAGGGGTAGGGTTGGGAGGTCTCATATTCAGGCTTTTGCCTATTTTCTTTACGGTCAAAACCTTTCTGAAAAAGCCGAAATGAGATTGGATGCCCTAAAAGAGGCAGAGGTCCTTGGATCTGGCTACAAAATTGCCTTAAAGGATTTAGAAATTCGTGGAGCAGGAAATATCTTAGGTAAAGAGCAAAGTGGAAATATAAATGCCGTCGGTCTAAATCTTTATTGCCAAATTTTGTCTGAAGCCATTGAAAAATTAAAATCAAAATAAAAAAGGACATGGCTTAAAAATGCACGTCCTTGCTTTCTATCATTTTCTTGGATAGATACTCCGCAATTACATCTTTTATCACCCAGGCAGGCGGAGCCTTATATCCATATTGTTCTCGCCCCTTCTGCGCATAGAATTCCACTCGCTCCTCGAGTCTCTCTACTATCTTCTTTGCGGCGGATTCCACTGGTTTTTTATTTAAATGATTCCAAATATACCACATGATTTTTGCGTTTGATACGCCGAATTCTCTTTCTGCTTGCAAAACTTCCTCTTCAAATATTTTGATTATTGTCTTTTTCCTTGCTTCATCAATTCTCTCTAGCGATTCACATACTAATTTCCAGCCTTCAGCCCTACTTTTTTCTTCCAAGCTTTTCACCCCTTTTTATTAAAATAGCATAATTTAATCAAAAAATCAAGTTTTTAAAATTTTTAAAATGGTGCTAAATTAAGAAAATGATGGAAGGAATAAAATCAATAGATATCAAAGACAAAAATTATCCAAAGCTTTTAAAAGAAATTGCTGATCTGCCAAAAATTATTTATTATTTAGGAGAAATTAAAGCTGAGGAAAATTGCTTTGCTATTGTTGGAACAAGAAGATATTCTTCTTATGGAAAGCAAGTTGCTTTGGAAATTGCCGCTGACTTGGCTGAAGCTGGTTTAACAATTGTTTCAGGAATGGCTCCGGGAATTGATACTTTTGCCCATATGGCAACAATTGAAAGAAATAAAAGAACAATTGCCGTTTTAGGCACCGGTTTAGATGAAAAAAGTATTTATCCCCAGTCGAATTTAAAATTAGCAAAAAGAATTTTAGAAACCGGAGGATGCCTCATTTCAGAGTATCCTCCTGGAACTTCAGGAGCAAAATTTACTTTTCCTCAAAGAAATCGAATAATTTCGGGATTATCGCGGGGAATTTTAGTCGTTGAAGCTAAAGAAAAAAGCGGTGCTTTAATTACGGCCAAATTTGCCTTTTCTCAAAAAAGAAAGGTCTTTGCCATCCCTGGCCCAATTTTTTCTTCAAATTCAAGAGGTTGTCATTTATTAATCAAGCAAGGAGCAAAATTAGTAGAAGGTGCTAATGACATATTCAAAGAATTAAATCTCCAAAAAATTACGAGGCCGGGTCTCGTTGAAGGAGAGAGTAAAGAAGAAAGTTTGATTTTAGAAGCATTAAAAGAGGAGGCTTTATACATTGATGAAATTATAAAAAGAACAAAACTTCCAACTGCTATTGTTGCCAGTACCCTTGCCATTTTGGAAATAAAAGGTAAAGTAAGGAATTTAGGAAGTAATATTTATGCAATATCGCGCTGAGCTACTTTTGACAACTACTCTTGACAAAAGAAAAATAAATACTAAAATTGCTTTCAGGAGGAATATCTTTGGAGAAAATAGTTCTTTGGGCAAAGTGGGATTTGAAAAATTTGGAAGACCGCGAGGAAGAATTGATAAAGGAAGCTAGATCTGTTATAAGAAAGCTATTGAAAGCAGCACAAACCAAATTACAAACAGGGAAAGCGCTTATTCTTGGGGAAATTGAAGTCAAAGGGAAAAGAACAGTATGCATCCTAACGAAGGAAAGGATCGTTTGGAGAGAAACTGAGAGTCGTCAAATAATAGATACTGGGACAATTAAAGATCTCATAGGTGCAAAATGGTTTTCAGTAGGTCTAGCAAAATCTATATTATCCAATATCATCCACTACGAATTGCATTTGGAGGACCAGTAAAAAAGGGGCTCTACGTATAATAGAGCTTTCGGAGCCTTCGATGATTTTTTTTCGAAGGCGTTTTTATTTCTTGTAAAAATATAATTTAAGTGATAGAAATATAAAATATGCGATTGATAATAGTGGAGAGCCCCACGAAATCTAAAACAATCAATAAATTTTTGGGCCCAGAATTCCGTGTTCTTTCCTCTTATGGCCATGTTAGGGATTTACCAGAAGACGAGTTTGGAGTTGATGTAGAAAAAGATTTTAAGCCAAAATATATTATTATTCCAAAAGCCAGAAAGACCGTTCAATTTTTGAAAAAAGAGGCAGAAAAGGCTGATATTTGTTATCTTTCAACGGACCCTGATAGAGAAGGTGAAGCCATTGCTTATCACTTAGTATATCTCTTAAACTTGAACGGGAAAAAACCTTATCAAAGAATTGTTTTTCATGAAATTACAAAGAGGGCAATTGAAGAGGCTTTAAAAAATCCGAGAAAAATTGATTTAAATTTGGTTGATAGCCAGCAGGCAAGAAGAATCTTAGACAGGATTGTTGGTTATGAATTAAGTCCTTTTTTATGGAAAAAAGTTGCCAGGGGGTTATCTGCTGGAAGGGTCCAATCGGTAGCAGTAAGATTAGTGGTTGAACGCGAGCGAGAAATTCAAAACTTTATCCCTCAAGAGTACTGGACTATCGCCGCCAACCTTAAAAAACTGACAGAGGACGGACATCTGGCAACTAAATTTGAGGCGATTTTAGTTAAAAAAGATGGAAAAATTATACCGAAATTAGGAATTAAAACGAAAAAAGAGGCAGAGGAAATTTTGAAAGATTTAAAAGGAGCAGAATACAAAGTTTCAAATATCGAAAAAAAAGAAGTAAAAAGGAACCCTCTAATGCCATTTACTACCAGTACTTTACAACAAGAGGCTTGGCAAAGGTTCCGTTTTCCTTCGAAATTTACAATGCGTTTGGCCCAAGATTTATATGAAAGGGGTTTTATCACTTATCACCGGACTGATTCTTTAAATTTATCTGATTTATCTTTATTTGCTGCTCGAAAATTTATTATCGAAAATTATGGAAAAAATTACTGGGCTGGATTTTTGCGAAAATATAAAGCAAAAGGTAGGGTCCAAGAAGCGCATGAAGCTATCAGGCCGACTTATCCCAATAAAACTCCTGAAAAATTAAAAACTCAAGATAAATTAGACGATCGTCAATTTCGCCTTTATGATTTAATTTGGCGAAGATTTATTGCCTGCCAAATGGCTCAAGCTGTTTTCGATTCAACTACTGTTGATGTGTTAGCAACAAGTGAGAAGCGACAAGTGACAAGTTATACTTTTCGAGCCATAGGTCAAATTTTAAAATTTGATGGATTTTTAAAAGTTTGTCCGATTAAATTTGAGGAAATTAAATTACCTCCTTTAGAAATAAATGAAATTTTAGAATTAATAAAATTAATTCCAACTCAGCATTTTACCCAACCTCCGCCAAGATATACCGAAGCTAGTTTAATTAAGGCCTTAGAAGAAAATGGAATTGGCCGACCCTCAACTTACGCCCCAATTCTATCTACAATCCAAGAGAGAAATTATATTGAAAAAGATGAAAAAAGACATTTTCGACCAACTGAGATTGGGATGGTTGTTAACAATCTATTAGTAAATCATTTCCCAGAAATTGTTGAGATTAAATTTACTGCAAAAATGGAAGAAGATTTAGATGAGATTGCTGGAGGTGAAAAAAATTGGATAAAAATCTTAAGGGAATTTTATGAACCTTTTAAAGAGAATCTTCAGAAAAAATACAAAGAAATCACAAAGAAAGATCTAATTGAAAAAACAGAAAAAATTTGCCCGAAATGCGGTGCTCCGATAATAATTCGTTTGGGAAAATTTGGGAAATTTTATGCCTGTTCAAAATTTCCAAAATGCAGATATACCGAAAATTTAGAAAAAAATAATTTAAAAATAAAATGCCCGAAATGCCAAAAAGGCGAATTTGTTGAGAAGAGAACGAAAAAAGGAAAAATATTTTATGGATGTTCAAATTGGCCAAATTGTGATTTTGCTTTGTGGGATAAACCAACCGGTGAGATTTGTCCGAAATGCGGCTCACTTTTAGTTAAAACAAAACGAAATCAAATAAAATGTTCAAACAAAGAATGTAAAGGTTGAAAAAGTGAATAATTTTTGCTAAAATAAAATTGAGCCGCGGTGCTGGAACTGGAAGACAGAGATGACTCAAAATCATCTGTCCCAAAAGGACGTGTGGGTTCAACTCCCACCCGCGGCACATTTTTATTTATGCAAAATAAAGAATTGCAGCCTTTAAAGAGAAAACAATCACCCTGATTTAAAAATAAACTGGTTTTTGAAACCAGTTTTTAATTTGAATAAGATGTAATTTTAGGTTAGATTCTGAGGTTAGCATTGGCTTTTATTTTTTCTAGATTTTCCGTCGCTTCTTTTCGATGAAAATAGGCAGATATGGCTACCATTGTCGCATTGTCGGTGCAGAAAATTCTTGGTGGAACCAAAAACTTAAAATTAAATTTCGAAGCCTTGGTCTTGAACTGCTTTTGAAGTTCTTGGCTGGCAGCCACTCCTCCACCTAAGATTATTGTTTTTGTCTTAAATTCTTTAACTGCCCTAATTGTTTTAGAAATCAATACATCAATGATTGCTTGTTGAAATTCTTTTGCCATCTCTTGGATATAAATTTTTGATTTTCTAACTTTTTTTGGCCGGCTTCTAAAATCATAAAAAACTGCCGTCTTTAAACCAGAAAAACTAAAATCGTAATTTTTTTGATGAATCATGGGTCGCGGTAACTTAATTTTAAATTTTTGAATTTTAAATTTTTCCCTCCATTCTTGAGCCTGGGCATCAATTGCCGGTCCACCCGGATAACCTAATCCCAAAATCCTGGCTACTTTGTCATAACATTCTCCAGCGGCATCATCCCTGGTCTCGCCCAAAATTTTGTATTGGCCGATTTTCTTTGCCAAAATTAATTGGGTATGACCTCCTGAAACTATTAAGCAAATAGCAGGAAATAGATTTTTAATTTTGGATTTTAGATTCTGGTTAATGAAATTCGCAAAGATATGGGCTTCAATGTGGTTAACTGGGACTAAAGGAATTTTTAATTTTTCAGCCAAATCTCTAGCGAAATTCACTCCTTGCCACAAACAAGGTTCCAGCCCCGGGCCGATAGTAACACCAATTAGATCAATTTTTGAAATATCAATTTTCTGCGTTCCTTTTCTAAAAACAATTGGCAAATTTTTTTGGTGTTCTCTTTTTGCCAGAAGCGGCCATACCCCTCCATATTTAGCGTGAAGCTTTACTTGCGAAGAAACAACATTACTTATAATTTCTAATTTCAAATTTTTAATTTCTAATAGCGTGACACAGGTATCATCGCAAGAGGTTTCAATAGCAAGAATAATCATGGTCTTAAGATTTTTGGTGGCCAGATAGTTAAATCTAAAACTGTTGAGGGTTTACTTTTTGGCAAATTGCCAGCATCAATCACTAAATCTGGCTGATCTTTTTTATCTTTAAATTGTTGTATTATTTCTTTTAAATTACCCGAGGCCGGCTTTCCAGAAATATTGGCCGAAGTACCAGTCAAGGGTCGATTCAATTTTTTTAATAAAAAATTTAATAGCTTAAAATTTGGGATTCTTAAACCAATTTCCTTTTTCGGCTTCCCAATGCCTTTGGGAAATTTTCTTTTTGGCTTTAAAATCACTGTTACTTTCCCCTTGCCCACCCAAATTTTCGGACCTATTTTTACCATTTTCTTTTGTGCCTCTTTACTAAAATTTGGGCGGGTGAACCAAGCTTTTTTTAGAAATTTTTCTTGAAATTTATTAATGAAAGCTAGATTTTTTGCCATTTTCATATCTTTAACAAAAATCGGAATTGGCTTTCCCTTTCTTCTTTTTATTTTAAAAATTCTTTCGATCGCCTTTTCATTCTTAGCATCGGCTAATAATCCATAAACAGTATCTGTAGGAGAAACTACGACTTTTCCTTCCCTAATAAATTTTGCCGCTATTTCAATTGCCTTTTTAAAATTATTTTTTGAAATTTTTAAAATTTTCATTTTAAAAATGTCTGACGTTTTAAATTTTCAATTGCTAATTTTACTGCCCCAATTACTGGTTCAACTTTTGGCTGAAAAAATTGAGTTTTTGGAGCTATTTTTCTTATTTCTTTTTTTGCCATATTAAAAATAATTTTCGATCTAAACATTCTACCAACCAAAACCACTGGAAATTTCTCGTTTTGAAAATTTAATTTTTTAATGACTGTAATTGCAGCCTGAGCTAATTCTTTCCCAGCCTCATTCATAATTGAAATGGCTATTTTATCTCCCATTTCTGAAGCCTTATCAATAATTTTTGAAATTGAGGAAGCTTGCAAAATTGAATCTTTTGAATAAATTTTTTTCAAAAAATCTTCTTTTCGTCTCAATTTCCATTCTTTAAAAACTAATTTTGTAATTAAGGTTTTTGGTCCCCGACCGTCCAATTCCTTGAAAATCGCCTGAAAACCCCTTTGGCCTGCCCAAAAGCCAGAACCCTCATCAGCTAACCAACCCCAGCCACTGGTTTTTGCTTCTCTTCTATTCTTCCAGCCGTGGCAGACGCAACCGGTGCCAGAAATTAAAACAACTCCATTTTTTTTATCTGTTCCTACACGAAAAGCAACCAGTTGATCTGAGCCAATTATTAATTTACTTTCGAAATTTTTTAATCTTTTTAAAATTTCTTTTTTTATTTCTCCTTTTTTAGATTTATATTCTTCCTCAACTGCTGCCAGCCCGACAAAGATGCATGAAATTTTTCCTTTTCTGGGCAAAATCTTTTTTATTGCTAAAGCAATATTTTCAGCTGCCCTTTTTATACCAACATTTCTTAAATTTGAAGGCCCAGTTTTTGCCAATTTCAAAATCTTTTCTTCAAAATCAGCCAAGGCCGCTTCAGTTTTTGTCCCTCCCCCATCTATTCCAATTACATATTGTCTTTGATTTTTTTGTTTCATTTTTCCCATTTTACCAAAAAAAAGACGTTAAACCAATTTTGGCTAACGCCCCTTTGAAATTTTGTTCTATCCTATCTTTTTAGCTTTCAAGAGTCCCTCTAGATATTCAGCGAGAGTATGTTCGCATCTTATTTCCTGATCTTTATAAATCTTTACTTCGGAAGGAATCATCCCGCCGCATTTTTTACAAAATACCCCACCGAAGATCTTGTTTTTCCTTCCGCAAGCCGGGCATTTTGTCTCCCACCAGATTATATGAGAGCTTGGATCTTTGCATTCACATACGTGCATCATAAACGTAGCGCGACTCATCTTATCGCCTTCCTTATTAATGTTCTAATTTACATAATAAATAAATTATTTTTTTATGTCAAATGTAAAAAAATAGGCGTTAAACCAATTTTGGCTAACGCCTTGAATAAAAAAAGTTATTGTAAAGGTGCAAATCAGAAAAAGGGGGGTGATGATAAAGGCTGGTAGAGAAATCATTTGTCATGGACTAGCTTAGGCTCAGAGGTTCTAAGCTCTTGAATGGCGGCCCTTCTACCATTTGATACTCGAAACATTGTAGTAGACGAAATCAATATGGTAGGATATCGGTTCTGTAGTTCTTTGTCTATCACCACTATCCCTGATCCTCTATCATTCTTCATTTCTTCATTAGTCAAGTTCTCTCTCCCTTTATTTCTTTTCTGACCCCTTTTTTCTGGCCCCAGCTTTGTATTTTCTGGCCCCGATTTTAATTTTAATAAATTAAATTGCTTATGCAAGGGTTAAGCTGTGGATAACTTAGGTTTGTATAATTTCTGTTTGAGCTAGTAATTTCCGATAGATAAAGGCTTCAGCAATCATTGTTATTGGAATGGTGATAAATAAGCCAACGAAAAAAGCTAAGGCCCCAAGAAAATTTATGGCTCCCAATATCAAGATAAAGGAAAATAAATCCCATTTGACACCTTTTGTAATTGCTGAACTTCTTTTAAGAGCTTCGATCGGGCCAACTCCTTTATCGACAATAAAATAATCATAAAAATGGAATTGAATTGCCCAGATAATTCCAGGAATAATTAGCAAAATCAGTCCGCCCAGGACAATTAACCCATAAAGAATGGCACTAAATAGATACTTAAAAAACAAAGGATAGGAAGTAAAAAGATCAGAAAATTTACCTTTTTCTTGGTCACAAAATCTCAAAGCAATTTTAATCAACCCCATGCTTATTAAAATACTCAAAATAAAAGATAAAATATCGAAAATAAAACCGAGAAGGGGACTTACTTTTCTCAATTGTTTAGTAATAATATCGGGAAGAATAAATAATAATCCAACAATTATCAAAAGCAAAACAAAAAAACCAAGGTTTTTTCTAAAAATTTCCCAGCCAAATTTTAATGCTTCTTCAATAGAAAAATTTTTTTGTTTCATTATTTTGACTTTAAAATTTTAACTCTTGATTCTTCTTTGCCAATATAGAAATTAACAAAATTATTTCTGTCAAATATTTATTTAAAATTTTTAGAGGTTTTTAAAAATTGAGAAAATCTTATGATGTCAGCTGGATTTCCAAAATCCAACCAATAATCTTGAATTTCTTTTACCTTGACTTTTTCCTCTTCGGCTAAAAGATTAATAACATCTGTAAGTTCATATTCTCCTCGAGGAGAAATTTTAATTTGAGAAATTTTTTCAAAAACCTGGGGAGTGAATTTATATAAACCAGTGTTAATCAGATTTCCTACATATTCTTTTGGCTTTTCGATAATTTCTTTTAAGAATCCATTTTCTAAATGTAAAACTCCATATTTTTCTGGCTTTTGATGATAGAATCCACCTATGTAATTATAATCGTCGTCAATGTTAAATTCCTCAAGGTCTCTTGATGAATAAAGGTTGTCTCCATATACCATTAAGAAATTTTCATTCCCCACAATATCTTTGACACATTTTAGAGGGCAGGCAGTTCCATATTCTTTTTCCTTTCCTCCTAAAATCTCAAATTGATTTATAACTTTGGCATTATATTTATGATTTTTCAAAAACTCTTCCATTTTCTCTTTTTTATAACCGACAACTAAAATTATTTCCTCATATCCAGCTTTTAAAATATTATCCAAAAGATAAGTCAAAAATGGCCTCTTTAAGACATTAATTAAATGTTTTGATTTGTGTCTAGTTAGGTGAAGCATCCGAGTCCCCTGACCAGCCGCTGCAATTACTACTTTTTTAATCATAGATTTTTATTCAAATTTTTTAGCGAATTGAAAAATTTTCAAATTCAAATCTAAATATTTTTCAGGAATTACTTTTTTAATGGCGAAAATTATTGAATTCGATTTTAGAGGAATTAAATTTTTTGAAATAGAATGTCCTAAAAGATAAATTCCAGCAATGACATCGGTTCCAAATTCCTTTTTGCAAATTTCTGAAGCTGGAATCAAAACAATTTTCTTTGAGAATTTTTCCAAAATTTTTGAAATCTCCTTAATTTTTGGAACATTTTGGTCAGGAATTGGAACAAAAAAATTATTTATTAAAAAAGTTGTTTTTTCTGAAGAAAAATGAATGCCTCTTAAAGTTTCTTGAGTCTCAAGGGAAATTATTAAATTAGCACCTCCTTTTTTAACCAAGGGGGAGAAAATATCTTTTCCGAAACGGCAATAAACCTCAACTGACCCTCCTCTTTGACTTAGTCCATGAACTTCAGCCGATTTAACTTCATAGCCCTCTTTCAAAGCAGCCTCATTCAAAATTTGCAAAAGAGTCAAAAGCCCCTGGCCCCCTACCCCGACAATGACAATATTAAAATTTTCAATTTTGTTTTTCATAAAATTATTCTTTTTATTTTTTTGCCAAAAGGGCGCAAACTCTTCTGGCGACAATAACTGAGACTTCGTCTTTTTCTAAAAATTCCTTAACTGTTTTTGTAAATTCATCTTGATTTGCTGGGTCAATTACTTTTAAGTTTTTTACACCGCAGGCAGAAACAATGTCTTCAATTTTGATTGCCCCTGGTAATTCCATTGTCATTTGATATTCAGAATCAGTCCTCAAGGCAGCTCCAGGATGAGGTTGATGACCAGTCATTGCCGTGGTGCGATTATCCATAATTATAATTAGGGGATTTGATCTATTAAAAACTGTATTAATCAAGGCTGGAATTCCGGCATGGATGAAAGAGGAGTCACCAACAAAGGCAATTAATTTTTGGCCAGTCGATCTTTTAATTCCATGGGCAATTCCTACTGAAGACCCCATGCAAGACAAATAATCCTGAAGTCCAATTGGCGGATGTCTGAAAAGCATATAACAGCCAATTTCACCACCAAAAATCACTTTTTTTGGATCTACTGCTTTTTTAATAGCCGAAACGACGAGCCAATATGGACAATTAGGACATAACCTTGGAAGTCTTTTTTTGAAAGTAAATTTCGATTTCTCAACTTGATATCTTTTGCCAGAAAATTTTGCTAAGGCAGAGATTACATCTTCGGGATGGAGTTCACCAATCTCTGGAATTAATTTTTTGCCAAAAACCTTAAGTTTTGGATTGACATCTTTTGCCAGGGCTAAAACTTCCTTTTCTAAATATCCTTCTAATTCTTCAACAACCAAAACTTTTTTCAAATTTTTAATGAATTTTTTAATTTTCCTTTCAGGTAGAGGGTAAAAAAATCCCAATTTTAAAATTGGAAAATTTAAATTGAGTTCCTTTAAAGCCTCACGACAATATAAGTAAGAAATTCCCGAAGTAATTATCCCAGATTTTACAGAGAACTGTTCTCTGCCAATTTTATTAATTGGAGATTTTTCTGAAAATTCTTTTATTTTTTCAATCTTTTCTAATAATTTCCTTTTCAAATCGAAGATTCCAGGTGGCATTGTCGAAAATCTCTGAGGATCTTTCAGGAAAAAGGCCTCTCTTTTTCTCTTTAAAATCTTTCCCAGGATAACTGGAGCTTTTTGATGAGAAACCCGAGTTGTTGTCCTAATCATTACTGGTATTTTGAATTTCTCTGAAATTTCAAAAGCCAATTTTGTAAAATCCTTACATTCCTGAGGATCTGAGGGTTCCAAGGTCGGAATGTGGGCCAAATAGGAATAGGCTCTTGAACTCTGCTCTGATTGGGCTGAACTCCAACAGCTTGGATCGTCGGCAACTAAAATAACCATGCCTCCTTCAACCCCGGTATAACAAAGAGGTAATAATGAATCGGAGGCAACATTTATACCAAAGTGTTTCATCGCTACCAAAGATCTCAGGCCAGAAAAACTGGCTCCAGCTCCTGCCTCCAAAGCCACTTTTTCATTTGTTGAAAATTCGAAATAGACTCCAGTATCTTTGGCAATTCGAAAAAAAACATTACCAATTTCCGATGCCGGAGTCCCTGGATAGGTCGAAACAAAATTAACCCCTGATTCCAGGGCTCCCCTAATAATCGCCTCATTACCCAATAAAATTACTTTTCCCCCTGGTTTATTTAATAAAATTTCTTCCATAATAAAAATTATTTTATCATAAACTGAGTCTGAAGGGCAAATAGCAATTGTTGGAAACTTTTCATTAATTAGGACAATTGGGCCATGTTTCATTTTAACATTTAATTTAAAAAAGAGAAGGAAATAAAAAATGGCGTTAAAAATTTAACGCCTTTTGTGGATTAACTTTCTCGCTATTTTCGCTATCAAAATTTCAATCTCTTTTGCCTTTTCCTCCCCCATTGTTACTCTTGTAGATTTTGGACATAAATCACAATGTTTGTGGCCACCAATTTCTCGCGCACATTTACTATCTTTGTATTTAGCATAGCAGATTAGTATCTGTTCTTCATCAGTCAAACCGAGTTCAATTTTCTCTTTTAGAGTCGGGACGATTATCTTCTTTTTCGATTCTTCTAATTCCCACCTCCATTCAGGCTTTTCTTCCCTTTCCATTTTTATCACCTTAAGGTTCCAATTTTATATTAACACATTTTCTGAAATTAAAATTTCTTCTTTAATTTATCGTAAATCGAGATAATTTTATATCTTCCTAAAGGTCCTTCTTATTTCTTCAATAATATGAGTTATGTCTCCCTCTGCTTTCCAGATTGTAATTGATTTGTCATCAGTTGGATTAGAATGGATATGATATTGATTTGGAGAAATTTGTAATGATTCTTCTTCTCGTAAAGTAACCTCTCTAATATTTTCACCATCATATAATTTCATTAAACAGATTCCATAAATCTGTGTTAGTCTTTCTACAACTGGCCGATTATGTTTTGGTAGTTCAGTTTTTGGATACAAAATTAGAATTCCAGTACTTAATTTCTCATTAGAATGAGCGATATAAAATATTATTTTTCCATCTTTACTTTTATAACCTTTAATCATAATACAATATTAATTAATTTTCCGGGAACAAAAATTACTTTTTTTACCTCTTTTCCTGAAATCCATTTTTGAATTTTTTCACGAGAAAGGGCTATTTCTTTTGCTTTTTCTTCTGAAATTGAGGCTTCAACTTCGATTTTGTCTCTGACTTTTCCATTAACTTGAATGACTAAAATAATCATTTCTTCTTTTACTAATTTCGGATCATATTTTGGCCAAGGCTGATTATGAATAGAATTTCTAATTTCAAATTTCAAATTTCTAATTTTAACAAAATGGGTTTGCCAGAGTTCTTCGCAAAAATGGGGAGCAAAAGGTGCTAAAAGTGAAATTAGGGTTTTTAAATGCCAAATACCGTAATTTCTATTTTGAAGTTCATTTACTAAAATCATTAAGGCAGAAATTGCCGTATTGAATCTGAAATTTTCAATATCTTCGGTCACTTTTTTAATGGTTTTGTGAATTAATTTTTCAATTTCTTTATCTTCCTCAGTAGAAATAACAGATTTTGCTTTCTCAAAAAGTTTCCAGACTTTTTCCAAAAATCTTTTTGTTCCAGTTATTCCTTTGATATCCCAAGCAATTGCCTCGCTAAATGGACCCATGAACATTTCATATAACCTAAAGGAATCGGCTCCATGTTTTTCAATAATTGGATCGGGGGGAATAACATTTCCTCTTGATTTTGACATTTTTTGGCCATCGGGGGCCAAAATGAGGCCGACATTTCGAAGTTTTAAAAAGGGCTCCTTTGTTGAGACAAGGCCTAAATCATATAAAAATTTGTGCCAGAATCTAGCGTATAATAAATGTAAGACGGCATGCTCAGCTCCCCCGACATATAGATCAACTGGCAGCCAATATTTTGCCTTTTCTTTATCAAATATCTCTTTTTTATTTTTGGAATCTAAATATCTCAAATAATACCAGCAAGAGCCTGCCCATTGGGGCATGGTATTTGTTTCTCTTTTTGCTCGCCCCCCGCATTTTGGACATTTGGTATTGACCCATTCTTTTATTGCTGCTAAAGGTGATTCTCCAGTTCCGGTCGGCTGATATTTTTCAACCCTCGGCAATTTTAAAGGCAAGTCTTTTTCTGATAATGGAACCTTGCCACATTTTTGACAATCAATTATTGGAATTGGTTCCCCCCAATATCTCTGCCTTGAAAAAATCCAATCCCTCAATTTATAATAAACTGCTTTTTTTGCCAGATTCTTTTTGGCCAGCCACTCCCCTATTTTCTCTTTCGCCTCTTCAGATTTCATTCCATCAAATCTTTGGGAATTAATTAAGGTTCCTTCCCCTTCATAGGCTCTTAAAAATCTTCCACCAGCAGTAACTAAAGGTGCTTCTCTTGGCAATTCTTTTCTTTCAATTTCTGGTTTTATCACCTCAACCATTGGCAGATTGTATTTTCTGGCAAAATCAAAATCCCTTTGATCGTGGCAGGGAACAGCCATGATGGCACCGGTTCCATAATGGGGTAGAACATAATCAGCAACCCAAATTGAAATTTGACGATCATTTACTGGATTAATAGCTTTAACTCCCTTAATTTCTATTCCAGTTTTTTCCTTGGCAATTCTTTCTCTTTCAGTTTTCTTTTTCGAATTTTTAATATAGTCTTTAACAAATTTATAATTTCTAATTTGATCTTTTAATTTTTCAATTATTGGATTTTCAGGAGCCAAAACTAAATAAGTACAACCAAAAAGAGTATCGGCCCGTGTTGTGAACACGGGAATTTCTAATTTCAAATTTTTAATTTCAAATTTAATTTCCCAGTCCTCGGAACGGCCAATCCAATTTCTCTGCATTTCCTTAATTTCCTCTGGCCAATCAAGTAAATCCAAATCTTTCAATAATCTCTCAGCATAGGCAGTAATTTTTAAAACCCATTGTCTCAAATCTTTTCTTGTTACTTCGGTCCCACACCTTTCACATTTACCTTCAATTACTTCCTCATTTGCCAAGCCAGTTTTACAAGAAGGACAAAAATTTATTGGTAAAGTTGCCTCATAGGCTAAACCTTTCTCAAAAAGTTTAAGAAAAATCCATTGGGTGAATTTATAATATTCTGGGTCAGTTGTATTGACTTCCCTTGACCAGTCATAACTTAAACCAAGAGATTTTATTTGTCTTTTAAAATTTCTAATATTTTTTCTGGTAGAAATTTCAGGATGGATTCCGGTTTTGATGGCATAATTTTCAGCTGGTAAACCAAAAGCATCCCAACCCATTGGATGCAAAACATTGAAACCATTTCTTCTTATTAAATGGGAAAAAATATCAGTGGCAATATAGCCCCTTGGATGACCAACATGTAATCCTTCAGCTGAAGGATAAGGAAACATATCGAGACAATAAAATTTTGGCTTCTTAGAAAAATCTTCTACTTTAAAAATTCCAATTTTCTCCCAAATCTCTTGCCACTTTTTTTCGATTTTTCGTGGATTATATTCCATATTTTTTATTTTATCACAGAAAATGTGGTTTTTAAATCAAAATAAAAAAAGGGCAGGAATAATTGCCCCTTAACTTAGGGAGTAAATTATTAAAGAGCGAAGTGCGAATTCAGTGCCTTCTTAATTCGATCGAGCTTTAGAGTAGTAAACGTCAGTTTTTCCATTAGTTCTTGCTCGTGTTTTTTCACAGCTTCCTTGATATTTCCTGAAACCACATCTTTGATTGTTTGCATCCCTTTTTCAACTTTTGACTTGTGATATAGATGACTACTTGTGAGTAAAAAGTCGCAATCTCCGCACGTTAAGATCAGACTACCGTAAGACTCCCTTTTACCAAGATGACTTCCGCCACAGAATGAGCATTCTTTAATAAGTTTTAAGTATTCAACAATGTCTTTTTCGGGCAGTAATCGGTAAGTTTTTCCGCCCATTTTATGAATTCGCACTGTTTCTCCGATCTTCATTTCTTCCGGTTTCATTCATTTTACCTCCTGTATTAAATTATCATCTTTTTAAATGTTTGTCAAGAAGATATAATAAATTCAGATATGAAAAAAACTACTCTGGTCTATAATCCTGAAATTAAAAACTATCATTTTGGAGAGGCTCATCCTTTTAAAGGAGAGAGGTTTGAAATTTTTGTTAATTTTTTAAAAGACAGATTACCAAATTTTAGAGATTATTTTGAGGAAATAAAACCTGAACCAGCTAAAGATAAAGATTTAGAATTAGCCCATAGTAAAGAATATATTAAGGTAATGATTAAAGCCTCAAAGGGAATCATTTTGCCTGATATTTTAAAATATGCCACCATTGATAATTTAGATCCTCTAACTGGCTATTTACCAAAAGGAATTGAAACAGCTGCCAGATTAATTGTTGGTAGTTCTTTACTGGCGGGCGAGCTTGTTTTTGAAGGAAAATTCAAGAAGGCAATTTCAATTGGTGGAGGATTACATCATGCTAGAAAAGAAAAAGGAGAGGGATTTTGTATTTATAATGATGTGGTAATTTGTGCAAAAAAAATGCTCAATCGAGGTTTAAAGAAAATTTTAATTTTGGATACCGATGCCCATGCTGGTAATGGAACTTGCGAAGCCTTTTACGAAGACGATCGAGTTTTATTTATTGATATTCATCAAGACCCAAGAACTTTATATCCTGGAACTGGCTTTGTAGAAGAGATTGGTAAAGGAAAAGGAGAAGGTTTTACTGTCAATATTCCTTTACCACCCGGAGCTGGAGATTTAGCTTATCAATATGCTTTCAAAGAAATTGTTTTTCCTTTGACAAAAGAATTTAAGCCAGAAATAATCATTAGAAATGGTGGTTCTGATCCTTATTTTAATGATATCTTAACTAATTTAGGTTTAACCCTTGAAGGATTCAAAATGATTGGCAAAAATGTCAGGAAATTAAGTGAAATTTGCCAAAGCAAAGAAGTCGATTTAATTGCTTCAGGTTATAACCAAGAAATCTTACCCTCGGCTTGGACTGTTCTAATCGCAGGTTTACTAGATTTACCAATTGGAATAAAATCCCCCACCAAATTTGGTGAGGGACCGCCAAAAAATTCAAAATTAGAAGAAACAAAAGAAATAATAAAAGAATTAAAAAAAATTCTCAAAAGATATTGGGAATGTTTTCGATAAAAAATGCCAGCTAAACTGGCTCTTTTAATTAGATATTTTAGATATTAAGAGCTATATTCACTACACTTCATCGCCTGCAAATTCACCGTGCTCAACACTATGAGGGTCTACAAAAAGGATTATATGCTTCTTAAGTTCTTCTATCGGTATTTTTGAAAGAGACTTTAGTATATTCTTAATTTTTTCTAAAACGACTCTTTCATCTTGTTCGTCACGCACTTTTGCTTCAATTCCCAAATCCAATCCATAATAAATTCCCTCCTGTCTTTTTACATAGAACTATTTAAAATATATTAAATTATTTGAGCTTTGTCAAATTCTTTGCTCTTTTTGTTGCTTCTTTTTTAATTTTTTCTTCTCCTTCAATTTTTCTTTCTCTCATTAAGATTTTTCCATTGCAAATTAAATCTGAAACACAATCTCCGGAGGCAGAATAGACTAAATCAGAAATAAAATTGTGCCCTGGCGAGAAATAAATTTTATTTAAATCAATTAAAATCAAATCGGCGAATTTTCCAATTTTTATTTCTCCGGCATCGATTTTCAGGGTTTTTGCCCCATTTTTTGTGGCTATTTGAAAAATTTCTTTAGCCGGAGCTATGGTTGGGTCTTTTTCTTTGTGTTTTTGAAGTAAAGAGCCAAACTTCATTTCTAAAAACATATCTAATGAATTATTTGAGGCTACTCCATCAGTTCCTAAAGTAATATTAACTCCAGCTTCTTTTAATTTTTTATAAGGAAAAATTCCCGAAGCCAATTTCATATTGGAGCAGGGATTGTAAACCACACTACATTTCCTTTTTGCCAAAATATTGATTTCTTTATCGTTTAACCAAATTGAATGGGCTAAGATACAATTCTTGTTCAAGAACCCAATTTTTTCTAAACATTCAACAGGTCTCATTTCATATTTTTTCAGACAGTCTCTTACCTCTTTCTCAGTTTCAGAAAGATGGGTATGTAAAATTAATTTATTATTTTTGGCAAAATTTTTTGCCCAGATTAGGTTTCTTTTGGAAACAGCGTAAATTGAATGGGGAGCAACTGCTAATCTAATTGAATCTAATTTTTCTGATTTAAAATTTCGATATATTTTTTCAAAATTTTCCTTACTTCCTCTTTTATCAAAATCAATTATTAAGGGTCCGACCATTGCTCTTAAACCCATTTCTTTTGCAGCCTCAATTACTGCTTCTCCATACCAATACATATCGTTAAAACAGGTGGTCCCAGATTTTATCATTTCCAGGCAAGCCAATTTTGTTCCCCAATAAATATCTTCTTCAGTTAATTTTATTTCCAAGGGCCAAATTTTCTTTTCCAACCATTCTTTTAAAGGCAGATCATCACCATAACCACGGAAAAGAGTCATTGCCGCATGGGTATGGCAGTTAATTAAACCAGGTAAAACTGCCTTCTCTCCCCGGGCATCAATTTTTTCATCAGCTCTCAAATTTAAATTCTTACCAATCTTTTTAATTTTATTTTCTTCAATAAAAATATCTATTTTCAAGGGCCCTTTGGGAGGGTGGTGGGTGGGTTGGAGTCCGTCTAAAATGACATTTTGAATTAAAATTTTCATTTTATTTCAAGATCTAAAATTTCTTTAATTATTTTTTCAATTTTTATTGCATTTTTCTTTTGATTTTTTTCTATTTCCGCTTGAGTCAAAGTTTTTTTAGAAATCCCATGAGCAAAATTATCAATTGAGCACAAAGAAGCATACTCTATATCCAATTCTTTTGCTAAAGTAGCTTCCTTTGCCATTGTCATTCCAACAACATCGGCAAAATTTTTTATAATTTTGATTTCAGCCTTTGTTTCCAATCTAGGGCCTCTTGTTTCAAAATAAACTCCCTTATCTTTAAATTTCAATTTTAATTTTCGTAAAATCCTCGCCAAGATTTTTCTTAATTTTGGAGAAATCTCTGGGGTGATAAATCGAGAAACTTTATTATAAAAAGTAATTGAATCCGTCAAACTTATGTAATCTGAAGGAATCAAAAACATTCCTGGTTTCAATTCTCTTTTTAAAGAACCTACCGAATTAAAAGAAAAAATGAATTTTCTTCTTAATTTCTTTAAGGCAAAAATATTTGCCTTGTAGTTAATTTTATGAGGAGGGATATTTTTCTTGAGACCATGTCGCAAAATTAAAGGAAAGTTTCCTATTAAATAATAAAAAACTTTTCCATAAGGAGTAGAGATACTCTTTAATCTAACCCCCTTCAAAATATTTAAATAATTAAAATTCCCTCCACCAATGATAGCAATTTTAGATTTTAAAAATTTTTTTAACATTTTAATTGATCCCTCTTTATCTCGCTTATTATTTTTTGAATCCTTTTTTTAACTGACACCACTGGAATATTTATTACTTCATATCCTAATTTTTTGTAACTTTCCTTTAAAAGTTTATTTAACTTTTTAGTAGTTTTTCTACTTTCAATTCTGGCATAATCATTTTTGAAGGAAAGTTGTTCTAAGAAAAATATCTTTTTATATTTTCCTTTCTGGCAAAATTTAAGAGCTTCTTTTGGATTTAATCCGCAGATCTGATAATAAGCTATACTATCTGGAATTGCCCTATCGAAAAAGACAATTTTATCTCTCGGGGCTGATTTTTCAATCTTTACTTTCATTTTTAAAACTTTTCTTTGAAATTCGGCTTCGTTTTCTCTGATTTCTTTCAATAATTTGTCTTTAGCCATCTCTTGATCAATGAAAACCTTAGCTGCTTCAGGATAAATAATATATCCCAATTTTGCTAATTCATGAAGAATTGT
>Ga0315312_1001201_pt1 | contig 21515 bp, 20 predicted proteins | sample TDP7_MG_FD_203629 | JGI IMG/M metagenome (GOLD analysis project Ga0315312, IMG submission 203629) | Freshwater sediment microbial communities from Lake Towuti, South Sulawesi, Indonesia - TDP7 | ecosystem: Environmental > Aquatic > Freshwater > Lake > Sediment | place: Indonesia: South Sulawesi... | reverse complement strand
CGACGGGCGAGATCATTAAGATAATCGGCAACAAGGATCAGATCCGAAAGATGTAGTCGAGAAGCTGCATCCGGAAGATATTGGCATTATCGCTCATGTAGATCACGGCAAGACCACTATGTCAGATTCTCTGCTTGCCTCTTCAGGTCTGCTTTCGCCGTCTGTAGCGGGAACCGCGCTTGCACTTGACTTCATGGAGGAAGAACAGAAAAGGCAGATGACGATAAAGGCTGCGAACGTGAGCCTTCTCCACGAGAAGAACGGCGTCTCGTATGTCATCAACTTGATAGATACGCCGGGGCATGTTGACTTTTCTGGTAAGGTGACGCGATCACTCAGAGCTATTGACGGCGCGGTCGTCGTTGTGGATGCTGTCGAGGAGGTTATGGTTCAGACTGAGACAGTTACTCGCCAGGCTCTGGAGGAGAGAGTCAGGCCGGTGCTCTATGTGAACAAGATCGATCGTTTGATCAAGGAGTTGAAGCTTACCCCCGACCAGATTCAAGAGAAGATTGCCCGCATAATAAAGGACTTCAACGGGCTCATAGACCTCTATGGGGAACCGGAATTCCGGGATAATTGGAAGGTAAGTTTCGCTACGAATACGGTTGCCATGGGCTCGGCGAAAGATCGCTGGGGATTCACGAGCGCCATCGCCCAGAACCGGGGAGTCAAGTTCTCAGATGTTCTGGACGCCTACGCGCAGAACAAGGTTGAGGAGTTGAAGGAGAAGAGCCCGCTTCATGAGGCGATACTGGATATGGCAGTGGAAGCCATGTCTCCGCCCCACGTGGCCCAGAAATACCGAATACCGAAGATATGGAAGGGAGATGTGAACTCGGAATTCGGTAGAGCGATGGTGGAGTGTGACGACAATGGGCCAGCAATCATGTGCGTGACGAATATCGTAGTCGACCCGCAGGCTGGCGTCGTTGCAACAGGGCGGTTGTTCTCAGGCACGATCAAGGAAGGACAGATGATCCACCTTACGGGGGCCAAAGTTGAATCGAGAGTTCAGCAGGTCTGCGTCTACATGGGCCCGTACAGGGAAGTCATAGGAGAGATAACTGCTGGCAATATCCCCGCCCTGCTCGGTCTGGAGGCGGCCAGGGCTGGAGAGACCTTGGCTACATCCAAGGATGTCGCACCGTTTGAAGCGGTTCACTATGTCACCGAGCCAGTGGTGACAATGGCAGTTGAGCCGAAGTTCAGCCGCGATCTTCCTAGGCTCGTGGATACGCTAAGAAGACTTTCGATCGAAGATCCGAACCTTGTAACAACCATTAACGAAGAGACTGGAGAGTACTTGATTTCAGGTATGGGAACCCTTCACTTGGAAATTGCCACGACGCTGATTAGCAAGACTGGCTTGGAGATAGTGACCTCTCAGCCGATTGTCATCTACAGGGAGAGCATCAGGAAAGCTGCAGGACCTTTCGAGGGCAAGTCGCCTAATAGACACAACCGGATTCAGATTATGGTCGAGCCTCTACCTCAAGAGATTGTTGACATGATAAAGCGGGGAGATATCGGAGGATACATGGATCGTCATGCGCTGGCGAGGATTCTCAGGGATAAGGGTTGGGAGGCGGAAGATGCAAGAGGAGTGTGGAGTGTTGATGAGAGCTGCAACATCCTTACGGATGTGACCAAAGGAGCACAGTACGTGCAAGAAGCTAAGGACACGATCATCTCTGGGTATGAGTGGTCTATTAAGGAGGGACCGCTGGCGTACGAGCAGATCAGAGGGCTCAAGGTCAAGATCGAGGACATCTCGTTGCACGAGGATCCGGTGCATCGAGGGCCTGCACAGATAATGCCGATGACCCGTAGAGCGTTCTTCGCAGCCTTCCTGTCCGCAGACCCGTGTCTGCTGGAACCGGTTCAGAAGATTACGGCTAAGATTCCACCGGACCTGCTTGGAGCGGTCACGAGCGTCATCTCGCAGAAAAGGGGGAGAGTGATCTCGGTCGATCAGAGAGGGCATCTCGTGTACGTAGTCGGGGAGATGCCGACGGCGGAGACATTCGACCTCTCAGAGGTTCTGCGAAGCGCCACGGCAGGCCGCGCGTTCTGGGGTTTGGAGTTCTCGCATTGGTCGCCGGTGCCTGCGTCACTGGTGGGACAGGTCATCCAAGACATAAGGAAGAGGAAGGGGCTTCCGCTCGAGCCCTCTAAGATCGAAGACTTCATTGACAAGGCGTAGCAACCGCTGATCACGACAGACTCCTTCCTAGAGCTCTCTGGGCTGTTGGACAATCCCCAGAGTTTCATGTGTCAAGTAGCCGTCAAGTCAACGAGGCAAACAGACTTATGGTTGATTCACCGGTATTCTTTTGCGGCGGCCGTAGTCTAGCCTGGTCTAAGACGTCGGCCCCCCAAGAGCAAGGCGCTCAGGAATAGCCGGCGACCCGGGTTCGAATCCCGGCGGCCGCACCATATCTTTTCATGCTGTTTTCTGGCTTGTTTTCATGACTGCGCCATGATGTTGGCGGGGATGGCTTCATGATGCTTCAAGCTCCTGTTCGACAGGTTTCGAACCCGTCTCCGGGTGTTCAACATCTACTCCACGGTGTTGGAGTAGATACTGGATGAATTCTCCGCAGCCTTCAGCTTCATGCTTCCCGTACCATTCCGTGAAGAGCTTCTTGAAGGGCACCTTTCGGCCTGTTGCCTGCTCCATGTAGCGTTCCAGCTCGCCAGTATAGATCGCTGTGCCCCGTGCATGTTGACGTACTGAGCGAGGCTTAGCTTTCTTCCGCCTACCTCGATCTTCTTCTGTCCAGGCCAGCTGAGTATCAGGACTGGGATTACGGTTGGCTTCAGGGCTCTGACCCTCACTGTTCTCCTCGCATCGTCCGCCGATGGTAGCTCCATTGTGGTGCCGAACTCGTAGCTGTCGGCGAGCTTCCTGAGGAACTGGTCCCAGTCCTCCTTGGAGGGATCAGTGACGTACCTGCACTCGAAGACGAAGCATATGGTTCGCATGTAGCCTCTGCCGCTGAATGGAGCCAGATCAGCCCTGAGAACCCTGTCGAACTCATGAACACGCCTTGGGTCAGATGAGCGGCTATGGTAAACGTTGAACCTCTTCCTGCCAGACCTGTCGATCCGAAAGTCCCATCGGTAACCTTCCACCTTTAGATCGCCCCGCTGAAATGCCGAGTCCAATGCCAGCTGCGCATACTCCTCATGCCCGTGGCCGATGAGCGTGTGGAAGCTCTGTTGCTCACTCGCCTTCCTAGAGAAGTACTTCACCTGGCCTTCCAAGTCAGGTAGCTCACCTTCAATGTAGTAGTAGGTTCTACCATTGAGTTCCACATGCTTCAGCTCAGGGTAAAGGCACTGGATCTCCTGGATCACCCATGACCTGTCCTGGTTCTTGGTTGGAAAGAGTTCGCCGTGTGGAGTCAGGCGGCGTTGAATCCTAGAGTTGAAGAGGATTTTCTCATAGGTGGATCGCCTCAGCCCTTCGAGGAGATCCTTCGCTTTCAGCCGCTGTCGGTACTGATCCTCGCTGAGAAAGTATAGGTAGCCGCGATGGAACTGCATCTCCCTGCCCTTCCGCTGGTTCCACCACCCTGCCTTCCTGATTCTTCCCTGCTTCTCCAAGTAGCTCAGCGAGGCCCTGACCTTGGATGCTGGAACCTTGAGTGACGCGGCGATCTCATGTGCGAACAGCGCCGTTCTCGATTGAGCTAGCAGATCCTCGATCAGCCGCCCGGTCCATATCTTTTTGGTTGTGTTCGAACCCTCTTTGCTTGTGAAGAGAAGGTCCTTGCTGACAGTGATGACCTTGCCAAGTTTGCGGTCAAACGTCTCGTACTGGCATGTCCTCGTGACTTGGGGCTGTCCATTTGGGACCGTGTAGAACCTGAACGTGCTTCGCTTCCAGTACCAATCACCGTTGCCCCGCTGCGCCGGCATGTACGCTCTCAGCTTCTCGGTGGCGAGAACCTTGCCGCGATGGAACATGTCTGCCATGACGCTGTCCAGTTTACTCAGCCCTGTGCTCTCACGGATCTGGGGAAGGCTGCGGGGAACCTCATCCGCTAAGAGGCGCATAACCGCCTCTTGCTTCAATGCTGCTTCCCCGATCGAAGCGGCTCCTACGTCCGTCTTAAGGTTTCTCGACCCCCCTGTGAGGCTCGCTGTTCGACGTGACGAATCGACGCATGAGATCTCGCAAGGCCTCCGATAAGGAAGTGTAGCCAAGCTCGATGCGCATCCTCTCAAACTGTGCCAGAAGCGTGTCTGGAACAAGCAGCTCAACTTTCCTCATGCCTGTCAAGCGATCCTCACCGAATTCTATATGCAACAAAATGCATATAAACATCCTCGTTACACATATCGAAACTGAAGCGAATACAAAGAGGAGAAAGCAGCATAAGTGTAGAGGTGGCAACTGTTCATGAACGGGAAGGAACCGCATCGTGAACATAGAGACGCCGATGACTTGATGCCCCTGTGGAAGTCAGTCATGCGGAAAGAGAAGAACCTTAAGCAGGTCATGAAGGCATTGGCTCTGCACGGACCATGCAACATCTGGGAACTCTCCACTCAAAGAGACACTCATCGAGGATACACGGAGTTCCCCTGGATTTCGGTGAAGAGATACCTGAAGGACCTGGCCGAGATAGGATTTGTGCAAACGGTCGGAAGAAGGAAGGCCCTGCGGGGAAGAGGAAAGTCCAAGGTTTATGGCCTCACCGTGTTTGGGCTCTTCTCAGAGATTCTGGATGACAAAGGAGCTGAAGCTCAACGTGAGCAAACCCTAAACAACTACTCCAAGGTGCTTCCTAAGGAGAAACTTGATGAGATGACTCAGTTCCATGAACTTGTCAAGGAGATCGAGAAGGAGAAGCCAGACTTCAGGGAGATGCTGTTCCCTAACCTGTATGCCTACACCCACAAGATCCTGCTCAAGGACTGGATTGAGAATCCGATTAAGGCGGCTCTGAGGAGGATATACGAGTCACAGCTAGATTGGAAAGACCTGGGGCCCTTGCTTTCAGACAAGCCTCTCCTTATAGCGTACTCTCTTCTGATAGTCAAAGACTTCATAGATATACGTGAATGGCAGATCGATCAGGCGAAGAACTTCATGAGAATCCTGCAGGATCTGGCTCAAGGAAAAATCCCTGAAGAGCCTAAGCCACCAGTCGAACGTGAATCTCTTGCAGAAGAGATCATGAAAACACTTCAGGAGCCCAGCCGTCCTGCAAGCTGACCGATTCCGGTTCATCGGCAACTTCGCGCCGCTCCCAGTGGAGACAAGTGCCTTGACTCGCTACTATATCACAGTAAGATTCTCTGTAAACGTATGGGTGGAACCAAAAACTAGGTGGGAACGAATTGACTCAGCCGACGCAGACTCCTCGAAGCAATGAAGCTGGGCGATCGTCAGCAACTCATCTCACAGAGGTCCATGACGCATGTTGACATGTCGCACCATGTCCCCTTGACTGGTCAAGGAATAGCCACAACTAATAGAGGAACAGGAACATGCTGATTCAACCTTCGCAGAATCCTTACAGTTCTAGTCAAAGTTGGCAGCGATGAATGGTTCCTTTCGAGACCGTTCTCAGGCAAGTCATCTGCCAAGACCAAAAGCACTCCAGCCAAGCTTCCCGAAGCCCCATTGAGTCGCCCCTGACTTGGCATTCCTGATAGATGATGTGGACTGATATCTCAGGTTTGATGGGACTATTATATCAGCGCCTAATATGGTTGTTGAGTTAGTTAGCTCTATGAGGTAAAGACCTAGGCTGTCCGTTATGTGAGTTAAGTTCTCATCTTGATCTGAACGGCTGTAAGACGAGACTTGCTGTGGATCTCAAGGGTGAATCGCCTATTGCGATTCAAAGATATCTTTGCAAGAGATGCGATCGCTTCTTCAGTCATCCCTGCCTAGGAAAGGGCGGGTATCGCTTCGATGTGAAATGTGAGGCTGTAGAGCTCTACTATGACACGAGAGGCTCATACCGTAGAGTGATGAATGCGCTTCATCGAAGGATAGGAGTCAAACCAAGCCACGTCCAGATATTCCGTTGGGTAGACGAGTTGGGTGAGAATTGTAAGGACGAGATCCAAGTAGCCAGGGAGCTTCATCCACATTGGTCTCGGTGCTTGGGCTTGGACAGTAAAGCCTTGAAGATCTCAGGTTTCAAGCGCTACTTGTTGTTGGCGGCTGATCTTAGCACAGGACGCTGTCAACTTTGCGTTAGTGGAGCGTGAGAATTATGATGTCACGATTCCTATACGCGTCAAGCCTGGCTGAAGCCCATCAAGGCATCCGAGGAGATCAGGAATAGACGAGACGATTGGACGGATGACGGATCCAGACAGGCCATCAACAGCATCATGGCACATCAAAGAGTCTTGACAGCGCACTTCCATGTTCCTGGTTTATTCAGGGATAACAACATCACTAGAGCATAATCAATAAGATGGAGATGAAGCTCAAGATGATCCGAGGATTCAAGAAGATGGATTGCCCAAGGAATTTATTGAAGCCAGCCATCATGCAATACGGGTTCAGTCTATTCCTCTCAAGCAGAAACGGAAACAGCGGGAAAAGCCCACTCATGCTGGCCGGCATCAACATGAGCGAAACCGACTGGACAACATACTCCCGAGAGAACATCAGTACCAGATGGAACAGTCCCGGCATGCACGCCTATGGGAAAAGGGGTAAAGGTTGGCACTGTTTGTCTTGACTGTGCAGGAAAGACTATAGACTTTGCTGGCCTCTATGGCACAAAGGTTGTTGGACATCTTGAAAGACACGGACTCGAACCAATGGGGTTCCACTACCATTGGTCAGGAGGAGAGACGGAAGTTCAGGCGGATGATAGAGGAAAGGCAGTACATGGTTCTCGGCGAGCCGTATATTGTTGCCATCGGCCGGGGAGCCATACGAGTCATCTGGGTTGCGAGTACCCCAAGAAGACTGCTCCTCCAAGAAGTAAGGAGGCTCCTGAGGCTGGCGAAGGCTCTTGGCGACCAGCCGACTGTTACAGTGGAGGCTTGGCGACCAAAAAAGAAAGCAGGATGGGTCAAGGAGGCGCTCCTCAAAAAGAAAGGAAGGCTACTCGTGGAATGAGAGATTGGCTTGCGTATTTCGTGGATAGTGGCATCGCCGATTTGTTGCTCTTCCGGCCGGCCGCAAATGGACAAAGCACAGGCCCTCATCGTTGAAGCTTTCGACATAGCATATAGCGAATTCTACTGCGCTGGAAAGAGGATGAGTACCAACGGTTCAGATGAGGGCTTAAGGAACGTCTTGGGGAACGTCTGGACAAGGAAGACACCCGGCCAGATAAGCCCCGACAACTAATCAGAACCTTGAGAAGGATACCTGCACATTGCACGGGGGGGAGGCCTTGACGGAGACGCCTGGACAACAAGTCGTTGCCGACTTGCACTATACTCTAAGGGAGAAAGTGGTCCAGAGGCCCCTTCGCCGCCTCATCCTCGATACCTCGTGTATCGGATGACTGGATCTTAAGCTCTTCGTTGGAGCCCCCAGAGACGGCGTCACGCCGCCATCGGCAGGTCACTGGAACAATTCGAACCGGTGGGGCCTCGCTGATCCAATGGTTGATAGCCGCTCAAAGTAGTCTCAGGTCTGCTTGAGGTTTTCCGCAAAAAATGGGAGAGTAAAGGTCTCGTTTGGGGGCCATTCTATTGCCTTCTTCTGCGACATAGCAGTAAGAGCGATGTTGCAAGCGTTGTCGCTAAGACTAGGACTGCTGTTGCACACTCGGGTATCGGTACTCCGCTCTGCTCAAAGTAGACATTGAATGTGCCGAGCGCGCCGTCGCTGACGTATAGGGATACCGTGTAGGTCTTGTATCCTTGTCTGTCTGGTAACCAGTGTATCGCCGCCACTGAGTATCTACCCGTCGGTAGCCATGCTGCATGCTGCCTTTCAAGGGTTGGGCAGGTGTAGACGGTTCCGTCGGCTGCTGTGAACCGGATGGATGCCCATGATGTTGGGCGTCAGTCATCGCACCACGTGTAGCCTGTCATCGTCTTCGCCTCTTCCTTTGTATGAATTGCAAAAATCGAAATAGTTGCGTGAGGCCTTATTAGTGCATATATCTGCAGCCAAGGATGGTCTGGAGAGGCTGGGGATGCCGTTCCTCTTGAATAGAGTCATGGAGACTACGCTGCCGAAATCCTTGTTGCCATTAGCTTTCTTCTCTTTGGCGAGCCTGAATCTGTTTTTCTCTGCGTCTTTCGTGCTGCGGGTTTCTGGGTTGGCATCGTTGGTTCTGATGTCGCCATGGTTCGACTGGGCGGCCTGGATTGTCTCCGGCAACGCCTTCGCTTGGATCTGTCTTATGAGATCCGAGGTGAGGTGGATGCTGTACCTTAGCGCTGTCACATTTGTAGGTTCGGTACTTCAAGTCTTGCCGACAGTTCTCCCTAGGGTCGAGTTCTTGCTAGCGATCAGTTGGGTCGGGGGGGTCTTGATGCCTTGCGCCGTTGCTGCTTCGGCGATTCTATGTATAAGGAACTCAAAGGAAGTCTTCTCCATTTCGTCTGCGGAAGCAGTGAGGCTTACTGTGACGTTCTTCTTCGCATTTGTAGTGCCACTGCAAGTCTGGTCTGTAACGACCTTGTTGCCTGCTGTGAGACCGTTGAGAGATTTTCCTCAGTTCAATGCCTCCATGGCCATCGGGAGGCTCTTGCAGCTACTCTTTCCGATGACCGTCGTTCTCTTCGTGCTGCTGGTAACTGAGTGGCTGTGGCTGCCACTGGTTGCTAAGGCGTCAAGCGGATTGAGGCGGGGAGCCTCAAGTTGCGATAGAACCTCGTACGTGGAGGAACCGGGCGCCCTGTCTGTCGGCTGGAAGTCTCTTGTGGGATTTTCTGTCCTTGCGGGCGTGCTCGTTTCAGGCTTTCAATGGTTCTGTGGATACCCTATGGGCGATGATGCCAGATATTACTTCGTTGTTCTTCGCCGCATGGGTGTCGAGGGGTTTCAGGTTGCTTTCTCGACGGAGCGACCCTTTCTCTTCTTGGCGCTACATGCCCTTGAAAGGATTCTTTTCTTGGATACTTCGTTGTTTCTAAGGTTGGCTCCTATAGCTTTGTCGGCCCTCCTAGTTGTCTCGACGTACTATTTCGCAAGGTTTGTGGGACAATCCGAGAAGACTGCTGCGCTGGCTACCTTGTTCGCTGCAGTTTCGCCTCACGTGACCGTCGGAGTGGACTACTTCATTGTCGCCAATTTGCTTGGAATATCGCTAATGATGCTTTTCTTGTACTCGTTCCGGAGAAGCGTGGCACAGCGTTCCATTCGTTGGGCGGTTTTGACAGTAGCTCTTTCGGGCGTGACCTTGGGGCTCCACTATTTTACTTGGCTTTTCATGATAGTAGTTCTCGTCGTCTTCTTCCTTCTGGGTCTTGTCGAGATGCGATCTGGTGACCAATACGACAGGAGATTCAGCGTCCTCCTGATCTCAGGGACCATTGCGGTGGTGGTTCCTGCTATTCTTGTTGTGTCTCTTGTGGGAGGAGGATTGCTTGATAGTCTGCGGCTCGCAGAGCACATGATACGTATGTTTCTGGCTGAGGCCACGCCGATGAACTTCTTTGCTTTCTTGACGAATCGGGAGCGAGTTTACGATTATTTTGCTAGGGAGCATTATGCGATTCCTCTGTTGTATGGATTGGCGTTGATTGGTTTCGTTAGGCTGAGACGTTTAGGAACCAGCCGGGAGCGCCTTGTTAGATCTTGGTTCATAGCTTCCTGCGTTGGCCTTCTTATGGTTCGGATTAATGAGCTGTGGCGCTTTCTCTATGTAGTTCCGCTTGAGGTTCTTGCTGCGTTCGGGCTGGTCGCGGTTTTCGGATTTGCAGGCCTTGACAGGTTCGAGGAGGGGGGAGACGACAAGCCTCGTTTGCGCCGGATAGGGCTTCAGTTAAGCGTGTATGTATTTTTCGGGATTATGCTGGGTCTTTCTACTCTTCCTTCTTCTATTCTCCTGCTGTGTCCAGGCATCATTGGTCTCGTTGAGTTACTTTGCCCGTCCAAGGTCAGGTTGAGCGAAACGATGTTTCTGTTGGTGGCTTTCTTGGCTTTGGAGCAAGTTCTGAGAGTGCTTTCTACGCTTGCCTAGAGCGGGGGGGTTGGCGGAAGTTGGACTTAGATTGTACGGTTGGCTGGCCAGGTAGGCTTCATTCCTTGGCCTTCTTCCCTAAGCGGCTAGCTATGGCTGTCATTCTTCTTCTTGTTGTTAGTGTTCATGAGTGCGATGTATTGGGTGATCTTGTTCACTTTTTCGCTGAGTTCGGCGATTTGCTTTCTGAGAATATATGTTGCCGCGAAGAGCGCGAGAATTGAGAAGGTGGTGACGAAGTGTATGGGTGTCAGCATTCCAAGCATCTGTGTTACGAGGGTCAGGGTGTAGTAGAACTGGGGAACGGTTCCCACAAGGATCAGCGCAACCCACACAGCCATCCATAAGGAGTACTGGAGGAGACCTATTCTTCTCCGTATGAGTTCTCTGGTGGTGAATAGAAGCATAATGATGCCGAAGCCTGTGGCAGCCATCTCATACGGTTCCATTTCGCTTCATCTACCATTGACCAAGTGAGTTGAGGCTTTAGGGTTTGCCGTGTGTGAAGCCTTTCTTCTCATGGGTACCCCTTATCGTGGAGTACAGGATCCTAAATCCGTCCTTGATGTTTGCTCCTCTTCGACGTTTGGGAAGATATACTGCTGTTATGGGAACTTCTTTGATCCTGAAGTTTCCTTTGGAGGTGAGTACTAGTATTTCGGAGGCCCAGCGGTAATCCCATGCCTTGTGTATAGCGTATTCCAGAACCTCTCTCCTGTAGGCTCTGAAGCCTGATTGTGAGTCTGTGATCTTGGTTCCTGCGGCGAGTGAAGTGGCGATTGACAGCGCTCTGTTGCCCATTCTTTTCAGTATAGGCATGGCGTCCGGATGCCTCACAATCCTGCTGCCGATGACTACGTCTGCCTCATTTTTCATTATGGGATCTAGGAGGATAGGTATTTCTTCCGGGCGGTGCTGACCGTCGCCGTCCATTGTCAGAAGGATCTCGCAACCTGTCTTGAGGGCTGCTGTAAGACCTGTGGAGAGGGCGCCTCCGGTTCCGAGGCGGAGTATATGCCTTATGACGGTGGCGCCGGCTTGTAGGGAGACCTCTGCTGTGCGGTCCTGACTACCGTCATCGACAACCAGAACTTTGTCGCAGTGCTTAAGCGCCTCTGAGACTATTCGCCCTACTGCGGTCTCCTCGTTGAACGCCGGTATGATGCAGACTATTTGCACGGCATATCCACCTGCCTTCAAGCGTTCACAGTCATACAGATTGTTCAGTCTGGTAACATGGGCATTTCCCTACAGGTTCTGTGCCCGTCTTTCGGATCTCGTTATAGATCTTTCTCACCTTAGATAAAGCTCTAGATGCTCTATAGCGCCAATCGGTTTATTGAGAATATGGGCGATGTGGAGGAAAACGTTTTCTTGACATTGGAGGTATCTCCTGTCTGGTGGTTGTGTTAGCGGACTCTAGGAGCTGCCAGAGGAGACGAGGTAGGCTTGGCTGAAAGAGAGAACGCGCCGATTCCGAAGTGGTTGGAGAAGGAGGTTGAGGGGGTGGTTCCTCAGGTGAGGACATTGGGTGAAATGGTGGAGGTCCTTTATGATCGGAAGCTTGCCATGTCCGCTGACCTGTCTTCGACCGTTTACCGTGTCTACAGGAACATACGGTTCAGCAATCTGGACAAGGCCTTCTCCTCGCTCGGGTTGAGGTATGACATTACGATGATCCCGCCTTTGATGTTAGGAATGGAATACGCGAAGACCTATGGGCATTATCATTCCGAATCGTCTGGAGGTTTAACATATGCTGAGGTCTATGAGGTGTTAGGTGGAACGGTCCATGTTCTTCTTCAGAGAGCTGTGCACGGTAGAATTGTGGATGTGGTTCTGATCGAAGGCACCTGTGGCGAAAAAATTGTGATCCCTCCTAACTACGGACATGTGCTCATTAACCCGAGCGAAGAGCCGCTCATAACCGGGAACTTGATATCGAGAACGTGCATAGCGCAGTACGAGTTCTGGCGCCGGAGAAAAGGAGGGGCCTACTATGAGCTAGAGGGGCGCAGGATCGTGAAGAACCCTAGCTACAATGATCTTCCAGATGTACGGTTTAGGACTTCTGGCGGCCGCTTTTCTGAAAGGTTTAGATTGACGGATCTCCTATTAAGGAGCCCGCGCGACTTTCGCTTCTTGGCAGATCCAGTTGATTATTCTGGAGAGCTTTAAGAGAAATACACTCATCTTGCTGCTACAGATCAAGTCCTTGCCGTTCAGATGTGTTCCAAAGCTTCTTGATACACTCGTTCAGTTTCCTCTGCGACTCTAGACCAGTCGCGTTCTATGGCGAATTTTCTTCCGTTTCTTCCCGTCCATGTCCTGAGAGAGTTGTCCCCGATGAGACGCGTTATGGCGGTGGAGAGGGCTTCTGGGTCGTTTGGTGGAACCAGGAGGCCATTGAACTCGTGACGGATAACATCAGGTATGCCACCCACAGCCGAGCCTATTGCGGGCTTGCCGCATGCGTTTGCTTCAAGTATGGTGAGGCCGAAGCCTTCGGACCGGTCCTTGCTTGGGAGGACGAGTAGGTCTGATGCCGCGTAGTACGAGGGAAGATCTTGGTCGGATATGTCTCCAACAAACCTAACCTTTTCCCATAAGCCAAGATCCGAGGTGAGCTTCTGGTATGCTGGTTTCATGGTTCCGTCTCCGACGACTATTAGAGCGATGTCTTTCCGTTCCTTGCTGGTTAAGGCAAATGCCCTAAGAAGGATGTCTAGACCTTTGTAGCGATGCCATTTGGATAGGGCTCCAACAAAGAGAATCGCCTTCTCATCTCCAAGCTTGAGGCTTTGCTTGACCGGCTGCGGATCTATGTCTGGTCGGAATCGTTCACAGTCGACTCCGTTCGGAACGATTTCGACTTTTCTGAGGTATCTTTTTAGGGTGGGAGACGAAGCGGCGTATCTATGTGAGGTTGAGATTATCCTCTTGAAGGTTTGGATATAAGCCGGCAATACCAACCTGTCATGCGTGTATACAAGGAGCCTGGCCGCTGATGTCACTGGCGGAAGGTCGTTATGCCAAGTAAGGATGGAGGCGGTCCCTTTGAGGCTGCATAGTAGGGCGGTGGAGAAGGCGTTGTATGGACTGGGGAACCCTGCATGAATCACGTCCGGTTGCGCCCGTAGAAGCCTCGATGGGAGGCTCGTCATGATGGGTGTGCCATAGAGCCAAGCGGTGACGGGTAGACAGTTGAGCTTGATGTCTTCCAGATCGTAGCTTCCGGGTTGGCGAGGGGGCGAAGCGCAGAAGGCTTCGACATTGTGCCCCTTCTTGGCTAGTTGTTTGGCCAGATTGTATGCGTAGGTTTCTGCGCCCCCCCTCCAAGGGGGGAAGAAAGAGTTGACCAGGCATATCCTCATGCAAGTCTCACCTATAGCCCGTCAAGGTCGGCGCCTTCCACACAGGCGACAGCTACTGTTACGGCAGAGCGCCTCACAGCCTCTTATAGATGTGTACTGCCCGCCTTTCTTGATCTGATGCTCTTGCACGAAACACGAGACGAAGAACGAATTGATATTCAGCATTATCTTGCATACCCCATAGTCGAAGAAGCGGAGAAACTCCAGTCGAATAGAAGAGAGAAGGGCAAGATCCTGTCAGACCGATGTCCAAGAAGACCGCCTGCGAGTTGGCTTCAAAAGGGCGTCCGTGATTGAGCTAAAGAAGGCTCCTGATTTCATCTTCTTGTCTTTCAATGAAGGCATTAGGGCTCTCGCGAACTACTTGTGTCCAAGTACATGGCGCTCTCGTTTATCGCGCATCTCCCTTACGATCGTTCCTGCTGAGATGTTCACTCTTGGACTGCTCTTCACGACCCGTTTCAGCGACGGTAGTGATCGATCTTCTGGTTGAGCTTTTCGGCGGATGAGGAAAGTATCTCGAACGGTGAGAAAGCTCTCAACCCCTCCTCGATCTCTGAACTCAGGTTGCGAGTCGTCCGATGTTTCAATGAGGCAAACCTCCTGAACTGGTCTAGGAGATCCTGTCCTAAGATCTTCGTTTTGGTCTTCGCCATATGCTTCGCTGTATGGAGGGCGTACCATACGCCATAAAGGTTTCGCGGAACTGGTTAACCGATCCGGTTACCCGATCCTCACCTTCAGAGTCCTGTTCAGAAGCTCAATCGCTTGGGGAGACAAGCCCATAACTTCCAAACAAGATCCGATCATTGAAAGAAACATGATTTGTGAGGAAACCGATGAACTCGTCTTGGGCGATCCCGCGGTCCGCTGATCGAGTTCGTTCCGTTCGCTTGGTGAAACGCACCGGGGATGATTTCTCAGCGCGTATCTGAGGTGCGGCTAGGGGTCTTGGCTGTTACCTATCTAGTGATGCTCGGGCTGGAACCCGCCCGAGATCCAACCTGCCTCATGTATTGTTGAACGACCTCGCTCGCGTCTCCTTTGGCCACTATCTCTCGTTGCGAAGACTGCGTCCTCGCAGAACTCGGTGGCTTGTTGGCTACAATTCTAGCGCGTTGGCCTGTTCCTCAGCCTATATGTGCAGTTTGTCTTGGTGAGTCCTCTACTCTTCAATTGGTCGAGTTTCCGCTTCAGTTCGCTGAAGAAGAGCGGCTTGCTGATGATCAGGATTCCTTGTTCCACCGCTTCGATCGCTTTGATATCTAGCCGATCAAGCATGTGCATGAATTCTTGAGGTGTGTAGCCGATCACCTCAAAGTTGATGCGGCCATCAGGACATGGGGCTGGTTCTTCTAGGCGTTCTAGGAAGGGTTTCTTGAAATCCGCTATCACGACTAGGTCTACGTCACTCCAGGGCATGTCCTCTCCGACCTCTGTTGACCCGGATAGTATTATGGTGGGCTGATCGTACAGGTGTGTAAGTCGATTGCAGTAGCTCTGCAGTTCTCTGTGAAGGAGGGGAGATTGGAGCTTTGTCATTGAAGGTGCCTCTGGACATACTCGATGATCTTGGTTGCGTAATCCAGGGTTCTACGGCTAACGGCCTCATCGTAGTTCTCGTGTGGGGTCCCAGACGGGATGGCGTTCGGGTATCTGGCAGGAACATAATGTCGGTCAAGCTCGGAGGCCAAGGTAAGTAGCTCCTCCACGGCCGGCCGTCTCCAATATGCAAGACATCTGCCTTCTCAATTGGATCCGGGAGACCACAATCACCATGCGAGTGCGGCCGGCGCGCACTCATACGGCGGCCAGCCCGAAACCCAGCTAACGAAGATAGTGTCGCTGACTGTACTCAAATAAGATATTGAGTATTCGCCGCGCTTGGGGTCGTTCAGCAGGCTGATACCTTCGGATATTGGGATACATACTCTTCAGAACTTCCGCTTCGCCTACGCTTCGGTTGGCTTGGATCCTCAGCCGCCAAGTCCATGTGTCCTTAAGTCTCACTAGATTCCACAGGACCGCTCTAGTGGCGGCGACTGCCTTTCTCGGTTCCAGTATGCTGAAGCCCCCCGCCATTATCAAGGTGAAGAGGAAGTAGTTTCTGAGAGCCCAACTGAGCGATGGGCCGCAGTTCTTGAGAATGGCTCGGAGAAGGTTTCTGTGGCAATAATAGAGCTTACGCGCGTCAATCTCCTTGGTTTTGGCGGAGCCTGAGAAGTAGTGAGCTACTTGGGCTTGAGGCGCGAAGCCCATGCGGTAGCCGAGAAGCCTCAGCCTCCAAGAAAGGTCCGCATCCTCCATGTACAGGAAGAATCTGGCGTCGAAGCCTCCTAGAGCCCGGAAGATGTTCCGTCTAATTAGAGCTGCGCCCCCACAGAAGGCAAAGGGCTCGAAATCTTCGTGATCGTATTGTGCCTGATCATACTCTTCACGACCTATGTCAACGAAGCCACGCCAGAATGGTATGCCCATGCCTCCGACAGAGTCTAGGCGTGAGCGATCGAGGGAGACCATTTTGCAGGCGACGGCCGCTATCTTTGGATCACTTGCGGCTTTATCAATTAGATGATGAATCCATTTCGGGTTGAGCACATTCGTATCGTTGTTGAGTAGCACGATGTATTCCGAGTTGATCTCTTTTATCGCTCTGTTGTAGGCCTCGGCGAAGCCCAAGTTCTCTTCGTTGCGTATAATCTTGACTGATGGAAAGGTTCTTTGAACATAGTTGATGGAGCCATCTGTGCTTCCGTTGTCGATCAAGTAAACGCGTAGGTTGGGATAATCGGTTGAACTTACAGTTGAGAGGCATTCGGGAAGCCACCTTAAGCCATTGCGATTCAGTACGACGATGGATACATTTGGAAGCTTCAGGCAGCCTAACCTCCAACACGGATGGGCACAGCGCAGGCTCTACGCAGTCTGAACCCGCTTCAGGTATTCGTTCACTACGGTTTCTGTCTCTCCGAAGCTTATCATTTCCCCTCTTGACAGAAGGAGGGTTTTCTCACAGAACTCTTTGACAAGATTCAGTACGTGGGAGACAAGAATTATGGTTTTCCCCTCGTCCTTGAATTCCTTGAACTTACTGAGGCATTTCTGCTGGAATTCGAAATCTCCAACCGCCAAGGCCTCGTCTACGAGGAATATGTCTGGATCAGTTTCGATGGCTACTGAGAACCCGAGCCTCATCTGCATGCCTGATGAGAGGTTTTTGAGTTTGGCATCGCGGAATCGTTCGAGGCCGGCGAATTGGAGAATCAGATCCAGTCGTTTCTTCAGCTCACTGTTCTTCAAGCCCATGATCGTTCCGTAGACAAGGATGTTCTCCTTCGCGGTGAGCTCGGGGTGAAAGCCTACTCCAAGCTCGAGGATAGGGGCGATCCTGCCGTTCGTCTCGACCTTGCCCTTGTCCGGGCGAAGTATTTTGGCTAGGATCTTCAGGAGAGTGCTTTTTCCGCTTCCATTTTCCCCTATCACGCCAAGCGACTCGCCGGAAGCTATGTGGAAGCTTACCTCTTTCAGTGCCCAGAACTCCTCGTAGGTGAACGTCTTGCCCGCGAGCATCTGGAGTGCTCCGGCTATGCTCTCGAAGACTGTTGTTCGCCGTTCATGTGGGATCTTGAACTTCTTCCACAGATCGGCTACACAGACTACTTCCATGATGGACTCACCTGTCAAATCTCCTCAGCGAATTTTGGTTCAAGCTTGAGGAAGACAGCGTAGCCTAGCATAAGAAGGATTAGGCCGCCGACGAGGGGGATGAGCAGATCCCAGGCCGTCGGGAGAGTGCCGTGGTAGAAGATTCTCCTTGTCGACTCGATTATCCTAGTCATGGGGTTAAGTGAGTAGAGAATCGCGTATCTGCTGGGGATTAGGCTGGCGCTGTAGATGATGGGGCATACGAAGAAGCCGGCTTGAAGCGCTATGTCCCAGACTTGGTTGATGTCCCTATAGTAAACGTTTAGAGCCGCTAAGGGTAGCGATATGCCTGCAATCAATACAAACTCTATGGCCAGAACCACGGGAAGAAGTAGGATAAGCCAAGACATTTTCATGCCTAAGGCTAGGAGGAGAGGAAGCAGCACGAGGAACTCTAATGTGGACCCCATCAGGTTTGCTAAGTTGCTTGAGAGAACGAGCAGCCACCGCGGAAAGTAGACCTTTGTTACGAGTGGCGCGTTGCCTATTATGGACCAAAGGGCCATCGAGGTGCCTATGGAGAAGAAACGCCAGACCAACAGCGTGGGGAGGAGGAAGATCGGGAAGCTTTCTATTCCTGCTCTTAGAAGCGTGGAGAATACGAGCGTTAGTATGGCCATCATCGCCAACGGATTTAGTAGCGACCACAGGAATCCAAGCATAGAGTTTCGGTATCTGAGTTTGAACTCTTTGATCGTCATGTTCTTTACAAGTTCAGTGTATCTTGGCAACAGAATCACTCTTGGACTCGCAGCGACATATGCCTGGTTCGCCGAGATGTTCTCTCTTTTCCTCGAATAGAGGCATTCTCCACCTATATTGAAGGTATGGCCCTTTAGAGCATTCGTCTCCGGAACTTGCCTTTCATATGCTCACATAGGTCATATCGCCTAGGATCAGCTTGAGACCCTTGGGCAGATTGTTTTCGGCGCTGACAATCTTAGCCTTCATTCCGATCAGGCTGTCAATGACTCTTTTTCCACTATCGATGTAGGCGCCGTTCATCACTATGGAGTTTTCGATTTCGCTGTTCCTTATCGTCACATCGTCTCCGACTGAGGTGTAGGGGCCTATGTATGTATTCGGACCTATCTCGCAGCGCCGCCCTATGACGACTGGGCCCCTTATCGTAGTTCTGCTGTGGACCACCGTCTCTCTGCCTATTCTCACGCTTCCTGCAACCGTTGCACCCTCTTCTAATGTGCCTTCGACAAGAGGTTGAAGCTCTTGGAGTACTAGCTGGTTTGCCTCCAGTAGGTCTTCAGGTCTACCAGTGTCTTTCCACCACCCTTCAACAAGCTGATAGTCAACCTTGGCTCCGGTGTCGATGAGAGTTTGAATCGCGTCCGTAATCTCAAGTTCACCTCTCCACGAAGGTTTGATCTTCTTGAGCGCTTCGAATATCTTATTGTTGAAGACGTAGACACCTATCAAAGCCCAGTTGCTGGCTGGTTGCCTAGGCTTCTCGACTAGGTTCTTAATCCGGCCCGCTTCATCGAGGATCGCGACCCCGTATCTGCTTGGATCTCTAACCTCGGAAAGACCGATCACGCAGTCGCTCTCATTCTTCTTGAACAAGTCGATCAAAGGCTGCGCGCCCTGCTTAAGCATATTGTCACCGAGATACATTGCGAATGGCTCATCGCCCAGAAAGTCTTTGGATACGGCGATCGCATGAGCAAGTCCCTTAGGCTCAGGTTGATCGACATAGGTTATCTTCGCGCCAAACTCAGAGCCGTCTCCAAGGAGCTCCTTTACATCCTCCTTGATCGGCCCCAAGATTATGGCTATTTCCTTTATTCCCGCATCAACCAAGTGCTCAAGCCCATACAGGATCATTTGTTTGTTCGCTATCGGGAGCATATGTTTGTTTCCGGTGAAGGTCAATGGCCTGAGCCTAGTCCCATGACCGCCGGCCAACAAGAGTCCCTTCACAGATCATTACCGCCAAAGAACTGCTGGCTGAACCTATCTAAGGCCTTATCTATTGTTGGCGTTTTCTGAGCAAGATCCTTCTCGATCTTTTCCACGCTAAGTGAGCTGTCCATCGGCCTCCTAGCTATCTGCTTCAGCTGATCCGTTGTTGCAGGTGCGATCAGCCTCTCGTCGAAGTTAAGTTTCCTCGCAATCCTTACGGCAAACTCGTACCTGCTTAGCCTTGTTCCGCCAGCCACATGGTATGTGCCTACTTTCTGACTGTCTACCAGTCTCAGTAGGAATTCAGCCAAGCTATCGGCGAGGGTCGGCGAGCCATATTGATCTTTCACGATCTTGACGGGTTCGCTGTTCCTTAGCCTTTGAGCGAGCCACATAGCGAAATTTAGTGGCTTCCCGGAAGACGACCTGTCGTGGGTGGATGGGACATAGCTATATATCACTGATGGTCTCGCGATCACGTAGTTGCTGCAGGTTGTGGCTACAGCTTTCTCCGCCTCCAGTTTTGTCAGTCCGTAGTAGTTTACTGGATTTGCATCGTCATCTTCCATATAGTTTCCTTTTGCTCCGTCAAATACGTAGTCACTGGATATGAATATCATTTTCGCATCATGATTCTTGCAGGCCTCGGCCACATTCCTTGTGCCTTCGACGTTCACACTCCAAGCCTCATCCCGATGAGTTTCGCAGTAGTCTACGTTATGAAGCGCCGCTGTGTCAATTGCTGCTCCGGGCTTTAGCCTTCGAAAAAGGGCCATAGTGCTTTCCCGATTTGTCTTGTCGATCTGGAAGACCCTTGAGTCATTGATGAAGGGTTTTCTCGTCAGGTAGGTGGCATACACTTCAAAGCGCCCTTTCGCCTGCTCGAGGATCTTTGTGGCTAACTGCCCCCCGCCACCTATAACCAAGATTCTCAAGGATCGTTTCCCACTAGAGAACGGTATCCCTCAATGCAACCTCTTTGATCAAAGCATGTGCCTGAAGTAGGTGCGTATACCATTCCACTGTCTTGGTCTTCATAGAGTCGTTTACGCTTCCATCTTTGAGGGCGTTGTAGACCTCTATGGCTCCGTCTCGGGCTGTGTAGCTTGGCGTAAAATTCAGCGTTTTCTTGATCTTGCTGAAGTCGACTCTGTAGGATCTCTTGTCTGGGCTTCCGTACCAGTCGATATCGAAAGGTATGCCAACGGATTCGCCTATGTGTTTGGCCAGAGGATAGATCTGGTAGTTCTGATCGTCTGACCCGACATTGAAGATTTGGCCGTTAACGATGTCGATGGGACTTTCAATAACTCTGACGAAAGCGTTGGCAACGTCCTTTACGTGTACGAAGGGTCTCCACTGGGTACCGTCGCGCATCACAGATATCTTGCCAGTCCTGTATAGGCTGAGAACCATTCCGTTTATTGCTAGGTCGAACCTCATACGCTTGGATAATCCATATACTGTCGCCATTCTCAGCACGGTGACACAGAATTGCGCGTCGGCTAAAGGGATCACATCACGTTCGGCCGATGCGTTGGCTTTCGCGTAGGTTGTCAATGGGTTCAGCGTGGACTCTTCATTCAACATTCCTTCCTGGAAGCCGTATGCGCTGCAGGAAGATGCTAGCACGTAACGCTTCACGCCATATTCCCTGCTAAGCTTTGCGACCCTCACCCTGCCAAGATAGTTAATGTCCAAGGTCTTTGCGGGATCGAGTTCACCGGATGGATCGTTCGAGAGTGATGCGAGATCAATCACTACGTCGAGACCTGTCAGGATCTTGGGGTCGAACCAGCGGATGTCATCTCTGATTAGCTCAAGGGCAGGGTTCGATAGAGCCTCGGCCAGAGGTTCTCTTCCAAAGAAGAGACGATCCATGCATGTGACCCTGTAACCCCGCTCCAACAACTCCGAGACCAGTGTAGACCCAATATATCCGGCGCCCCCTGTAACCAAGACCTTCATGACGTGCACCTATTTGTAGGGTGGGAAGAACCAATCCCAAGGTTTGCCGACCCTTGGGTCACTAGTCCTTCCGTTTATGGCCACGGGCACCACGGTCTGATCGTTCCACGGCCTCCTTGCCTCATCAGGATTTTTGTAGTCGTATAGGTTTGTGACAAAGTACACGGTTATAGAAGGTTCAGAGCTAACTGTCTTGGTTCCGTGCCAGTACAGACCAGGTATCCTCACGACCTGCAGCCTATTCTCGCTAGCTATGATCTCAGCAAAGTGACCCTTTGTGGCCGATTTCTCGTCGTCATCGTAGGCGCATATCTTCATAGATCCTTTGACCACAAGAAAGCAGTCTGTTTGTCCCCTTTGATGCTTGTGCCAAGCTCTTATGACCGACGGATAGCTGTATGAGAGATTTACTTGGGAT
>Ga0315312_1001200_pt1 | contig 21543 bp, 22 predicted proteins | sample TDP7_MG_FD_203629 | JGI IMG/M metagenome (GOLD analysis project Ga0315312, IMG submission 203629) | Freshwater sediment microbial communities from Lake Towuti, South Sulawesi, Indonesia - TDP7 | ecosystem: Environmental > Aquatic > Freshwater > Lake > Sediment | place: Indonesia: South Sulawesi... | reverse complement strand
AGCGATTCAATGACTCTTAGAAAGAAGAGAAGACTGAAAGCCAAAGTAACAATCAAGGCAAAGCCAAACTTTATACGATTCAATGACTCTTAGAAAGAAGAGAAGACTGAAAGAAAGCGACCGCTCTTTTCACAGTGGTCATCCCTGTCTTTGATTCAATGACTCTTAGAAAGAAGAGAAGACTGAAAGAAGCCAATCGTTCGCCCAGAAGCCTTATCCCGAATGAGGATTCAATGACTCTTAGAAAGAAGAGAAGACTGAAAGACATCAATCGACCCCGCAACTTTATGACCTGACCAATGATTCAATGACTCTTAGAAAGAAGAGAAGACTGAAAGATGAAGAGGGAGAAGAAGAAGTGACAGAGTTAGAACGGGATTCAATGACTCTTAGAAAGAAGAGAAGACTGAAAGTGAGGATGCCAACTGCACTACTAATGGCACATAGCTTATAGATTCAATGACTCTTAGAAAGAAGAGAAGACTGAAAGATTCTTTACAAAATAATCAATACACCCTAACACTCTACGATTCAATGACTCTTAGAAAGAAGAGAAGACTGAAAGACTGCGTCTAGAATGCGTTTAGTTTTTTCTTCATCATTGATTCAATGACTCTTAGAAAGAAGAGAAGACTGAAAGATTCTAACTTCGGAGACCAAAGACTTATTCTAGGGAATACATGCATATGTGTTTGTGTCCACATCCTCCCGTGCACTTTTGCTTGGATACACGTATAGGAGGCAGTTTCTCCCCGGTCAGTATGCTTCTTATGTGACCTAAGACTCTCTTTACGTATGTTTTCATAGTAGGCGTTATGTCCAACCGTACAATCAGCTTTTCCGGGATGTAGCTTATATAGCCTCGCCTAACACTGGTTTGATAAGCCTCATCTATGAGTAGGGCATAAGCTGTAAGCTGATACTTATGATCCACCCACACTCGACATCTATTGGAAGGCATATTCTTATAGTCCACGGGAACATACTCTCCAGCTTCTGTTTTGATGATACAGTCAATGGTACCTTGGAGACCGAGCTTAGCGGAACTGAGAGAACGGAAGAGGATCTTCTCTGCCTTCACGAATTCAGGCGAGTAATAAACAGCCCCCTTCCTTCGCAGCTCCATCTTTACAAATTCTTCGTGAAGATCTCCACTCTCTTCCTGTTGTGATCCCAGTTGCGGTAGTTCATGGAGAACCTTCTCAAAGTATATGATTCTTGGGCAAAAGACGTAATGCTTAACATCAGTTACGGAGACGAAGGCTTCAGCAATGTCAGAAGTAAGCAACTTTTGTCTTCTCTTCCACCATTCCATACCTCTTCTGCTTACCAACCTCGTTCCTTCCCCTAAAGCAATTGTCACAGATAGGATAGAACTGGACATTCTCTAAGGCTTCCTTAGTTGAATTCTTAAGATCCACGATTAAGCTATTCAACCTGTCCCGTCTAAGGTGCCCAATGAAAGCACTGTACTGAATGCGCGTTAAGCCGTAGTCTTTTAGCAACTCAGCTACATGGGTCCTCAAGTTGTCATCCGTAATATCATAGATAACTAGGTAACGCATCACCTTCACCAGCCCAAAATAAAAGGCATATACTTATCCTCCCCCAAAAGGAAACGCACTATGCCGCGGGCTTGGCGATAAATGAAGCTTTTAATCGGAGCCCTTTGGCCAGCAAACGTAACCTCTACATCAAGCCTCTCCTGAGAACCGTCCAAAAGTGTCTTCACCACCTCCCTGCTCAACACTCGGCCATCTAAACCATCCTCGACTATGACAGCCTCCGGTTTTATCACGCCCTTGCTGATTAACCCCACAATTGTTCGATCCACAAGCTGCTGCCGAAACTCCTCCATAAGATCAAGCACCAGAGAAGGCTTGCCAGGACGGTCAGCGTGAAGAAAACCCGCGTAGGGGTCAAGGCCGGCGTAACTCACTGCTTTCCAAACCTCGGGGAAGAGCATCGTTTGATAACCAAAGTTCAGCATGGCATTGAAGGGATCCCGGGCGCCTCTGGTTTCGCGGCCAGAAAAAGCGAGCTCTGTGGGCAGAATCTGCTTTATGGCGTCCCAGTAAACCTTGGCACCTTCAGCTTCAAGATTCATTAGGATCTGCCGATTCGTGTCAATGACATCGACAGAAATCCCGTCGACCTTTGAAACTGTCTCGCTAACCGTGCGCCCAGCCCTGTAGAGCCTGTCCGCCAAAACAGGATCGGTAGGTTTCCTATTCTTTGCTAATAGCCTCAAAAAGTTCGCTTGGTTGAGCAGCTTTCCCACCACGAAACCCTTGGCCAGTAGGAAGCCTCTCTCATCATTGTACGCAAGAAACTGCTCCCTCCGCGCCCTGACGGATCCAGAAATAGAGGTGGGCATCAGAACAGCGTAGGGCCATCCGCCATACTTGGCGAAAACCACCTGAATGTTATGTTTAATGGCGAGATTGAGGGCGCTAGCAGAAAAAGCTACGCCTTGACTACAGCAGATGATGGAGTCCACGTCATTCGCCAAAATCTCACTCTTCTCCGCCTTCTTCTTGACTATGAATCTGTTCCTCTTACGACCAAGGAAAATTCCAAAGTCGTCCAAGAAAATCTTCATTTTACAACCCACCGTAAACTAGCCATAACATGCTTGGTAATACATGCAATCCTCCTTGCATTGGGACCTATCAGGCTTGCCGGGATCCTTCCTCTCAGCGGCGATCTCAAGTTTCTTATCCCGCTCCTCAATCCACCAGTTTCGTAGCTCATCGCCAGCAAAGAAAAGGTCCTTCTTAACTACTATCCGATCGGCCATCAAGTTTAGATATACGATGCAACAAACGTCCACAGGTACTTCATGAATACTCTCAAAGACAAGGGCGTAACCCACAGGCGCTAATCTATGCCAATCCTGAGACTCACTTTGAACCTTTAAGTCAAACATGATGGCCTTCATATAATCATAACAGTCTAGGCTCAGCAGCCCGCTCAAACCTAAAAGCTCCCCAGAAATCTTATGTTCAATGAGATACGGCACGGTGGATGCGATCAGATTCTGCTCAGAGGCGTATGGTTGCCTAGTCGATATCTCGGCATATCGAGCCTCACACATTTTGACCAAGTATTCCCAGACCCTCATCGCAGGCTTTAAGACATCCTCAGGCTTGGCAGGGATTTCCTTCCATCGAATTTTCTGCCACCAAGACTCAAAGTCTAGATCGCGCCTCTGAATAAAGGACTGAAGATAATCGCTGACGACCCCATGGAGCACCTTGCCCAAGGCCATCTTAAAATTTAAGATCCCAGAAATTTTCTCGACATTGCCCAGATACAAATCCCTATCCGTTGGGCAATACTTAGAGCAGACAGCATGCATGGGCAACCTAATATCCTCATAATATGGCCTCAGAGGAGGCTGATGCCAACTCCAACCCCTAAGCTCAGGGCTTATCCCAACCTCCCTGACTGTCGGCAAAAGCCTATGAATAAGATATTTATGCTCCAAATCAGAGAAAAAATACAAGGCAAATCCTCTCAGCTACGATTATCTTTATAAAACTCAAACTTAATCTTTATCTAACCTTTGAAGAAAGTGGTAAGTTGAGGTGGCTGAACATGAGTTACGTCCACATCGTAACCGTGGGAGCTTCTCTAGCATCCAACTACGAAATAGATAGAAACAAAAAAAGAGTTCCCGAGGCCGAGATTGAGAAGAGGCTCGGAGAAATGCCAGAGGCAAGGAAGGCCCAATACACGAAAGATCTCATCAGGTACATCCAAGATAAAGAGGTGAAAGAAAAGATAACCGAGGCCAGCGCCGAACTCAACGCTCTAAACAGATACCTAAGCGAAATATCCTTAGCATACCTGATCCACACAGACACCAACCTTGGCAGATGCTGCGCCCAAGCCCTAAAAACCCACCTCACAGGCAAAGCCATCCAAGTAGCAGAGCCCATAGAAATACAAGGCTTACACAGTGCCGAAACCTTCCAGAAAGGCTTGGCCAACCTGGTCCGCCAAACAGCCCAAATCCTAGACCACCACAGGAAGAACGTCCGAATCTGCGCCACAGGAGGCTTCAAACCAGAGGTCGCCATAGCATCAATCCTCGGATTCATCGCTAGAGCCCCTGTATACTACATCCACGAAAGCTTCAGACAAGAAGTCCACCTACCCGCCCTCCCAATCGACTGGAGATACGAAGTCAAAAAATACGGGAAAGCAATAAAAACCATCCTTGCAGCGGCAGAAGAAGGCATAGAGAAAACCCACTTCATTGAAAAATTCGGGCGAGAAACTGCTGAGGAACTAACGAAGAATTGGCTGATTGAGGAGAAGGAAAACCGATACGTGTCAACCGATGTCTCAAGGGCAATACTTGAAGCGATATTTCAACTTTCAAAGGGATAGACCTCGATTATCTTTATAAACGGCCAAGCAAAGTCATCATAATCGAAAAAGGCTTCATAGAGACGCCCAAGACATACCTCATTTCAGAAAAAAAGCAAGAGGTAATATCACTACGATTCAATGACTCCTAGAAGGAAGAGAAGACAGAAACATCCAGCCTGCGAATCTCCACCTTGTGTCTCCTACCTTTGATTCAATGACTCCTAGAAGGAAGAGAAAACGGAAACCGTAAGTGTATGGGATAAGTGCCGTCACAGGACCCAACAGGACTCAATGACTAAGCGCTCGCGCCAATGCTTCACTGTAATAATTCTCAAAGATCGGTTTGACACCTTCTACGAGAACATATACGCAATCCCAAACCTATCACTGGACGAATAACACAAAAAGAGGGGAGTTTGCGAGCCTGCTGAAAGACTTTTCGGAATACGGTAGGGTTCGTGGCTTTCTTGAAAACGTTAAGATCAATAACGCTATGGGGTGAAGAGGATGGAAAAGAAGATCTTTCGTTCCTACCAACCTAATACTCTTCAAACCCTAGCTGATCATTAAGCATTGCCTTCTTGTCTGGCATGCTTCTTCAGCCATGCAGCCGCTTCTCGTAGCATTAGGTGTCTCGAAACGTCGATGACAGGAACCTCGAGGCCCGACACCTTTATGAACGGAGCATACTCAGGCATGAGTGCAAAGTTCACTGAACCCCAGAATATCTTACCCTTGAGATAGTTTTCCATCAGATCGTTCGTGTCGGGCGTTAAGGGGAAGTGGACGAATAAGACCCCTTCAGCCCACTGAGCCATAACTGGGAGACCAGACTGGATTATGCGGGCAAACATCTGGGCTAGGGTATCCTTCGAAAACTGGAAATAGTCGAGAATAACGATCTGTCTGGCTGGCCTGTATACAATTTTGACACTCGTTTCCCTGTCAACGCCTTTACGGTAAGCCATATCTATTTCAACTCTTTAATGACGTACAAATCATTGACCCTTTCTAATCATTCGCAAGAACTGAATGAAAAACCTTTCTGCCGAATTGATCTACGTCTTCCGTCCAGATACCTGTTCCGCCATTTCGGCTGCCATCTTGATCGCTTCTATCATGCTCTGCGGGTTTGCCGTTCCTTTACCCGCCTTCCCAAAGGCTGTCCCGTGATCCACCGAGGTTCGTATCAGGGGCAAGCCAAGCGTTATATTGACGCCGCTGACCGAGGTCCATTTCTTTTCCTCGTCATCCCATTTCAACCCTAGAAATTTCACTGGTATATGCCCTTGATCATGGTACATCGCAACCACGGCATCGTAGGCTCCACCTCTAGCCTTAGCAAAAACAGTGTCGGCTGGAAGAGGTCCCTCAACATCGATTCCTTCTTCCCGCGCCACCTCAACCGCTGGCCTGATCTCTCTAATCTCTTCAAAGCCGAAAAGTCCGCCTTCACCGCCATGTGGGTTCAGGGCAGCTACCGCTATCTTGGGTTCTCTCATTCCCATCGACCTTAGGGCTTCATAGGTAAGCTTCACCACTTTAAGGACACGTTCTTTCTTTATCATCTCGCATGCTTTCCTTAAGGATACGTGTGTTGTTACGTGAGTCACCCTGAGCGGGCCTTCAACAAGCATCATGGCGTAATCCTTTGTGCCTGTCAAATGGGCCAGCATCTCCGTGTGTCCGGCGTATTTATATCCCGCCACATTCAAGGCTTCCTTGTTGATGGGTGCTGTTGCGATTGCCTCTACCTCGCCGCTTAGAGCGAGCTTAACAACTTCTTCAATGTACTGAACCGATGCTTTTCCAGTCATGGCATTCACTTGGCCCATCCTGAGATTCCCTAAGTCAATGTTTCTTAGGTCGAGAACATCTATTGTGCCGTACTCGAACCGTCCGTCCATTAGGATGCTAATAGGGCTTATATTGATATCAGCTTTCGCGATTCTTGAAGCTTCTTCCATAACCTTGGCATCGCCTAAGACGACTGGACGGCAAATGTCGTAGATTTCCTTCAAAGAAAGGGCCTTGACTATAATTTCGGGTCCGATGCCTGCAGCGTCCCCCATCGTTATCCCTATAATCGGTTTCATCTACTTTGACTCCTCTCTTCTCCAGCCTTAAGAAAGCTGAAATGGAAAAAATCCACGTGCTGTGCCTTTCAGAGTTCGCCTCGGAGATCGATGATCAAACCCGGTTATCTTTCTCAACCCTTTACTACCGCTAATGGCAATAGCCTGGCGACGTAGGTGGCGATTCCGGCGTTGTTGCTGACCTCGGCTATTCTGTCAACGTCCTTGTAAGCCGGGTCCGCTTCCTCAGCTAGTACAACGGCACTGTCCGAGCGGACGACTATGCCCCGGTTCTCCAATTCTTTTCTTACCCTGTCGCCCCAGAACCTTTTCTTTGCAGCGGCTCGGCTGAGCATTCTTCCCGCGCCATGCGCTGTCGAACCGAAAGATATCTCCATGGCTTTGTGTGTTCCAACAAGCAGCCATGAGCTGGTCCCCATAGACCCGGGAATTATGACTGGTTGACCGTATGGTCGATAGTCAGATGGTAGATCTTTATGCCCAGGCGGAAAGGCTCTAGTTGCTCCTTTTCTGTGGACCCATACCTTCTTTCGCCCTCCGTCAACTTCGTGTTCTTCAATTTTTGCGATATTGTGAGCCACATCGTAGACCAAGTCTAGGCCGAATTTCTCGGATGGTTCTTTGAAGACCTGCTGGAAGCTTTGGCGAACCCAATGTGTAATCATCTGCCTGTTCACAAATGCAAAGTTGATGGCACACGCCATCGCCTTGCGGTAGTCTTGGGCCTCATCACTAGTGCCAGGAGCGCAAGCGAGCTCTCTGTCCGGCAGAACTATCTTGTATCTGTGTACCGCTCTTTCCATAACCCGGAGGTAGTCTGAACAGATTTGGTGACCGTACCCCCTGGAACCACAGTGGATCATGACCGTCACTTGGCCTTCACTATTTAGGCCAAAGATTTTAGCAACCTTCGGGTCATAGATTTTATCAATTTTCTGGATTTCGAGGAAGTGGTTTCCAGAGCCGAGAGTTCCAATCTGGTTCAAACCGCGATCTTTGGCAGCTGGGGACACCTTGTTCGGGTCAGCTGCTTCCATTCGTCCTTCTTCTTCACAGTGGCTGATGTCTTCAACCCGTCCAAAACCTTGATCGACTATTCCCGCGACGCTTTCGATAATAATGCGGTCGAGATCATGCGGGGTCGCTTTGAAGTCTCTCCTGCGGCTTCCAAGTCCACAAGGGACATTGCGGAATATGACATCCGTGAGCTCCCTAAGTTTTGTTCGGATATCTTTCTCTGAGAAATTTGTTGTCAAGAGGCGTACGCCGCAATTGATGTCGTATCCCACCCCGCCGGGGCTTACGACCCCTTCCTCATAATCGGTGGCAGCCACGCCTCCTATTGGGAAGCCGTATCCTTCATGGCCGTCTGGCAACGTTATAGCATGCTTATAGATGCCTGGTAGATGAGCTACATTTGCGCATTGCTCGAGGGTTCTATCCGTTCTCATCTTTTCCAGAAGATCATCATCAGTTAAGACTAATCCGGGAACTCTCATGCCTGGCTTATACTTTTGAGGTATCCGCCAAGCGTACTTATTGATCCTTTCCAGTGGAACTCGCGGTAGAGGACCACGGAATTCTCGTTCCTCCTCTCCCATTTTGACCACTTTACACAAGGAGTGGAAAGGTTCAATATAAACAATTTTATTGTTTACCCTAAACTGTTCACGCCTCAGAGAATGGGGATCCAACTCATTCCAATAAAGCGAAGGAGACATCCGGTTTCAGAGCATCTCCTCAGACGAAAAACAGCTTTATTTTTTCCAGTTCGAAACGAAAAAGTTTATACGATTGATCGTCCTTTAATTTGATGGTGTTCGTAATGCGATACCGATGAGCGCGGCAGTTTCCGACGTGGTTGAAGAATATCTCGAAGTTATTTACAGACTTCAAGAGACGGGCGGAGTTGCGAGGACAAGCGCAACCAACCGTGCAATAAGTCGCGCGACATCTCTAATCATTCACGTAAAGCGAAAAAGCTGGTAGTTACATGGAAAGACGAAGCTCCAAACGATTTGAGGTGCCTCTAACCGCACTAAGGGATGGAGAGACTGGAATCGTAACTTCCATAAAACCCGGTTATGGAAGAGGTCGAGGAAGAGGATGGGGATTCGAGAAGAGGCTTATGGATATGGGCCTTACTCCTGGTACAAGAGTAACGGTTGTCAAATCGGCACCGTTTCATGGTCCGTTAGAAATTCTTGTTAGAGGCTCCAGACTTGCCCTCGGCAGAGGCATGGCCGAGAGAATTTTCGTGGAGATGGAAAAATAGTGACTGAGAGGAAACTGGTTATTGCCTTAGCTGGAAACGCGAACGTTGGGAAATCCGTCATATTCAACTATTTGACCGGCTTGCATCAACATATCGGAAACTGGCCTGGAAAAACCGTTGAAAGAGCTGAGGGAACACTCTACTTCAAAGGCTACACTATAGACATAATTGATTTGCCTGGAATATATTCGCTTTCCACTTATTCTCTAGAAGAATTGGTCTCGAGGAAATACATCGCAGTAGAAAGACCAAATATGGTAATAAATGTTGTAGATGCTTCAGTCCTCGAAAGAAACCTGTTCTTCACCTTGCAACTGATAGAACTTGAAACTCCAATGATTATAGCGTTAAACCAAATGGACATAGCAAGGAAAAAGGGCATAGAAATCGACGCAGAAAAACTAGAGAAGCTTCTGGGAATTCCAGTGGTACCAACAGTTGCGATAAAAGGAATGGGCATATTCCAGCTTCTAGAAAAAACCATCGAAATAATCGAAGAAGAAACAGCGGAAAAACGCGCCAAAGTGAAATATGGAGAAGAAGTTGAAGAAAAAATCGCTAAGCTCACTAAAATGATTGAGAGCATTCAAATTTGGTATCCGCCCAGATACGTGGCGATCAAGCTATTAGAAGAAGATGAAGAGATCGAGAGGGAAGTCAGTAGGATAGACCCGCAGATAGTATCTGCTGCAAAAAAACTTGCAAGTGAACTTGAAAATCTCCACAGGCACTCTTGCTCAACACTGATAACTTCTGAGCGGTATGAGGTTGCTGGCTGTATTGCCCGAGAGGCTCAAAAGATCGTGTCTCCGATAAAGCCTACGATAGAAGAGAGGCTTCACACTCTGACAACTCATAAAATTATGGGCTATCCTATTATGGCTTTTTCGCTGCTTTTAATGTTCTACTCCATCTTCACTTTTGGAAACTACGCCTCAGAGCTCTCAAGCATCTTCTTTTATGGATTGGAGCCTTTCTTTGCTGGCTTTTTTGGATCCGGGATAATAGGGGAACTTGTTTGGGGCGGCGTCATTCAGGGGATCATAGCGGGCGTCACAATAGCCCTACCCTACATTGTCCCATTTTATGTTATTTTGTGCTTCCTAGAAGACTCGGGCTATCTTAGCCGAATCGCATTTTTGATGGATAAAGCTATGCACAAGATGGGGTTACATGGAAAGGCGTTCATTCCTTTAATGCTTGGTTACGGCTGCAACGTTCCCGCCTGTTTGGGATGTAGAATAATGGAAACAGAGAGGGAGAGGCTCCTTGCCGCATTCGTAACAACACTAGTGCCCTGTGCCGCGCGGACGGTTATCATACTTGGCCTAGTAGGCCAGTTTATAGGTATCCAATGGGCTCTAATGCTTTACGTCCTCGATCTGTTGATCATCTTTGCCCTTGGAAGGCTTGCATTTAGGGCTTTGCCGGGTGAGCCGACGGCTCTAATTATGGAAATGAGTGATTACAGGCTTCCTCATCTGAAGACTGTTTTGAAGCAAACATGGTTTAGACTCGCCGAGTTCATAAGAATCGCCCTTCCTTTAATAATTGTTGGAAGCCTTACGATAAAGCTCGCGGAACTTTTGGGTTTATTGGAACCAATCGCGACAGTGCTCAGCCCCATAACAGTCACTTGGCTAGGGTTGCCAGCCATTATCGGAATAACGCTGATATTCGGTGTACTGAGAAAAGAACTTACAATAATCATGCTTGCAACTTTTCTAGGAACGACAAATTTCGCACAAGCTCTGACACCAGCGCAGATGGTCGTGTTCACATTAGTGGCAATGTTCTACATACCTTGTGTAGCGACCATTGCTGCTCTAGTTAGAGAATTTGGCTGGAAAAAAGCGCTATTCATAACGGTGTTCGAGATAGTTTTTGCATTAGGCCTAGGTGGAATTGCATTAAGACTATTAACGTTAACCATATGATAACGATGCACAGGATCAATTAAGAAAAGAATCACATGTTTTGAGGAGCTACGGCAAAATAGAAGAAGAGAGTTTGAAAAAGCTATATAAATTCAGTTCTATGATAGTGCGTTCGGCGAAATCCTCAAATCGGGTTATTTCTAGGAAGCCAGATCGTTATGAGTTGAAATCTTTTTCGGTTCGAACGAAAAGGCTTAATACGATTAATCGTGCTTTAACTTGGTAGTGTTCGTAAAGTGATACCATGAGCACAACAGTTTCCAATGTGATTGAAGAGTATCTCGAAGTTATTTACAGACTTCAAGAAAAAGACGGAGTTGCAAGGACGAGCGATCTTGTTGAGATGTTGAAGGTTGCTCCTGGCACAATTACAAACACAGTAGAACGTCTTGAAAAGGAATCTCTAATACTCCATGAACCTTACAGAGGCGTAAAATTAACCGAGAGAGGACGCACAATAGCTTTACGCGTAGTTAGAAGACATAGGTTGTCGGAACGCCTCCTCACCGACATTCTAAACGTAGAATGGGACAAGGCTCATGACGCTGCGTGCCGACTTGAACATGGAATCTCTGACGAAATAACCCAAAAAATCGAGAGGGCGCTTGGGCATCCTAAAACCTGCCCTCATGGAAACCCCATCCCTACAGAGGCTGGAAGCATAATCGAAGAGAATCACCACCGGTCACTTGCTGAATTTAATGTTCAAGAAAAAGGAACCATAGCCAAGATAGATGATGAAAAACAAGACTTGCTCCAGTATCTTTCCGGGATGGGACTCAAACCAGGTGAATCTCTGGAAGTTGTTGAGATAGCCCCATTTAGTGGTCCCATAACGGTCAGGGTTAACGGGAAAGATCACGCGTTAAGCCTTAGCATAGCTAAGCTCATCCGAGCTCGTAAAATAAACGAAAAGCCTTGAAAGACGCAGCAAAGAATGAACATGAGGAAGACATATGTATAACCTCGTCAATGCCCTTGTCTTGAGCACTTTAGCTGGTTTAACAAGGGGTTTCGGAGGATTAACTGTAATTCCCAAACCCAAATCCTCGCTCTTCCTTTCTTCTTACATTTTGCATCTCACATATCACATACAACTGGAAAACAACTGTGTAAACGAAAAACAAGAACACGCTGTTATGGAGCTGCCTTCATCTCATCAACACTGAGATTTAGATTCGAAGCGGCCTGAAGTGGTTGAGATGTATGGATTTAGTCTTGCAATCATTTCTCCTTAGCTTTGTCGCAGGGATAGCGACAGGAATTGGCGGAATAATTGTTCTTTTATTAAAAAAAGTCAGCGATAGGTTCGTCGGCTTCTCCATGGGGTTTGCCTCAGGAGTAATGCTTCTAGTTTCATTCAATAACCTCTTTCTCGAAGCCACAGGATTACTTACTCACTTAGAGTTGATTCTAATGTTCTCATTGGGTGCTCTCGTGATGATGGCTTTAGACTTGACCATTCCTCACATTGAGCTGACGGCGAAGAGGGGAGGGGGTAGGGGTAGGAGAAGGGGTAAGAACCAAAAGATGTACAGAGCGGGAGTACTCATCGCCATAGGAATAGCACTTCATAACCTTCCTGAAGGATTAGTTGTTGCTGCAGGCTACACGTACCTGCCTCAACTGGGATTAATAATTGCTATCGCCATAATGCTGCACAACATACCTGAAGGCGTTGCTACCGCGATTCCACTTTCGTCAACAGATATGAAACCAATCAAGATCGCAACTCTCACATTTTTGTCGGGGCTCGCTGAGCCAATTGCGGCACTTGTGGGAGCTGGCACTTTATCTCTTGTTCGAACGAAAAGTGTAATGGGCTTTTCACTTGCCTTCGCAGCAGGGGTAATGACCTACATTACAGCAGACGAATTGATCCCAGTAGCGCATGAGTATGGGCATAGACACACAGTCTCCGTCGCTCTCTTACTTGGAATTATGTTTGCACTGATGGTCGACGTCACACTCAGCTAGACTGTTGAAATTGACGATTTGCGGTTTCTTTATCTGCATAAGCCCCAATTGTGCTAAGCTGTTAAATCGGAACTGGTTTCAGCAGGTCGGAGAACGAGACTGATTTGGGGACTCTGGATCTTCGTTACGCGAACAAAGAGATAAAGGAGAACTATGTGAAGACCTTAGAATTTCGTTACCCGGAATGGATTCCATGCTCAGTGGGGTTTTCGCCTGCTACTTGGAAGAGATATCGTGAGAAGCTAGAGAACATTGTAGATCGTCACCCGTTGATTTTTGGCACGGATGAGAAAGGTAGCAAGGATTTTGACGAAATGCCGCCAGTCTACCGTGCAGGTGAACACTACACAGACAATTGGGGATGCGTCTGGTACAATATCCAAGAGGGGCTAGAAGGTCGGGTGGTGTCTCATCCCTTAGCTGACTGGAATGCACTTGAGAGTTATCAACCGCCGGATTTTCTGGCTAAGACAGAGAGAGGAGAAAGAGATTGGGATAGAATCAAAAGAGATGTTGAAGAACGCCGAAAGAAAGGTCTTCTAACCGTAGGAGATGGAGAACGCCTCTTTGACCGTTTATACTTTTTGAGAGGTTTCACAAATCTGATGCTCGATATCGTTAGGGACGACCCTCATCTTCCCAGACTGATCAGGATGCTTGAAGATTACGAGGTGAAACTGATTGATAAGTGGCTGGAAATCGGTGTCGACATGATCAGTTTTCACACCGACATAGGAACGCAGCACGGGTTGATGATAAGCCCAGTGAAATTCCGTAGGTACATTAAACCAATGTTTAGGAGATTGTTCGCTACTTGCCGGAAGGCTGGAGCTCACGTTTACCTATCTTCGGACGGCCGTCTCGTAGACATTGTTGACGACTTGATAGAGTGCGGAGTCTCTGTGCATGATCCACAGTTGCGAGCAAATACGCTGGAAGGGATTGCCAAGGCTTATAAGGATAAGATCTGCATTGACCTTGACCTTGACAGGCAGATGTTCGCTTTCTGTAAGCCTGCAGATATGAGACGGCAGGTAGAAGGGGTCGTAGAAAAACTCTATCTTCCCGAAGGCGGCTTGATGATGAAAGCGGAATTCTACGGAGCAGATGTACCCCTAGAGAATATTGAAGCCATGTGTGAAGCCATGGAAGAATTCTGCATCAAACAGGGATGATGCAAGGCCGTGTGCTTTCAAGCCTTCAGAATCTCGATAAGATACATCCTAGATATCGAGGATGAATTTTAGGGTAACGCGTCCGTGTGTTTCGTCGATCTCCATTCGGTGGTATGTGACCGCTTTCACCCCGACTTTCTGTTTATGTTTTGTTTCGTCGAAAGGTTCACCCCAGATCCTTGCCACAAGCCTTATCCCTTCTGTGTGCTCATCCATCTCCAGAATCCTGAATTTTGAGAACAACATGTCGGACACTTCAAACTTGATCAAAAGGTCTTCGAGCCAATTGTATAGTAGGGATTGCTTATCGTATGCTTCTACTTTAACCGTCTCCTCAAACGAAGGGTCAACGCTCTCGGTATCAGTCATGACTTCAAACATGGCTAAAGCCGCGTTTTCAAAAGCCTCGGCTAGGTTTTCGCCATAGGCAGCTATGTAAACATCAGCTGTGTGCTCCAGAAATTCGAACTTTAACACATCTATCCCCTTCTCTTTACTAGTGTTCGTTCTACCATGAGATAAATGATTACTGATGTCTGTTCAGGATGAGCGTTTCAAGAATCCCTGATTTTGGTCGCTTGATCCCATCGCACTGTTCAAGCGTCATCAAGACTCTTTCGGGAAAGAGACGTGACTCGTGGAGCATTTTGAGTTTATTATAATCGGCCCCGGAACCGCGCGTCTTAAAGCCCGCATCTATGAATTTAGGAGAGATCTAGAAACCCTAATCTTAGAAAAAAGTGTTCCATGAGGCTCAATACCATGACTGCCCGGGTTGATAACTATGCAGGTTTTCCCGTAGGAATGAGCGGTAGCGGTTTGGTGGAGAGAATGTTTCGGCAGTCTGAGAGGTTCGGCATCGAGGCTGGAGACCACACCGCTGATAATATCTACTCTTCATAGTGTCGGAGAACTCTACTGTGTCAAAGGCGCGGTGGTGAAAAATCTTTATATGAGGGCACGAAAGAGTAGAAGCACCGGACAAAGTGAACTATCCATTCACCCAACCCATCAAAGACCACATACAAGCTTTCGTGGCTGCATTAGGACAAATTAACTTGTCCCGAAGGCAAAACACATAGTCTAACACATTATCTTGAACAGGAAAGAATTAAATATCACACGTTTTTCATATTCTCACATCCCACTTAGAGTTTCAATGAAGGCAGATGAGGTTAGGTGTCTTCTTCCTTTGAAGGTCTGCATAACTTACCATGAAAAGTTTAGTCAATATGACTTGGGTGTTAATCACCCTTTTAGAGGAGACAGGTTCGTCAAAGCCAGAAAGTTTTTTGAGGAAAAAGGGCTATCTCAGATGCCAAACGTATTCTTCATAAAACCGAGGGCAGCCACGCGGGCTGACTTGCTCAAAGTACATACGGAGAAATATGTGGATCAGATTTTCCGTTTGGCCAAGCTCGGTGAGCCCTATGACATAGATACTCCTGTTTCCATAAGTATTCTTGAGGCTCTAATGTTAATAATTGGCGGGGTTACCGAATCAGGAACTGCCATTTTCGAGAGGCAAGCTGATCGAGCTGTAGCCTTAGGAGGAGGCTTCCACCATGCAGGCAGGAACTATGGGGGCGGCTTCTGCTTATTTAATGATATCGCCATCTTGGTGGAGCGCCTCCGTGAAAGATTTGCTCTTAAACGAATCTTGATCCTAGACTACGACCTTCATTTCGGGAACGGGACAAGCGACATCTACTTCTCGGATCCGAACGTACTACTCATCTCGCTTCATCAGGATCCGGAAACAATCTATCCCGGAAGAGGGTTCATAGACGAGGTTGGAGAGGGCGAAGGCGAAGGTTTCAAAATCAATGTCCCGCTCCCAATGCGAACTGGGGAACAGTCCTATCTTTACGCACTGAGGGAGATCTTTCCACCCCTTGCTGAGGAGTTTAAGCCTGAGATTATCATAGCTAATGGTGGAAGTGACGCTCATTTTGCAGATTACCTTGGTAGGCTTGGTTTGACCGCCAAAGGTTTCTTCGAGGTATCCCGAATCATAAGCGAGACCTCTGAAAAAGTCTGCAACGGCAAAGTCGCCCTCCTGGTCGGGAGCGGATACAACGATTTGGTTCTTCCCTACTGCTGGTATGCTCTTGTCACAGGCATTGCGGAGCCTGAAAAAACCAAAGATAACATTGAAGACCATTATCCCCCACCACGTAATCCTTGGCAGAACCAACAAAAGGTCGAAATAGTGTTGAAGGATCTAAAAAGAATCCTAAGGAAGTACTGGAAAAACCTCTAAAAACCAAGACGGCTAGATTCATCATACGCTTGCTGTTAAGTATTTTGAAACATGATTTTGCAGGCACTTTTATAGCTCAGAGGCTACGTTGAAGAACAGCCGCAGACATAAGGTTCTCCCCAGCTTAACGGCGTAGTTGCCTTCGCATTTGCCATCAACATCCAAAAAGGTTTCTCATTCTGAAGGCATGGACGCTATGAATCTGGGAAGGGAATCGAGCAGTCTTCTTTCGGTCAAGATGCCGACGATTGCGCCTTTCTTGGTTACTCCTAACCTTCTTACTTTCTTGTCTCTCATCAGTTTAAGCGCTTCCGTCAAGGACTTATCTGCTTCAATTGATACAAGAGGCGATGACATGATCTCTTGAGCATGTATTTTATCCGAATCCTTATGGGCTATCAAAATCTTTCTAATAATGTCTCTTTCGGTTATTATGCCAGAGGGAGCTTCTTGACTGATTATGATAACTGCGCCGATATCGTTTAGGATCATTTTCTCTGCTACGGACAGAACGGTGTCAGAAGCCAATGCCGTAACAGCGGGGCTTCTCATGACGGACTCAACCGAAATCTTTAATCCCAAAACATCTTCCTCCACCAAATACTTGACTTATTTGCTATTTTATTTTTGGAATTATTCCACAATATCCGGTGAGCGCTTCGTTCTAGCTCCAAGATTAGGTCGAGGAACCTCCGCAAACGTAGGGTTCTTGCGCGGCTTTTAGGGGGCAGCCGCCTCCGCAGATATTGAGGCTTGGACAGTCGTAACATTTTTCCGGGACATACTTTCGGGCTCTAAGTTTGAGGCAAAGGGGATGCTGCCATATCTTCTTCCATTCATCTTCGAGGATGTTTCCAAGCGGTGTGAAGTAGCTCTGGCAAGGGATGACCATGCCGTCTGGTTCGATGCACATGCTTATGCGGCAGGCGCTACAGCTCTTTATTCCCAGCTCAAGCTGCAAGGGGTTGAGGACGCAGTACTCCGTAGGCGTGTACCAGGTGAAGTCCATCCCCAAAATCCGAGCGTAATCTCGAATCTGAGTTAGGACAGGTTCCAGTTGTGACTCATCTAAGGCGAAATCTTTAGCCACCTCGGGAGCCTTCCCCGAGTAGATGAGGCTGTTACAGGCGAACTGTTTGAGGCCGAGGCTATGGATGAAATCTATCGTCCGTAAGATACTGCGGATGTTGTACTGGCTAAGGGTCGTATTTGTAATCGTATATATGGGTGAAGCTATAGCATTTTCGAGGCCCCGAACCGTTTCTTTCCAGCTTCCCTGGACGCCTGTAATCTTGTCATGGATCTTCGGATCGTGGGACTCGACGGTTATCTGGATATGATCTAGGCCAGCGTCAAGGAGAGAGTTGAAATAGGTTTCATCTTTGAGTCTGCGGCCATTGGTAACGAGGCCACTGACCAACCCGATCTCCTGGGTGTAGGCAATCAACCCAGGAAGGTCATCTCTGAGTGTGGGTTCGCCGCCCGTGAAAACTACATGAGGAATGCCCAGCTTAAGGAGTTTGTCCATTACTCTGAACCACTCCTGGGTGGTCAGCTCCTCAGTTTCCCTAGGGCCTCCAGCATAACAGTGGATGCACCTGTTATTACAGCGGTAGGTTAAAGCTAAGTCCATTCGGTATGGAGCGCTCAACTCTTTCTGGAACGGCTCGATCTTCTCCACGCCAAGGTAGGAGACGGGGCAGACATCAGGGGTCTTTGCGAAAGTGTTAACAACAAACAGAACATCTTGATAATCCTTTCGAGCAGTCTCAGCATCAACCCTATAACGTCTCCGAATTCTTCTTATCGCCTGCTCCTCCGATTCCCCTTTGATGAAGGAGTCAACGTATTCCGCAGCCGTACGGTTCAAGAACAGCACACGTGAGGCGTTGATGATAAGTAGGCCGCTTCCGTCCTCCTCGAAGCGGAGATGGAGGCGGAGACCTTGGTACGCATCCTCACCCACCCTCAGATGATGAAGAGCTACCTTAGGCTTTGTACGTCGAATTCCACTAAGAATCTTCAAACTATCTTGCACCTCCGTGAGCACACGCACATGCACAGCTCACGCAGGCACATGCGCAAGCGCAATGGGCGCAGGCACAGACGCAACTTGACCGGCTTCTGACTGGACGTTCTCTCGCCGTCACTGTCGGGGCCGGTACAAGACGATTCGTGAACTCTTGAACGTTCTTCACCGTGTTGTTCGCTGCCTTTTCAAGCCCTCTAACAATGTTGTTCGCAAACTCTTGGGCGGGTATAGGTTTTGCCTCAGTTGAGGTTGCGGGAGGGAGAGGCGTTTGGCCGGGTGGAAAGTAGGGGCCGCGCCAGTACCACCACCATCCTGGCCTGGGGTAGATAATTATGTCTGGTGGAAGGGCCACTCTGAACTTATCATCAAAACTGTCGTCAGCGAGGAGCCACTCTATATTCTGGTCGATGGCATCTCCCTTTAGTTCAGGGGTCCCAGCCTTCATAACTTGGCCCCAGGCATTGTCGACTACCGACCTGTAATAGTTTGCAGTGTCCGCCCTAGAGTAGCCACGTAACTTGTAATCTACGGCGTCCCTCAGCCCTAAGTAGGTTCGGGCGAGTATCATCTCGTTTAGGCCTCCATCTGGTTCCAAGGCGTCCAAGTAGTCAATTTCGTAATACCGCAAGGAAGTAGCTTGCCCTTCTGGTCTTTGTAGCCTCTGGAGCTTAAGGAGGGGATCTGTCGCGGTCACCATGAGTATTCGCTTGAGCAGAAGTCCGAAAAGAATCATGGTGAGAACGCGAACGGGCTTCAAGTCGAGGACAACTCCCGCTTCAGCCGCAGTGAGACCTCGAGCCGCACCGAGGGCTTCAATGGCAATTCTCGGCTTCTCATAGGTTGCTTTTCTAAATCTCATAAGAACCAACACTATGACTCCGATTATGGCTACAATGGCTCCTCCAATGGCAACGTAGAACCATACGTCTGGGCCGAGGCTCACATACTTCTCTGGGAAGGAGACCCCTACTCTCAACTCTTGTGTTGGACGCCAATTGCTTCGCTCCCAGTAGACGACTAGGTTGTTTCCGTCCACGAAGACGTTGTCGAACGGCATACCTGCTGGATACTTTACTTCGTTGCTTGTAACGCCTTCCGGAAGCACTATCGCAACTCGTATGTTCTTGATAGAGCCGCTTGCACCGGGGAAGGTAGTCGGATAGAAGAGCATTCCTACGTTTCCTAGGTTTGCGCTATCCCTGGACACCATCTCGGGAACAATAGCATAAACTATGAAAGTGTATGGCTGGTTGAGAACTATCGGATCTTTGAGCTGCACGTCAATTCCGTAATAGCCTCCGTTCGATATGTCCGTATATTCAAGATCAGCACCCGAGAGGTCTCGAACCGATTCGATTTGGAAGCCTTCTTTAGGCATTCCCACTGTGACTATTCCCTGAGGCGAGCCAGACATGTAGGTCAAGGTAACGTTGTACTGGATGTCGATGGATCCATCCTTGTTTATCAAGATCCGCACCCATTCTTGGCTGACAGTATAGGTTATGGCCGCTCGAGCTGGGCGAATAGGGATCAAGGCAAGCCAGATGAACGATACTAGTAAGATGAATGAAAGACTCAGCGCCCGGCTTTGGGTCACCATGTCGGCTCCTCTGTCAACTCAAACTTGTTGTTACAGTAGCTGCACGTGACATACGGCTTTCCTGCAATGACCTCGACCTTGCTAGTGTCAACGACGGCGTTACAGATGGGGCAACGGACCTCCTTTACGCTTACCGGACCCGTGACCGCCACGGTCTGCCTAATCTCTACCGGCTTCCTCTCCCGGGTGAGGAATAGCAATAGGATGCCGGCAACCAAAAAGACAAGTCCCTCAAAGAAGTAAGTGATTCCGAGATTTGTAGAGATCATGAAGATAACTCCCAGGAAGATCAGAATCGCCGAACCCATGTAGACAAGGGCTTTTGCAGGGCCTCTTACCACTTCAGCGCCTCCCCGCGTCAATGGTCAGTTTATTCTTTATTGAATACTAGGGAGTAGTACCTATCGATTAACAAAAAACAAGATCGCATTAATATGTTTATACCCCTTCAAAAGAAGACATGACGCGACCATAAGAGTATCTCAACCGTGCACCGGCATTTTCCATCTGCAGCCTAACGGAGGTAGACTAAAGGCTACGTACAAGTATGCCTCCTCTTCCCGTGAGGTCTGGGAAACTTGGGTCTTCTTTGAACCCGTTCTTGTGCCAGAATCTTTTGAAGCGAGGAAGAGACTCAGGAAAACCAGTGTGGCATCCCCATGAGCCTACGGCTATCTCTTCGGCTGGCTCACCATCAAAGCAAGGTAGCAGTCTATGCTTAAGATCGGCAGCAAGTGATTGGACAAGTTTTGATCCGATTCCCCGATTCTGGAAAGCTTTCTCGTAAACAAAAACACAGGTTATCAGAAGGGTCCTCTTTTGTCGTTTGGGAAGGAGAGGAAACGTCTGCATGGGATAGAATTCTATGAACCCCACAGGTTTGCCTTCAAAATACGCGATCTTGGCGCAGCAACCGAATCTTTCAAGTGCATTTCTTACCCACTCCTTCTTCTTTAAGCCTCCCTCTTTTAAAGTCTGGGCGTGATATGGATTGTCCCATCTTGGCGCACATCTCGTTCCAACCAAGTCGTCGATGTTTTCGGAAGAAACGTCTCTAATCTCGATTTTCATCTTTTTCTGCCCTCCTTGGCTCTCGTATTTTCTGGAAGAATTCTTCTTTGGAAACCTCTCTGTCGTCGATGAGAAACCTAGTGAGGCTGGAAAAAGGGTTGTACGGGTCTATTTTTAGGTTTAGTTTCATAACCAGTTCTGGATGTTCGAGCATATTGTACTCCACAACTTCTACTCCAAGCTTTCTCAGTTCAGCCTTAAAGTCACCACCAGTTCGCGTCCATGTTTCGTCAAGGAATTTCCCGTCGTATGCGAAGAAATAGCTATACGGGCAACAACCAAAGTAGAATATTTCAACCCTTGCCTTCAACTTATTTTCCCTTTCTCTCCTGCTGCGTGTTTCTGAAAAGCCCGCCTTATATAACTTCTGTTAGAGATTATCAAAGCGGCTTCCGGTAGTCAGCGTAATCGGAAGTCAAGACGGTGTGTCTAAGACTTGTTGAAGGAATGCGTAGTCCATCACTGGGGACATGACCAATAGCTCTCAGTTACATGGGAATGTCGTTTCCCAAGCCTCCCTCAACTATCGGCTCAAAGATTCCTGGTGCTCCGCAATAGGTTCACGTCTCGGTTCAAATTCTTGAATTTTGGGGAGGTCGTGTTGCTCCTTGCAGCCCTTTTTGCGCGCGTTACGTTATCGTTACTTCTTTTTTGTGCTTTGTTGCATTAATATTTTGTGATGTTTCTGTTCCGTGTTTATCCTTTGCTTTTCATCCTTTTCCTAGGCTGTTTTTGTC
>Ga0315312_1001199_pt1 | contig 21545 bp, 17 predicted proteins | sample TDP7_MG_FD_203629 | JGI IMG/M metagenome (GOLD analysis project Ga0315312, IMG submission 203629) | Freshwater sediment microbial communities from Lake Towuti, South Sulawesi, Indonesia - TDP7 | ecosystem: Environmental > Aquatic > Freshwater > Lake > Sediment | place: Indonesia: South Sulawesi... | reverse complement strand
CGGCCATAACCCTGATAAAGCATAGCGGCCTTGCCGGTTGCCAGGTTGGCGAAGGTGTCCAGGTACCCATGGCCCAGCCAGCCAGGCGGCAGGACGGTCGCGGTCAGCTTCTTGTAGAAATCCAGCACCTCGATGACCGGCTTCTCGGTGAAGGTGGGCCGGCCTGTCTTGAGGTCGAAGAGCCGCCCCCCGTTGGCCTTGGTCAGCTCTCCCACCGCAATATTGATGAAGAGGCCCACACCGGGGAGAGACAGGCCATAACGGGTCACCCGCCCGTCCTTGTCCCGCTCCATCATGGCCTCGGCCACTTTGATGAAGTCCTCCCAGCTCTCCGGCGGCTTCAAGCCCTTCGCCTTGAAAATGTCTTTCCGGTAGATCAGGAGTGATGTGGCCGCCGAATGGGGGATCCCGTAGTACTTCCCGTCATGCCAGCATTGCCTCCGAACGGCCTCCCAGATGTTGTCCCGCCCGATGGCCTCGGCGATATCCTCCTGGTCTCGCAAGAGGCCTTTCGCGTAAAAGGACGCACACGTTACGGCCTGTCCATGGGAGGCATCGGGAGGCGCCCCCGCTGCCAGGGCCGCAGTCAGCTTGGCCTCCAGGTCACCCCACGCCAGGGCCTCCTGCTTCACCGTCATGTCCGGGTGCAGTTTCTCAAAGTCGTTGATGATCTGCTGGAACCCTGCCACCGATTGGGGCTCGGTCTCCGTATGCCAGATCCGGACGACCTTCTTCTCCGCTCCCCACGCAAACGGCGTTATCCCCAGAACCAAGGCCAAAAACGCAATCAAAGCTCCTCGTTTCATGCTCCTTCCTCCTTCCCCGCGAAATTAATCGCGAAATTATTGGGATTCGCAAAAGTAATGGAACGCCGTTCAGCTTGCTCTGCCCCCTCACCCTCCCGTTCTGCTGAGCGTTCGACTGAGACTTCGGCGAGCTCAGTCGAGTCGCTCGGGCCGAAGGCTCACGGCCGAAGCCCTCTCCCCCCATCGGGGGGAGAGGATAAAGGTGAGGGGAGAAATGCGGTGCCGATCTTTGTTCCATTATTTATGCGAAATTCAATAATTTAGGTAAATTATCTTGTCAAGAAAAAATGCCATTTTTTAAATTTTGAGCGCGACCTCTTCCGCCTCGCAAACTGCTTCCATCACCTCCCTGGGCTTCGAGGCATCACCGACCACATAAACTTCAGAAATTCTTTCCTTCAGGAACGCAGCCAGTTCATCATTCGGTGCGGACCCCAAGGAGACAACGAGAGAGTCGAAACCCGTGAGCTTCCGGGTCCCCTGAGGATCTTGCACCCATAGGGCTTCTTTTTCAAAACGGATCGCTTGGGTGGAAGTCAAAATGCGCACCCCTTTTTCTTTGAGTCGTTGATTCAAGTAATGCTGCAGGTGAACCACCAGGTCCAGGGCAATTCCTTCTCTCATTTCCACCAGGGTAACTTCCTTTCCCTCATCTGAAAGATAATCGGCCACCTCGGCCCCAATGCCTCCGCCCCCGATGACGAGGATCTTCTGGCCGAGGGAAGCGGGACTCAAAAGGGCTTCATTTACCATAAGAACTTTAGCTTCCTGAATTCCCTCGATGGCCGGTAAAAATGGTTTGGCCCCTGTGGCCACAATCATCACGCCGGGTTTTTCATCTTTGAGCAGGGCTGGATCGAAAGATTTACCCCGCACGATTTTTACGGGCAGTTTTTCGATTTGCTTGATCAGGTACACAACAAACTCTTTCAGCACCTGCTTTTTGGGGGGAATGGCCGCCAGAAGAAATTGCCCGCCCAAATTTTCCTTCTTTTCGTACAAGGTGACTTGATGGCCGCGCCGGGCAGCAATTTCTGCCGCCTTCATTCCGGCCGGGCCTCCCCCCACCACCCAGACTTTCTTGGGGTGGTCTGCTTTTTGCAATTTGAAAGTTTCTTCCCGGCCCGTCTCAGGGTTGACGGCACATTGGAGTGCACCCCGGCGGATAGCTAAAATGCAACGATTACAGGAGATGCAGGGGATGATCTCTTCTGTTTTTCCTTGCAGCGCCTTCATGGGCAGCTCCGGATCAGCAATCAGCGCCCTTCCCATAGAGACGAGGTCGGCTTTGTTCTCTTCTAAGATTTGGTTAGCCAATTGGGGACTTCGAATTCGGCCAACGGTAATGACTGGAATCTTAACAACGCATTTTATCCCTTGGGCCAGGTGGCCAAAGATACCTTCTTCAGCATAATAAGGAGGATGGTTCAAATACACCGATGCGGCCACACAGGCTGAGATATGGAGGGCATTGGCCCCATTTTTTTCCAGTGCTTTGGCGATTTCTTTGGAGTCATCGAGCTTCAACCCACCTTCCACATATTCATCCGCACTCAGACGGCAGATGATCGGGAAATCAGAACCAACGATTCGCCGAACGGTTCTTAATACCTCCAGGGGCATCCTCGTCCGCTTTTCGCCACTGCCGCCATACTCATCCCGCCTTTGATTGGAGTAAGGGGAGAGGAATTGATTAAGAAGGTATCCGTGAGCCATGTGGATTTCCACCCCATCGGCACCGGCTTCTTTCACTCGCTGGGCCGCTTGTCCAAAGGCTTCGATGATTTTTTGAATCTCTTCCGAGGAGAGAGCCTGGGGCATCTCCTGGCGAACCGGACAGGGGATCGCTGAGGGAGCAACAATGGGCGCGCTCGTGATCGAAGACGAAGTTTGCCGACCTGCGTGATTGATCTGAATGACGATTTTCCCGCCTTCTCGATGGACAGCCCTTATCAGGTTGGCCAAATATGGGACTTTCTGGTCAGAATCCAGGAGAGCCATGTTGGGCGAAGCCCTGCCCTGCTTCAAAACGCCGGTATGTTCGAAGGTGACGTAGCCAACCCCACCCTTCACGCGCTTCACGTAATAGGCGATTTGCCGGTCATTTACCGAACCGTCGGGGTTGGCGAAATTGGTCGCCATGGGGGGCATCACGATGCGATTTTTCAATTTTAAGCTTCCGATTTGAAAGGGGGTGAAGAGCTTTGACATTTGATTCACTGAGCTACCTCTTCGACGCTTGAGGAGTAGCCATAAAAATAATTTCGTAATACGAAACGATGTTTCTTATTATAAGGAATTTAAAAAATCTGTCAACCTTCTGGTGCCTGTGGGTTATCGGAAAAAGAATACCGGCGGATGAAATCCCCCACTACCTGCTCGAGACTGGGTTCTCCCCAATCTTCCACCTGATAAGTCACGCGGAGGATTGGCTGGGAAATGTTTATCAGGCGAGAAAGGTCGATGGGGGTGGCCACGATGACCAGGTCGCAAGGGGTCTGGCGGATGGTTTCTTCTAAGTCTCGAAGTTGCTCAGGAAAGTAGCCTTCGGCCGGCAGAACATCTTGCAAATGCGGGTAGCCTTCCAGGCAGGATTTCAGAGAACCCACCGCATAAGGCTGGGGATCAACCAATTTGGCTGCTCCATACTGGCGAGCGGCCAGTGCTCCGGCCCCATAGGCCATGCCCCCATGGGTAACTGTCGGGCCGTCCTCGATCACCAGGACCTTTTTCCCCCGAATCTTTTCTCCCCCTTCAACGTGAATCCGGGAGGCGGTTTGTAGCAAGATAGCTTGGGGATTGGACTTTGCCACGGAGGCTAAAATTATTTCGATATCCTCTTTCCGGGCGGTGTTAACTTTGTTAATGACCAGAACCTGGCCCCTCAAAAAGTTTACTTCCCCGGGGTGGTATAAGCTTTCGTGCCCTGGCCGATGAGGATCGAGAACCACAATTTCCAGGTCGGGTTTAATAAATGAAAAGTCATTGTTCCCCCCGTCCCAAAGGATGACCTGAGCCTCTTTCTGAACGGCGTCCCGGATTGCCCGGTAATCCACACCAGCGTAAACTGTGATCCCTTTTTTAACTAAATGTTCATATTCCTCCCGCTCTTCCACCGTGCACGAGTACCGATCCAAATCGTCCAAGGTGGCGAAACGCTCAACCCTCATCCGGTTCAAATCACAATACGGCATTGGATGCCGAATCACCACGGAGCGGATAGATCGACCATGGAGGACCTCCCAGATGCGTTCTGTAATCCCGCTTTTCCCGCAGCCGGTTCGCACCGCACATATGGAGATCACCGGTATGGCCGCCTGCAGCATAGTCCGGTCTGGCCCTAAAAAAACAAAGTCTGTCCCCAGAGACAAAGCCAGAGATGCCTTGTGCATGACCTCCACGTGAGAGAGGTCGCTGTAGGCGAAGACTACCTGTTGAATCCCTCGATTACGAACGATCTCGGGAAGCTCTTTTTCAGGGAGGATAGGAATTCCCTGCGGATAAAAAGGCCCAGCAAGTTCTTGCGGAAAAATCCGGTTCTCAATTCCCGGAATTTGGGCAGCCGTAAAGGCCACGACTTCAACGGAGGGATCGTCCGCGTAGCAGACCTGAAAATTATGAAAATCTCTTCCGGCTGCCCCCATGATGACAACTCTGGTTCTCTCCATACCTTCTCCCATCTCATACATTGAAATTTTGGTCTTAAGATTTTTGGCGTGATCATTTTATAAATAACAGATATTAGAGAGCAGGGCAATGCCCTGCTCTCCTCCATTGGACGATTTGCACCGATTTGGATAAAATATTAGATATCCATAAAAAGGAGGTTCATCTCTAAATTAGTTGACCAAATTTTTAATGAAAGCTTGCCCAGGGCCCGGTCGGAGACTCGACTCTACGAGAAGGAAAGGTCCCGCCCTGGCGGGACGCCGCAAGCCCTGTACCGTTCTGGTGCAGGGCAAGCATCGGCAGGAGATCCCCTTTCCATGAACTCCTCGTAGTCGAGTCTTGTCGACCTGCTTGCCATCCGCCCGTGGTCGGGTCTTCTCGACAAAGCGCAGCGGGGGCGTGATAAGAAAGCTTCGCAGATATAGCAGAACCCTCGGCCCGTAGGGGCCATTCATGAATCGCCCATACATGAGAAATACGTGCCTGATCATTGCAAGCAATCCCGCCAAGGCGGGATTTTCTTCCGGGACCCTGAAATGAAAGGACATTTTAAATACACCAGCTCTCTGGCCTTCAACTAATTTGGAGATGATCCAAAAAGGATCATTCTTAGCCGTTAGGAGGATATATGCAAAAGACGATGACGCGCCGCGATTTTTTATGGCTATTATCCATGTCTACAGCAGGGCTGGCATCGGGTTGCGCCGCAAGTCCGGTGACAGGAAAGCCGCAACTAATGTTGGTATCCGAGGAACAGGAAATTCAGATCGACAGACAGTACTGCCCATTTCAGATTTCTGCCGATTACGGCCAAGTGCAAGATAAAGCCCTCAATGATTATGTCAACCAGGTTGGGCGTAATGTCGCCGCAAGAACCCATCGACCGAGCATGCCCTATTCCTTCCGGGTGGTGAACGCCACGTATGTGAATGCGTACGCTTTCCCGGGGGGCAGCATTGCCTGTACCCGGGGAATTCTTTTATCCTTGGATAACGAAGCAGAACTGGCTGCCCTGCTGGGCCACGAATTGGGCCACGTCAATGCCCGTCACACTGCCCAGCAGATGTCCAAAGGGGTGCTAAGCCAAGCTATCGTCGGCGGCCTCTCGGTTTTGGCCGGCACGAAAGGGACCATATTTGGCCAAATTGCTTCGCAACTGGGAACCATCGGTGCCGGAGCCCTGCTGGCGTCCTATAGCCGGGAAAATGAGCGGGAAGCGGATGCGTTAGGAATGGAATATATGGTGAAAACTGGGTACAGTCCGAAGGGCATGGTAGGACTGATGGATATTCTGCGGAGTCTCTCCAAGCATAAACCCGGTGCCATTGAGCTGATGTTTGCTACCCATCCGATGAGTGATGAGCGTTACCAAACCGCGGTGGAAACATCACGAACCAAGTATCCATCCGCCCAGAACCTCGCCGTGCACCGGGAACGGTACCTGGACAATACCTCCAGACTCCGTTCCATCAAGGGAGCGATTGAGGAAATGCAAAAAGGCGAGCAGGAAATGGCCCGGCAGAAATTTGGGGAAGCGGAAACCTACTTTCGTAACGCCCTTAAGCAAGCCCCTGATGATTACGCCGGATTGGTTATGATGGGCACCTGCCACCTGATCCAGAAGAAGAATGCTGATGGGCTCCATTACTTAGAAAAGGCTAAAGGAGTCTATCCGCAGGAAGCCCAGGCTTATCATCTGAGTGGTTTCGCCAAACTCCAGACTAAAGATTTCGCCGGGGCTTACCGGGATTTCAGCACCCATGAAAAATTGCTGCCCGGCAACCCCACCACGATCTTCTTCAAAGGCTTGGCGCAAGAGGGCATGCAGAACAGGCCAGAAGCCGCCAAGGAATACCACCGCTATTTGCAGATTGTACACGAAGGCAAGTACGCCCAACACGCTTATCGACGCCTGGTAGAATGGGGATATTATAAACGCTAAGTATCCTCAGGCAAATACCGCATAAACGCCCTCCCTCTTTGCCCTCTCTTTATGAATCCCTGGCCAAAAACCAAAGAAGCCAGGGATTTTCCCTGGCTTCTTTTTTCCTTCCCTTCTTTCATGGCCTGCTTAAAGGCCAGGCGCCCTCAATCTGTTAAAACGGAATGGCGCGCAAAGTGATCATCACCGGCCCAAGCTGTTGCTCGTTAAAGAGGCCTGGGGGAGGAGACTCCTGGGGACCGGCGCGGCCTTCAATGGACGAAGGAAAGACCGCTGGCTTGCTAAAATTCCCCGATCGGTCCTGAATCCACACAGTCAAAGTGAGGGTCGTAAAAATCAGCCGGGAAACAGGGGTCGACGTGGAAAGATAGATGTAGCCCGATAGCTCCTTCTGGTTCTCCTTCTTGATCCTTATAATGCTTAAGGAATAGGGGCCCAGGCCTGGCTGCTCGACGACAGCGAAGATGTTCTTCATCTTTCCTTCCGGGTCAGAGGCATTCAGGTAAATCTTCCAGGTATCCCCGCTCCTTATTTGCTTAGCAGCAAAAGATTGGGTGATCATCGGAACTGCCTTGGCAGTTTTTCCTTCTCGTTCTTCCGCGGCCTGCAAGTTAGCATACCCCAGAGCCAGGAAGGGGAAGAGGACAAATATGGCTAATTTTCTCCTGTTCATTGTTTCCTCCTTCAATCTCCAGCAACATTCATCTTTTTAGATGCCCGGTTTTCCCAAAAGGATATGATTCATATCATCTTAAGGGGACACCTTTTTCAATTTCACAATTTTATCTGGCCATCAAAATTCTTCCTCCTCTGCCGTCATACCCGTCATTGAAGGTAACCCGATAAAAGGGGACGGAGAAGGGGCATATTTATTTTTGGCACCTTTCAACCGAAGGGGTAAAATATAAGAAAGAATTTAACGCTCAGTTGGGAGGGCTGTCTATGGCGGACTATCTTGTCCGTGCGATCTGCCATAAAGTCAATGTCATCGGACTGTCATGTATCACCACAAATTTAGTGGACGAAGCCAGACGTATTCACAGAGCCTCACGTACGGCCTGCGCCGCGCTGGGAAGAGCCCTCACAGGTGGTCTTCTAATGGGCGCTCTTTTGAAACGCGGCCAGCGAGTGGGCCTCAAATTCGAGGGCAGCGGGCCGCTGAGAAAAATCATTGTGGAGGCGGATTATGAGGGTGCAGTCCGCGGTTTTGTAGGGGTACCTGACGCGGAGCTGACGTTAAGGGATGAGAATCTTAATGTGTCCGGCGCCCTGGGAAGCGAGGGATTTCTCACGGTGATCAAGGATTTAGGCCTGAAGGAGCCATACAAGGGAATTATAAAGTTTCGCAGCGGGGAAATTGCTGAAGACATCGCCTATTACTTTGCAGAATCAGAACAGATCCCTTCCGCGGTGGGCTTGGGGGTTTTTGTGGAACCTGACGGAAGGGTCTCCGCGGCAGGCGGCCTTCTTATCCAGGCCCTTCCTCCTACAGAGGAACAGCTGGTGGATCAGCTCATCGAGAACATCCGCAAGATCCCGACCGTCACGGAATTCGTCCGGCGAGGAAAAAAACCAGAGGATATGCTCGGGGAGATTTTCTCAGGCATTCCTTATCATATGGTCGGGAAGCGTAATCTATTTTTGCGATGCGCCTGCAGCAAGGAGCGAGTTGAGAAAGTCATTATAGCGCTTGGCAGTGATGAATTGCAGAAGATCATTGACGAGAAGGGGGAAATCGACGTCACTTGTGAATTCTGCCGGACGAGTTACCATTTCACCAGAGAAGAACTGGAGGATCTGTGGTTGGAATCAGCTCGCTGTGCTGAAGCTTAAGAGTAAGGAGAATGTAATTAGGCGGGGACGCCCATAAAATTATAAAAATCTTTTACCAGATATGTTAATCTTCCTCGTTAGTCTCCTTAGGGGGAGCGGATAATCGGACAAGCCGCTGAGCTTTTGTCTTATACTCACTTTCAGACGGAAATCTTCAGCTTTCATTGCAGGTTAATTCACAAACTTTGGAGGTGCAATCTTCGTTTACGACTTTTCCGGATATTGTCTATCAGGCCAGGTTATTTTTGTTGCCGATTTTTTTAAATCTTTCTACTCCCCATCCCCATACTTCCTATCTCCTCACGCTTTTAGATCCAGACTGAAAGCAGATTAGGAGGGTCCTCACAGCGTCGGGCAGGCAAGAGTTACATCTGTCACCGTTCTCATTTCCGACTTGACAAACCTTCTGAAAAAGTATATTGCATATTCCATACTACATTCTAATGAATATTCGCGCGCCTGCTTTTTCTTAACCCCGAACATTAAAATGAAAGGAGGATAGAAGGATATGAATAGATCGCCATCTTACATAATCCGGTTCTCGATAGGTTTCTTGGCCTTCTTGTGGGTTTTTGCATCTTGGGCCACTTCTGAGGCCCAGGATTTTCCCATCCGCCCAATTGAGGTCATTGTGGGTTTTGCCCCGGGCGGGGGAACAGATCTCACGGCTCGGGCCGTTGCAACTCATGGGGGCAAATACGTTGGACAACCGTTCGTCGTAGTGAATAAGGCGGGGGCAGCGGGAACAATCGCATCTCAATATGTAGCGAGTGCGAAACCAGACGGATATACTTTGCTGGTAGCTGGCGGCAGCGAAACGACCTCCGTAGGGCATTTCCGAAAACTTCCCTACCATCCCATCAGCGACTTCGAACCCGTCATATGCATTGTCCGTCAGGATATTGGCCTGAGTGTAAAAGGGGATAGTCCGTGGAAGACGATTCAGAATTTTCTGGCGGATGCCAAAAACAACCCGGGGAAATACTCATATGCCTCCTCCGGGATTGGGGGTCTTTATCATTCGGCCGGCCTGGTTTTGGAAAAGATGGCCGGTGTTACCTTGCGGCATGTTCCTTTCAAGGGAGGAGCCGAAACTCTTTCCGCCCTTCTGGGAGGGCATGTGGACGTGGCGATTTCGGCGCCGGACGAAGCTTTTGCGCTCATCGAATCTGGAAAGATTCGATCCTTGGTTGTTTTTGGGGCAAAGCGCTCCCCCCTTATCGCGAATGTCCCTACCATGCGCGAAGCGGGATATGACTTTTATATGGGGAACATGAAAGGGCTCGTGGCGCCCAAGGGAACCCCTAAGGAAATTGTGGCCAAGCTTCATGACAGTCTGAAAAGGATGACTGAAGACGCCGGGTTTAAGGAATCCCTGGAGAAGGTAAAACTTGAACTGTATTACATGAACAGCGAAGATTTTGGGAAAGCCATGAAATTCATGTACGATTTGATTGGAGAGGCTGTTAAGAAATAAAAACACATGGGGATAACTGAAATTGATCCATATCGACCGCATCGCCGGCATCGGAGCCATCGCCGGCGGAGTATCCTTAGCCTATTTCGGCTCTGAGCTTGAAATAGGGAATTTACGCATGCCAGGGCCTGGTGCGTGGCCTTACCTGATTGGCATTGCCGTGGCCTTGCTGGGAGGATGGTTCCTGATTCGCCCCGATCCCGCAGCTCAACCAGCCATTACCCGGAAATCTCGTTGGGGACACCTTATCCTGGCTTTATTCACCTTATTTGGGTACGTTCTAGTTCTGGTGCCTCTCGGATACTTGGTGTCCACTACCCTCCTCTTATTGATCCAGCTCCGCCTGGTAGAGGGCTGTGGCTGGAAAGTCAGTTTGCTGTTGTCCCTTTCAGGGGCGGGGATTTCTTTTATCGTCTTTAACCTCTGGTTAAAGGTCTCCCTTCCCGCCGGGATCATTCCACTCCGTTGGAGTTGATCCGCAAGAAGAAAAGGAAATGCTGGGTTTTGTAGATCCTCTCTTTCGCGGCTTTGCCATTGCTGTTACACCTGAGAATCTATTTTCCGCTTTCGTGGGGGTTCTGCTGGGAACGGTCATCGGGGTCCTGCCTGGACTGGGTCCTACTGCCTCCATCGCTCTCCTGCTACCGGCAACGATTGGCATGAACCCGATCTCGGGCATCATCATGCTTGCTGGAGTCTATTACGGGGCCATGTATGGAGGATCAACCACCTCTATCCTGGTCAACATACCGGGTGAGGCTGCCTCGGTCATCACCTGCATCGATGGCTATCAGATGGCCAAGCAGGGTCGGGCCGGCCCTGCTCTGGGCATATCGGCTTTTGGCTCCTTCATCGGAGGAACCCTCGGGGTTCTCGCAGTGATGCTCATCTCCCCCGTCATAGCTGAAGCTGCGGTAAAGTTTGGTCCGCCGGAACGTTTTGCCCTCCTCTTTTTCGCCTTCACTTTAATCGGTTATCTGGCGGGGAAATCTATGGCCCGGGGACTATTTATGGGCGTCGTCGGACTGTTTCTGGGAACGATCGGAATCGATGATATCCATGGGGTGGACCGATTCACTCTCGGTACTCTGTACCTTCGCGACGGGATCGGTTTAGTTCCTTTGGCCATGGGCATATTTGGACTGGGTGAGATCCTGTATAACATCGAACAGCGGGAAGCCCAAATAACGATTATGGAGACTCCCAAGAACCTTCTGCCCACGAGGCAAGATTGGCGCGACTCCGGCCTCCCCATCGGGCGAGGGGCCCTTTTGGGATTTGGGATCGGAGTTCTGCCCGGGGGCATGCCGGCAATTTCTTCCTTGATTAGCTACGCCGTAGAGAAGCGGGTAGTCAAGAATCCAGAGCGATTTGGGAAGGGTGCTATCGAGGGAGTAGCCGGGCCGGAGACGGCCAATAATGCAGCTACCGCGGGCGGGTTTGTGCCTCTTCTCACCCTCGGAATTCCCACGAACAGCGTTCTGGCCCTGTTGCTGGCGGCTCTCATGTTGCACGGGGTCACACCGGGACCCCTTCTCCTTTTCAAATATCCGGATGTCTTCTGGGGAACCATAGCCAGTATGTATATTGGGAATATCATGCTCTTGATCCTGAATCTCCCCCTCATTGGGGTATTCGTGCAAATCCTCAAAGTCCCCTATCGTATCCTTTCGCCCCTCATTATCATGTTCGTTCTGCTGGGGGCTTACGCTCTGAACAATAGCGTCATTGATGTCCTGGTGACCATTCTGTTTGGCCTTCTCGGATATATCATGAAACGATATAACTTCGAGGCAGCTCCCCTGGTTCTTGCCTTCGTCCTGGGTCCCATGATGGAGACCAGCTTTCGACAATCCTTGATCATGTCCCCTACGGCCAGCTTGGCCATCTTCTTCAGTCGTCCTATCTCGGGGACCCTTCTGGTGATCGCCATGATTGTTCTATTCTTACCTCTAATGAAGAAACCCTTAAAATCTCTCTTTCAAAACAGGGAAGATAAAACCCGTTGATTTTTTTGTCGTTCACTATAATTTGATTTCCGTGGGAGGAGGCCTGTTGGTATGAATATAGGCATCATCGGAACTGGTACGATGGGCAAGCCCATGGCTCGCAATATCCTCAGGGCCGGACATTCCCTGACTCTCTTCGCTCGTCACCCAGAAAAAGTAAAGGATTTGGTAGCCGAGGGAGCGAAAATCGCCGTTTCAGCCGCAGAGGCGGGAGCGGCCAGGGATTGCATCGTGCTCTCTCTTCCATTTGATCCCGAGGTTGAAGAGGTAATTTTAGGTGAAAGGGGAATCCTCAAAGGAGCCTCCCCTGGAACAGTGATTGTGGATACTACCACGGGTACACCCGCTGCCGCCGTGCGAATGGCTGCAGCGGCCGCCCCAAAAAGGGTGGATTATTTGGACGCCCCGATTTCAGGGGGGGTAAAAGGCGCGAGCGAGGGAAAGCTCACTTTCCTCGTGGGAGGGGAACAGGCGGCTATGAAGAAGGCCTTGCCTTTGATGGAGCAACTGGGCTCAAACATCTTTCATATTGGCCCTGCCGGAGCAGGTCGAGCCCTCAAAGCCCTGAATCAGATCATCGCCGCTCTGAACAATTTGACCCTCTGCGAGACCCTGGTTTTGGGGAGAAAACTGGGAATCTCGCCGGAAAAATTCTTTGAGGCTCTAACTAAATGCGCGGCAAACTCCTACCATTTACAAACGAAAATTCCTCAATTCATCATTCCCGGAAAGTTTGAAGGGGGTCACCGTATAGAGATGATGATCAAAGATCTGGAGATTGGCCTGCAAATCGCCAAAGAGATGAATACCTCCCTGCCCCTCAGCGGTTTGGCCACCCAACTGTACCGGGCGGGAGCAAGCGCGGGATACGCCAAGAAAGATATCAGCGCGATGGTCAACTTCCTGGGATCGTTTGTGGGACTTGATTTCACAGCGATATGAATTGGAAGCACCGGTGAAGCGCTGACCTTCTAATCTCGAATCCATATCCACACCCTTTCCTTTCATTCACTCTGAGTATTATGAGCTGCATGGCAAAACTAACTTATTTTATCCAGGCATTTGAAAGAGTTCAACCATAACTTTAAAGGACTCAAAAAATCAAAGCCAAGATGCTCTGGGAATTAGTCTATAATGAAAAAAAGGAGAACATATGAGACTACGGAGAGCACAGTGCGGAGTAGCCGCAAGCGAAAAAAATCACCCCCTCTCTCCCCTCCCCCCTCAGAGGGGGAGGGATAGGGTGGAGGGAAATAGCGATTTTTTCGATTTATTGAAAATGAATAAGCTCTCTGCGGTCTCTGTGGTTAGATTTTGAAAATACCTCATACAACGAAAGGGAGTTGTCATGGATGAATATGGATTATACATCAATGGTCAATGGATAAAATCGACCACTGGGAAAACCTTCGAGACGCGAAGCCCGGCCACGGGGGAAACCTTAGCAAGCTTTGCAGAGGGCACTCGCGAAGATGTCATCAAGGCTGTTGAGGCAGCCGAAAAAGCATTTCCCAGTTGGAAGCAGTTCCCGGCCCCCAAGAGGGGAGAAATCCTCCTGAGAGCCGCAGCTATCATGCGGGCGCGGAAAGAAGAACTTGGAGCACTGGTCACCAAGGAGATGGGCAAGGTGATCGCGGAAGGGAAAGGGGATGTGCAGGAGGCCATTGATTTTCTTGAATACATAGCAGGGGAAGGAAGAAGGTTATTGGGAGATACGACCCCTTCAGAATTGCCCAGTAAGTTATGCCTCACCTTAAAGCAGCCTATCGGCGTCGTGGGGTGCATCACTCCCTGGAATTTTCCCATGGCTGTCCCTTGCTGGAAATTGGGGGCGGCTTTAATCTGCGGAAACACGATTGTCTCTAAGCCCGCCACTCTAACTCCCCTGTGTGCTGCTAAGCTGATTGAAATCCTCGAGCAGGCTGGACTTCCCGGTGGCGTATTAAATATGGTGACCGGACCCGCAGAGATAGTGGGCGAAGCGATCGTGCAACATCCCGGAATCCGGGCAGTCTCTTTCACGGGAAGTGTGGCTGCCGGGAAGGATATTTATTCTAAGGCATCGCGCATGCTGAAAAGGGTCGGCCTTGAACTGGGGGGCAAGAATCCTCAAATCGTCATGGAGGACGCCAACATAGATTTAGCCATTGAAGGCGTTCTCTTTGGGGCGTTTGGAACCGCCGGCCAGCGATGCACGGCCACCAGCCGCTTGATCATTCACGAAAAAGTTTATGATGAGGTAATAGAAAGATTGTTGCGAAGAACGAAAGCCCTCAAGATCGGAGATCCCTCGGACCTGAAAGTGGATGTTGGGCCTGTCGCCAGCCGAGAGCAAGAAGATAAAGTTTTGAGATACATCCAGATCGGGATGGAAGAGGGAGGGAAAATCCTGTGTGGCGGGAAGAAACTCAAGGGTAACCTATACGCCAAAGGATTCTTTATCGAACCAACGATTTTTGAGGCCAAACACGGTATGAGAATCACCAAAGAAGAAATCTTTGGCCCAGTACTCGCTGTAATAAAAGTTCGTGATTATGAAGAGGCTATAAAGGTGGCCAACGATGTTGAGTACGGCCTGTCCTCGTCCATTTACACGAGTAATGTGAATCTTGCCTTTCGAGCTATGCAGGACCTGGAAGCCGGGGTGACCTATATCAATGCTCCCACGATCGGGGCGGAAGTGCACCTTCCCTTCGGCGGAGTCAAAAATACTGGCAATGGAACAAGGGAAGCGGGAACGGAGGCCATCCACGAATTTACAGAGATAAAGTCTGTGTTCATCGATTTCAGTGGTCGGTTACAGAAAGCACAAATAACGTAAGGCGTAAGGCAAGAGACGGACCGGAAAGCCTTCCGGCTCAGAGAAGTGTAAAGGGAAAGACTAATATATGGCATTGCAAGACCGGACCCCATTTCCCCGGGAGGGATCGGAAGAAGCGTTGTTTTCTATCCCGGGTGAAAATAGGGGATTCTCACTCCTAAAATACATGCTTTACCCTATTTTATTCTGATCCACTAACGATTACCCTGGAAGTAAAAAAGATTTTGCTTCAAAAGAAAGCGGCAGGCAGAGATATACATCGTTTCAGCCTGCAGAAAAATTTCAAAAATTAAAGGAGGTATCAAATGGCCAAAGTCGCTAAGGAAACGGTGGAAAGGACAGGGGTCAATGTAGACCAATTGGTTGAACTTCTGGTCAAAAATGCGGCGGCCGAGCTTACAACTTACTATTACTACACCATCCTTCGCTGCAATCTTATCGGGTTGGACGGAGAAGGGATTAAGGAGATTGCGGAAACGGCCCGCATAGAAGACCGGAACCATTTCGAGGCTCTGGTCCCGCGCATTTATGAACTTGGGGGGAAACTTCCGGAAGACATGAAGACCTTTCATGATATCTCTGGCTGCCCTCCCGCCAGGCTCCCCAAAGATCCCAGGGATATCAAAGCGATGTTGACCGTGCTAGTGGAGGCAGAGAGATGCGCGGTTCGCCAGTACACCAATATCTGTAACCTAACCGCCGGCAAGGACCATCGCACCTATGACCTTTCTCTGTCAATCCTCCACGAGGAAGTGGAACATGAATCCTGGTTCTCTGAATTTCTGGGGGAAGGGCCTTCAGGCCACTTCCTAAGAAGAGGGGATACCTCTCCTTTTGTTTCCAAGTTCCTGAAGTAAAATGCCAAAAGGGAGGCTCAGATCCGGAGAAGCCTCCTTTTTTCCCCTTGCAAAGTTTCATCCAAAGATGTAGAAGAGCGTCAGGAACGCTTTTCCAGATTCACACTGGAGGGGCCTGGGAAAAATGCCAGAATTTTTTCCAACCGCGCATCCCATCCTTCAGGCCCTCGTGGCCACCTGTTTTACCTGGGCACTGACTGCTCTGGGCGCAGCCACCGTGTTTATGGCCAGGGATATTAGCAAGAGGACGCTGGATGGGATCCTCGGGTTCGCTGGCGGAGTCATGACCGCCGCCAGTTTCTGGTCGCTGCTTGCTCCAGCCCTGGAGCTTTCCAAAGGCCAGGCGATTCCGGCATGGATTCCGGCCGCTTCCGGGTTTCTTCTGGGTGGTATTTTTCTCCGCGTAGTCGATGCCCTCCTCCCTCACCTTCATCTTGGGTTTCCCGTCGAAGATGCTGAGGGAATTAAGACATCCTGGAGGCGCAGTACTCTGCTCATCCTGGCCATTACTTTGCACAACATCCCTGAAGGACTGGCGGTCGGAGTTGCCTTCGGGGCAGCGGCTGCAGGTTTCCCGTCGGCCACTTTACCAGCAGCCATCGCCTTGGCCATCGGCATAGGAATTCAAAATTTTCCCGAAGGTATCGCCGTTTCCATTCCCCTGCGGCGCGAGGGAATGTCCCGTTGGAAGAGTTTTTGGTATGGCCAATCATCTGCCATCGTGGAGCCGGTCGCCGCTGTCATCGGCGCAGGTGTCGTCATAGCTGCTCGGCCGATCTTGCCATATGCCCTGTCTTTTGCAGCCGGGGCGATGATCTTTGTTGTTGTGGAGGAACTCATCCCGGAATCTCAACGCGGCGGCAACACGGATTTGGCCACCATGGGAGCTATGATTGGCTTTTCGGTCATGATGATTCTCGATGTAGCATTTAATTAGTTTAACTCCTGTCTGCGTCTCGGGAAAATGATCTCAGGAAAAAATCGGGAAAAAATTTTAGTTATCTCTCTTCTGCTGATTTTCTTTCTTTTCAGCACTTCCTGTATTTCGTTCTATTTTCATTCTCTTCCATCCCCCAAAGAACCCCTGAGGTTCAACAGCCTAAGAGATTTACCGTATCGCCAACTCTGGTCTGGATTTGTTTTTTACGGCGAAAAGGTTGGCTTTGCCCGCTTGAAGATAACCCCGTTAGAGGGAGAAGAATTCTTTCTCATTAATTCTGAAGCTCACTTGCGTATTCGGTTTATGGGGATGGATAAAAAGCTCAGCATGAAAAGTGAGGACAAGGTACGTCCTGATCTGACCCTTGTCTCATTCCATTATGAGCAGCAGATAGATGAAAAAACTTGGACGATCAAAGGCGAAATCGTTGGTAGGCGATTCCAGGCGATGATGCAAACCAATGACCAGGCCAAACCTATAGAAAAAGAATTAGAGGGCCCTATTTACCCCGTGAGTGCTGTGAATCTCTATCCCCTTCTCCGGGGTATGGTAACTGGATCAAGCTATCGCTATCTGGTCTTCGATCCTCAGACTCAATCTTTTATCGAAATCTCCCAGCAGGTGGCAGACTTTGGAGAGAGCCAAAAACTCCATCTCGAACCCTCCTATAAAATCGATACCGAAATGCTCGGGCACAGAGTCTCAACCTGGATAAACCTTCGCGGAGAAACGATCTTTGAACTCGCCATGGGCGGGGTGTTGATCACTTACAAGGAAGAGGAAGAGCGGGCCAAACAATATCTTTCCGAAGCCAGTTTCAACAAGAAAGACCTTATACTGGATTTCAGTCTGGTCAAGACACAGATTCCCCTTCCCTGTCCAAGGGAGGTTATCTTTTTGGAGGTGGCCCTCGAAGGGGTAGCGGAGGAGTTACCGATCCTGCAAGGTCCAGGACAAGAAGCTCTGGAAAAAAAGATCGAAAAAACGACCTGCACCGTTTACCGCCTGCATTTCGATCCGCATTCTCCACTAAAAACGCCGGCAGAACTCTCGCAGGAAGATGATCTCTCTCCATACCTGGGCGCTACTGTCCACCTGGAAAGCGACCATCCCGAGATCAAAAAGAAAGCGACAGAAATCATAGCTGACGCTCCTTCGCCCATAGAACGAGTACGAAGCTTGGTAAAATGGGTATCAGAGGAGGTCAAGGATGAAGCAGTGGATAGTCTTTCGGCCTTGGAAGTGCTCCATAGCCGCAGAGGAGAATGCCAAGCCCACACCATGCTCTATACTGCCCTGGCCCGGGCCGCGGGAATCCCTACTCGACCTGTAGGAGGTCTGGTCTACGCTGAAGGGTTAGGATTTCTTTACCACAGTTGGGCAGAAAGTTACCTGGATGGCTGGATCGCCGTTGATCCTACCTTCAATCAAGTAGGCGTGGATGCCACTCATATTAAGCTCGTGGAAGGCCCTTCTTGGATATCTTTACTTCAAATCGGCAAAGTCATAGGCCGGATCAAGGCCAGAATTGTCGATTATCGGGCAGCCTGCCGGGAATAGGAGTGGGCCTAATCTCATTTATTGATCTTCGCATAGATAATGGAACACAGCACGGCGCGAGATTTCCCCCCTCACCTTTATCCTCTCCCCCCAACGGGGGGAGAGGGGAGGGTGAGGGGGCCTTAGGAAGCTGCATGAGGTTCCATTACTTTTACGAAACGCAATAACTCTACTCTTCCATAAGGATCAGGCCGGGGTCTTCCAGAAGCTCGATCATGGTATTCATAAACCGCACTGCTTCAGCCCCGTCCACCACCCGATGGTCAAAGGAAAGGGAGAGGGGAAGAACTTTGCGGACCTCAATTTTTCCTTCTACCACTACCGGTTTCTCCAGAATCTTTCCCATCCCCAGGATGGCCACTTCCGGATGACGGATGATGGGAAAACCAAAGGTTCCTCCCATGGCTCCAAAATTGGTTATGGTGAAAGTTCCCCCTTTCAGGTCGGCTAAGTCAATAGTCCGGTTTCGAGCTTTTTCGGAGAGTTCCGCCAATTCAGCAGCCAGCTGGAAGATATTTTTCCCTTTGGCGTTTTTCACCACCGGAACCATCAAGCCATCTTTCGTATCCACAGCCACGCCGATGTTGTAGTATCTCTTCAGGATAATCTCACCGCTTTCCTCATCCAGCGAAGAATTCAGGTAGGGGTGCTCCTCCAGAGCGGCCACCACCGCCTTGATGACGAAGGGGAGAAAGGTGAGATGGATCTTCTTCTGGGCTGCCCTTTCTTTGGCTTTCGCCTTCAAGGCAATCAATTGGGTAACATCAGCCTCATCCATGCCAGCGGCGTGAGGAATGGTCGATTTAGATTTCACCATAGATTGGGCGATGGTTTTGCGCATCCCTCTTAAGGGCACTCTCTCAATGTAACCATACAGGTCATACCTGGGGGACACCTTGATGGCTTTTTCCGGAGGTTTTTCCTGCCGACCTGCCTTTATGACGTCCTCTTTCGTGATGCGGCCCTGAGGACCCGACCCCTTTACGGTCCTCAAGTCCACTTCCAAATCCCTGGCCAGTTTCCGCACCATCGGTACTGCCAGGATTTCAGCTTCCTTCCGCTCCACTTTTTCTTCCACTTCTTCAGGGGCTTCTTCCAGTTCCCCCACTACCCCCACAGAGGGACGGACTTTAATTTCTTTTTCAGGTTTCGGGACGGCTGCGAGTTTTTCCCCCGGCTCCCCCAAGACGATAATGACCTCTCCTACCTGGACCGTTTCTCCCTCAGCCGCTCCCAGTTTGAGAACCATCCCTTTTTTAGGAGAAGGGATCTCGATGATCGCCTTGTCCGTTTCCACCTGGACGAAGACCTGGCCTTCCTCGACGAGGTCCCCTACTTTGACCAGCCATTTGACAATTTCACCTTCGGTCAAACCTTCGCCCAAATCCGGGAGCTTGAATTCAAAAGCCATCCGCGCCTCCTTAAAACTTCATTACTTTCCGGATTCCCCACAAAATCCTTTCAGGGTTGGGCAAGTAATGATTTTCCAGTTTCATCAGTGGAACAACCGTATCAAAACCTGTAACCCGAACCACGGGAGCTTGCAATGAAAGAAGGGCCTTTTCGTTGATCCGGGCGATAATCTCCGCCCCCACTCCGCAAGTTGGGGGAGCCTCATGAACGATGACCACCCTTCCCGTTTGGCGAACTGATTCCATCATTGTGGCATCATCCATGGGAGAGATCGTCCTCAGGTCGATCACCTGTACCTTGATCCCCTCTTTATCAGCCATTTCAGCTGCCCGGAGCACTTCTCGCACCATAGACCCCCAAGAAATAACCGTGACGTCATTCCCATCACGTATAACCTTGGCCACACCGATGGGCACAGTATACTCTCCGTCAGGGACTTCCTCCCGAATGGCCCGGTAAATGCGCTTGGGCTCGAAGAATAGGACAGGGTCGGGGTCCCGGATGGCTGAAATGATCAACCCTTTGGCATCATATGGCGTGGAAGGAATCACCACTTTAATCCCTGGGGTGTGCGCAAAGATGGCCTCGGGACTATCTGAGTGGTGTTCCGGCGCATGGATTCCTCCGCCCCAGGGTGAGCGAATCACCAGCGGGCAGGTAAAACGGCCTCGGGAGCGGGTCCGGATTCTGGAGGCATGAGACATGATTTGATCCATCGCCGGAGGAAGGAATCCTTCGAATTGAATCTCGGCCACAGGTCTAAGGCCCTTGACAGCCATTCCAATGGCCACTCCGATGATTCCCGACTCAGCCAGCGGGGTATCGAACACCCGCTGCATCCCGAATTTAACCTGGAGTCCTTCTGTTACCCGAAAAACCCCACCCTCTTTGCCCACATCCTCACCTAAAATTACAACGGAAGGGTCCCTTTCCATTTCCACCATTAACCCGCTGTTGATGGCCTCAACCAGATTGCGCTTTGCCATCTTTCAGATCTCCTTTTCTCGCAGAAAAGCCAGATACTCATCCAGCTGTTCTTTCAGGATGGGTAGCATCTCGGCAAAGGTATATTTAAACATCTCCTCGGGCTCTGGAGGAGGAACGTTTTCTGCCTCCTGGATCGCCTGATTCACGATCGCCTCTGCCTCTGCCTTGATCTTCGCTTCCTGATCTTCACTCCAGAGTTCTCTGCTTCTGAGATACCTCTGCAATCTCAACATCGGGTCCCGCGCTCTCCATTCCTCCACCTCGGCATCCTGCCGATACTTGGTGGGGTCATCGGCCGTGGTATGGGGGCCGAAGCGGTATGTGACCGCCTCGATCATGGTCGGCCCGAGGCCAGAAATAGCTCTCTCCCTGGCTTCTCCGGTGGCGGCATAGACGGCAAACAAATCATTGCCGTCCACTTGCACCCCGGTAAACCCGTAAGCCACGGCTTTCTGGGCCAGGGTTCTTGCTGCCGTTTGCCTTTTCCGGGGAACGGAAATGGCATATTGATTATTCTGGCAGAAAAAGATCGTGGGGGTGTGGAACACGCCGGCAAGATTCATGGCTTCATGGAAATCACCTTCGGAGGTAGCCCCATCGCCGAAATAGGCAATCGTGCAAATTTTTTCTCCCTGCAGCTTGGCAGCCCAGCCTGCCCCAACCGCATGCAGTGGATGGGTCCCCACGGGAACGGATATGGGAAAGATATTTACATCCTCTGGCACTTTCTGTCCTGCTTCATTCCCCATCCAGTAAAGGTAGATGTCTTTCAAGGGAGCACCCCTCATGTAAAGGACTCCCATTTCCCGGAAAGAAGGGAAGACCCAATCCTCTTTTCCAAGGGCATGGGCGCTTCCTACCTGAGCAGCTTCTTGCCCAATGACCGGGGCATAGGTGCCGAGCCTACCCTGTCTCTGGAGGGTCAGGGCTTTCTGGTCAGCCAGGCGGATCAGGACCATCTTCCGGTAGAGGTTCTGGACGGACTGGTCGCTTAGGTCTGGTTTGAGGCTCTCCTCCAGGCGCCCATCCGGCTTAAGGATGCACAACATCTCTCCTCTCAAAGGATCATATTTTTCGATCATTCATTAGTCCTCCGCAAAATCGTTCACCGTCGAGTAGAGAGCAGGCGCGCATAGGGACAGATCAATGACTTCCAAAGTATCCATCGTTTCCGATTTCGTGGCAAATGGTCATCAGATCATACCTAACGATTCCTGCTCCCCCTCTAAAA
>Ga0315312_1001198_pt1 | contig 21552 bp, 17 predicted proteins | sample TDP7_MG_FD_203629 | JGI IMG/M metagenome (GOLD analysis project Ga0315312, IMG submission 203629) | Freshwater sediment microbial communities from Lake Towuti, South Sulawesi, Indonesia - TDP7 | ecosystem: Environmental > Aquatic > Freshwater > Lake > Sediment | place: Indonesia: South Sulawesi... | reverse complement strand
GGCTTGAAATAGTCTATCATCAGCTCTACGAGGCGTTTTTTGGCCTGGGCATAGCCGGTGCCACCACTGCGGTACTTATTTTCCCACTCAGCTAACTCATCAGGTGAGCAGAGCAGCTTCAAAAGTGCAAAGACATTACACTTGTCGGGGTCTTTAGGCTCCTCGACCGGCGTGGAGTCGGTAACGATACGCATAATTTTTTTTCTGACGCTGTCCTCCGGCTCGAATATCTCGATAGTATTTCCGTAGCTCTTGCTCATTTTTCGGCCGTCAGTGCCTGGAATAACAGCTACGGATTCAATAATGCATTCGTTCGGCACAGTGAAGATTTCGCCGTAACTGTTATTGAATCGTATTGCAATGTCACGAGTGACCTCGATATGCTGCTTCTGGTCGGCACCTACCGGAACAAGGTCCGATTTGTAAATCAGAATGTCAGCGGCCTGCAGAACAGGATAGGCAAACAGGCCATGATTCGGGCTGAAACCTTGAGCAACTTTTTCCTTAAAGCTGACGCACCGCTGCAGCAGGCCCATGGGCGTTACGCAAGAAAGCAGCCAGGTCAGCTCGGTAACCTCCGGCACATCGGACTGCCGCCAGAAGACGGTTTTCTCGGCATCAAGACCAAGGGCAATATAATCCATTGCCACATCCAGCGAAAATTTTGCAACGTCAGCCGGTTTTGGGTTGCCGGTAAGGGCGTGATAGTCGGCGATGAAATAAAAGCAATCGTGCTCAGCCTGGAACTGAAGGTGCTGGCGTATTGCGCCGAAAAAGTTGCCAATATGAAGCCGACCAGACGGTTGTATGCCTGATAGAACTCTCAAATTAACCTCTAATACAACGCATAAAACGCAAACCAATAAACTTAAGCTACCGATGGTTGCAAAAATAGCGACAGTACCGGCAATTGTCAAGGATTTTGCGTCCGGATCGGCTCTACCTTCGATTGTTACAGGCTGCTGCTTCCGCTAAGCATGTCTCGAAAGAAATCACAAAAAGAATACCAGGATATCAGGTCATCAGGTAGTAGGTATCAGGCAATCAGATTATTAGGTAACCAGGTTTCCTGACGTCCTGATATTCTGATGCTCTGGTATCCTGATAGCCTGATTTCCTGATTAAGAATACACTTGGGCCCTGTCTTGAAATCTCAGGCCCACAGCCAAAAAGCACTGAAACAGTCGCTACACAGATGGCCGACTGAATCGCTGCTGTTTCTTGGCCCCGCACCAATTGAGCCTGCATCGTGGGTCCAAACCTGACATAAGGTTGGATTTCTCGCCATAGGACAATTGGTGTGGGGTTTTGCAATTTATCCTCTGCCGAGGGACTTCATGTATCTCTTTGACTTGCGAAGTCCCATTCTGGATGCCTTCTTTTTGACAGCTTCGGTGGGACGTCTTAGCTTAGCAGCTATCCCAGCCGTGGGATTGTCTGCGAAAAGTCTTTTGAGCAGGTTGAGCTCCCTCGTCGTCCAAAGCCCTTTTAAAGCTTTTGTGGCTTTTTTCTTCTTTGCCATTTTGTGCTTCCTTTCGTTAAATGACAATGAAATTAAAGCTGTTTCTGTGTCTTAGCAACGCTGCTGCTCGCTATAATTTATAGATGAATTTTTAAAGTGTCAAGGATTTTTAGGAAATCCTGAAAAAAAGTCCCTTCATCATTGGGACAGTAATTTGAACAGCAAATCATTGCCTTTGGAAAATAGTCGTCACTTGGAATCCTTTTGAACTTTCAGAATGCACAGTGTCTTGGGCGGCAATTCGAACTGGATGCGGGTACCCCCGCCTGCCCCCCGAGAAATCGGGGGCTGCCCACTGAGATTCACCGGCTGACTGCTGATTGCTTCGCTTGTAGTCTTGTTAACGAGTCTGAAGGTGTATCGACCGGCCTTAAGCAAATACAGTTCCACGCCCATCAAACGTGGAACGCTTCCGAAATGGAATAGCTCCGCCTCGAATCGGTCGCTGCTGCTATCTGTAACAAGTGCTGCGATCTGGCGCGGCTGTGTCAGCCAGCGAGCCGCGTTCAGCGGAAATACCAACGGATTGCCCGGGTCGCCGGTTGCCGTAGTATAGAGGATTTCCGCAGACGGTGAAGGCGGCGCCGGTTCCGGTAGATATTGCAGGTAGTTTCGAGTAAACGAAATCACACGGTCAGTCCAGCGCATCTCACTGGTGTAGGCTTGCCAGTTAGAGCGAAAAGCCTCGGCGTTTCTTCGTAATTCATCTACAAGCGGCTTGGTGTCACCCGTGAGCCGATACTTGACGTAGCCGGAAGCGTCGGCTCGCAGCAAAGGGTCATATTGTGCGTCACCCGTCAGGAATCGGTATTTCGCGAGCGCATCTGGTAGAAAACCACCCATGTTCTGCGCACACCACTGCTCCGAGCCGGGATTACAATCGGACGATTTGCCCAGATGCTGCAGCCGAATGGCTGCCATAGAGCGAATGGGTTCCATGTATTTCTCATCGCCCGTCATATGATAGGCCAGCACGAGCGTTGATGTCATCAGCCGCGTTGCGCCTGGCCAATTATAGAGCGCATCGTTGTGTCCAAGTGAAAATGGCTGCCACCAGGGCTGTCCGGGGTCAGCGACAGTGCCGTCAGGCCAGTGAATCGTGGAAGGCAAGACTCCTGCTGGTTTGCCGTTCTCAGAACGAGCGGCAGCATCCACCCAGACCTTGAGCCAGTCGCAGAACAATGAGCTTAGAGAAGGGTCGCCCGTGCGCTGCCAATAGAGAAGCGTCGGCTGGACTGCCGAGGGGTGATAGACGGTGTCAAAAGCTCGCCCGGAGCTGGCATCTACTTTGTCCACGCTGAAGTAAATGGATTTGAACTGGAGGAAGCCGCGTTGATTACGTCCGGTCCACCTGTCGCGCATTAGTTCCGCCAGGCGCAGTGCCCTCTGTTTCCAGAGCAGGTCGTCCGGTTTCAGATGCATCATAGGCAGGATTGTGTCGGTGGTGTCTTCGTTGGAGTGCTCCACGTCTGTCATGCGCGAGGTGAAGCCAGCCTTCAGGTGCGGCTGCTTGAAAATGCCGTTGGAGAGCCGCTCCTGCGCCTCGTTGGCTTTGGGGTCGTCAAACGCAATCAACACCGGGGTCCACCATCGCCACATCTCCACATCGTCCCCCCAGCCGCCGCCGAACTGGCCGTCGGGTAGCTGCCGTTGTTCAATCCACCAATGGATAACGTCGGTCAGCTTCTCCAGGCCTTCGCGCTGTAGGTTGGCCCATTCGGGCGCTTCGGGCAAATCCTCATACTTCGTAGGCCAGGCAATCGGTTCGCCCAGATACATACGCACTATGCGGTTCTCAGAAAAGGCTTCTCGGGCCTCTTCGAGCAGGCGCCGGCCCTCGCTATAATAGGCATCACGGCTCTTCTTGACGCGCAGCAATGGGCCGCTTTGAATCACCCGCCAGATTAGCATCCGGCCGCGGTAGAGACACCAGATCGGGCGTAACAGCGAACCTTCAGATAGCGCCGGCGGCCAGACCGGGCCCTCGCTTTCCGGCTTAACCTTGCTCGTGATGAAACGGCAGAGATAACCATTTTCTGCCGCGCGGCTGGTGTCCACCACAACTCGGTCTTTGCCATTGGCCCATTCATCCACGATTGGCAGGAGCTTTTCCAGGTCGGCACGCAGCGAGGCATCCAGGTCCGCGCGCATCTGCAACTGGCGCAGCAGTTGAAATCTCTCTTTTTCATCGTGGGTAGTGCCAGCCATGTGGATTAATCGAGTAATATCATCCGCCGTAGCTTCGCCTGCCGACCTGGCGGCCATTACGTGGGACTCCGCAGAAAAAGCAGACCTTGCAATTATAACCAGACAAACGGCAAATAATCTGATAACGGCTGGGCTTAACCACCACAACTTTTTTCCAAACATAGTCACCTTCATCAAACCAGCTATTTTTAACTTTACTCTGTCAGAAATAGCATACCTTAAATACGATTTTTTTGCAATATTACAATCCAGAGAGAATATTAGACAGAGCATATAAAAAGCAGACTTTTTTTGTCTATAACCGCCGTGATAGTAGGAAAAAATTGCTACAGCAGCGATTTTGTATAGATTTTTTCTTGACCTGATGTGGCTAATTTGCTACAAATTAGTAAAGAATTGGTGAAATCTATGGATTTTAGTTAGCTTGTTCAATTTTTCGGCAGATTAGATGAAAAGTTTATTGAGTGCGGCACAGAGCTGTAACGGAGGCTTTTTGCCGCAGAATCAAGATATTTGTATCTCAATTTAGATTCTTGAAGGAAGGAGGTAGTAAGTTAGGCCATTAAAAGTTCTACTTTTCAAGTATGCGATTGAGTGAGAATGCGAGTTTTAATGGTTATTTTGTTTGGAAAAATTAGGCAAAATTTACTAAATAATATTATTTTTCTCACAATTCTCTCATCTTTGCATAGCTAATATTGTTATATACAAGCATAACTAAGCCTAAAAATCCATGTATTTTGGTGTGTGACTAAAGTACGGTCAAATTTACATTAACTTTTCGAAAGGAGGACTATTATGTCTAAGAAATTGGTCTATTTAACTTCTGTTGTTTTAGTGCTGGCTCTGGCTGGTACAAATGTGGCCTTTGGCGCCGACTTGGTGTGGGAGGGCAGAATCACCAGCGGTGCCGATGACGTTGAAGATCAGTTGACAAGAGGTATGTATAATACCAGCACCGATCTGGAGTTTTTCAATGATGGCGGTCTGCAAGTAATAGGTCTGCGTTTTCTGAATGTCACTATTACTCCGGGTGCCGTCATCAGTAAGGCGTATGTTGAGTTCCTGTGTGATGAGACAGGAGGTGGCACCCAGCCAGTCAATGCGATCATCGAGGGTGAACTCAAGCCCAATGCCCCTGCGTTTACCAGCGCCGCTAATAATGTTACCAGCAGACCCAGAACGACAGCGAAGGTCGTGTGGACTCCGGTCAATTGGACCACGGTGGGTCAAAAAGATCAGACCTCGAATATCGCCCCTGTCATCGAGGAGATAGTCAACCAGCCCGGCTGGGTCAGCGGCAATGCCCTGGTGCTGATATTTAGTGATGACCCGGCCAAGCCATCGACAGGTGTTCGATGTGCGGATGCTTATGAGGATGGGGCGCCGAACGCTCCGTTGCTTCATATAGAATGGTCGCCTATACAGAAATATGCTACGCAACCCAACCCGGCTGATAACCAAACAGATGTGCTGCGAGATGTGTCCCTTAGCTGGAAGCCAGGAGCGTATGCCGATAAACACGATGTATATCTCGGCACCAATGTTAATGATGTCAACAACGCCAGCAGAGCCAATCCACGTGGTGTGCTGGTAAGCCAGAACCAGGTTCCTAACAGCTATAGTCCTGCTGCGGTTCTGCAATGGGGACAGACTTATTACTGGCGTATTGATGAGGTCAATAGACCGCCAGACTTTACGGTATATAAAGGCAGCGTCTGGCAATTTACGGTTGAGCCGTTCGCTTATCCCATCGCTGGCACTTCTATTACTGCCACCGCTTCCAGTCAGTTTAGCGCAAGCACAGGGCCGCAAAATACCGTCAACGGCTCAGGACTGGATGCCGCTGACCTGCACTCAACAGCGGAAGCAGCTACATGGCTTAGTAGCATGACTGGGGCGCAGCCGACCTGGATTCAGTATGAGTTTGATAGGGTTTATAAACTGCACCAGATGTGGGTATGGAACTATAATGCCACCCTTGAGCCTATTATCGGTTTCGGGTTCAAAGATGTTACTATTGGGTATTCGAGCGATGGTGTCAACTGGGCAACATTGGGTACTACTCACCAATTTGCCCGAGCGCCAGGTACCCCTGGCTATGCCCACAATACCACTATTGATCTCGGTGTGCCAGCAAAGTACGTCAAACTTACTGCTAATAGTAACTGGGGTGGCGTTCTGCCCCAATATGGCCTCAGTGAGGTTCGCTTCTTCCACGTACCAGTCTTTGCAAGAGAGCCTAATCCAGCTTCTGGGGCAACAGATACGGATGTGGATGCGGTCCTTAGCTGGCGAGCAGGGAGAGAGGCAGCTAAGCACAAAGTGTACTTTAGCGACAGCAACCAGGCTGTGATAGCCGGCACTGCCCCTGTTACTACCGTAAGCCAGACTATCTATGGTCCCTTGTCCCTTGCTTTAGACAAGACGTACTACTGGCGTGTTGATGAGGTCAATGAGGCCAAGACCCCTACCACCTGGCAGGGCGATGTCTGGAACTTCATCGCACAGAAGTATCTGGTTGTGGATAACTTTGAGGACTACAACGACTTTGAACCTCACAGGATATTCGATACATGGATAGATGGCTGGAATGTCCCTGCAAACGGCTCGCAGGTAGGTTATGCTACGCCTCCTTTTGCTGAGAAAACTATCATTCACAACGGCATGCAGTCGATGCCATTTGCTTACGAGAACACCGCTGGCGCAACATATTCCGAGGCCGAACGCACCTTTGCTGCTCCTCAGAATTGGACTGAGCACGGTGTTAAGACTCTATCGCTGTGGTTCTGTGGTGCTGCGAGCAATGTCGCTGGGCAGTTGTATGTAAAGGTCAACGGCTCCAAGGTCACATACGATGGTGAAGCCAGTAACCTAACGCGAGCAGGCTGGCAAGCATGGAATATTACCCTTGCATCGTCAGGCGTGGCGAACCTGCAGAGAGTCACCAAGCTCAGTATCGGGGTTGACGGCAATGGTGCCAAAGGCACACTGTATTTTGACGATATCAGGCTGTATCCTTATGACCGGCAGTTGATTACGCCGGTCGAGCCCAGCAACGCCGGTCTGGTAGGGCACTGGAAGTTTGACGGCGACGCACGCGACTCTTCTGGCTTGAATAACCATGGCACGATTGGTGGTAATCCGACCTACGTAGCCGGTAAGGTTGGCACGAACGCCCTGAACCTCGATGGCAGTGATTATGTTGCGATTGATGGCGTAGTAAATGACATAACAAGCACCAACCTTACGCTCAGTGCATGGGTCAAAACCACGCAGAGCTCGGTGGGGTATGTGCTTTCTTCTAACGATAGTGCCAGCGCTCACCCCATCTCGTTGGGCGTTAATGGCGGGAATCCGTATGTGTATGATGGTGGCTCCGGCGTACAGCACCCTCCTGCTGTCAATGACGGCCAGTGGCACCTATTGACCTATGTCAGGAGCGGCTCCACCGGATATATATACGTTGATGGTCTGCTGCGAGTCTCGTATTCAACCAGCTTCACTTTAACCTCGGTAACGCGTTGGTCGATAGGACAGGAATGGGATGACGGTACGCCGAGCGACTTTTACAATGGCGTGGTGGATGATGCTCGCATATACAATCGCTCGTTGTCACAAGAGGAGGCTGCTTGGCTTGCCGGTTTCACTAAGCCGTTTGATAAGCCGTTCTGACCCCTGCCTCCGCAGGGGCAACCCCCGCTTTCGCGGGGGTGACGTCATTCCTGCGAAAGCAGGAATTGCCTCCGCGCAGGCGGAGGCGAATATATTAGTGGTGTGCATAGCACAGCCTACAAGTAACATCTGTTCGGGGCCTATGCTGATTAGCTTGGCATAGGCCCCGATATTTTATTACTGCATCTTTTTACTTCGCTCAACGTTATCGGCGCCATTCGGGCTTGCGGACCATCAGCGGCGGCATCTGTCCAGGCCTGGGTTTTCGGCTGCCCAGGTTCAGGCAGCTTCTATTACTGGGATACCAGCGAATAGTAAAGAGCTGGACTTTCCAAGGTAACTCGTGCTTCGCAGCGAAGCGCCGCTTCGCAGAGTAGCATCCGTCTTTTTTCAATTTTCCAAACATTGCCAAGCCTTTTCTGGCAGCAGAAGATAGAAGCTGCACCCTCCTCCTATCGGCTAATCTACGAGGTGACTTAAGTAAGACAATTCAAAGGTTTACGGATACCTGGCGCTGGGCTAAATACTCTTTCATTTGCCTAATAGTGTACTTGCCAAAGTGGGCTATTGATGCTACAAGGACGGCATCTGCATGGCCATCAACAATAGCCTGGTATAAGTGTTCGAGGGTTCCAGCTCCGCCGGATGCGATTACAGGCACCGAAACCGCATCAGCTATGGCCCTGGTCATCGGGATATCGTAACCGTCCTGAGTTCCATCAGTATCTTTACTTGTTGGCAGGATTTGACCCGCACCCAGGTCTTCGACCTTTTTTGCCCACTCGACAGCGTCAATCTCTGTGCCTATGGTACCGCTGACAACCATAACTTCAAAGCCGCTTGGCAGCTCTGAATTGCTGGATGTATCTATGGCAACGGTGATTTTTTCGCTGCCAAATTCCTTTACTGCTTCTTTAACAAGGTCCGGATTACGCACTGCAGCGGTGTTAATCGATACTTTTGATGCGCCTATATCGAGCAACTCTTCAATCGCCCGGCAGTTTTTGATTCCGCCGCCAACGGTCAACGGCACCGAAATTTTCTCGACGGTTCTTTTTACCACATCCAGGAGCGTTTTTCTCTTTTCCAAAGTCGCGGTGATATCAAGAAAGACTAATTCGTCTGCTCCAGCTTCGCTGTAAACTGCGGCGTTTTCCGCTGGGTCGCCCACATCTTTTAGCTGGACGAACTTGATACCTTTAACTAATCGGCCATCTTTTACATCCAAACACGGGATGATTCTTCTGTAGTCCATAATTTTTTCTCCAGAATCGGTTGACATTTATAAAGATTTTGGTTTCGTATTTGTTTGGCAAGTATACCAAACTATGGCGTATCGGTCGAGATACAATTTTTCGAAAGGGATAATCATGGCAAAAGCAACAATGCCCCATCCAGCACACGGCAAACATTTGTGCTATTTGAGCAATTTAGGTTTTCTGATAAGTAATCCGAGAGAGTACAAAACTCTTGTTAGGAATGGCAAGTTTCTTTGCAGGGTCTGTGGACGTGTAGCAGCCAGTGAAAGGAATCTTTGCAAACCCGTAAAGTTGTAAACAGAGATACGTCTTTTCTTACCTATCTGATTTGCCGCCAATTCACCGGCTGTCTGTCGAGTTCGAGTAGCTCAGCCCGGTATATCAGCCATCTTTTCTCGAATTGTTTTTGAAGATAGAGGTTTACCTTTATCAAGAAAAGTTGTTTGTAGTTTTGGGCGATGTAACTTTCTTTATTAAATCTTGTCCATACCGTCAGGACAGCAGTAGCCTGCGGCGGTGACATTTCTATTAGCAAATTAGCCTTCTTGTTTTTTTCGACCGCAGAGCGGGACAGCTCCTTTCTGCAGTGGGCAATCAAATCCGCCTTGGTATTGTGATATGAGTCGCTGTAGTCATTGGCAACAATCGCTTCGATCCCCGAGAGATTTTCCTGCTCGACCGCTTTTATGCCGGTCTTAATCACGGCTCTGATTTTCTCCAAATCGGTTTTAACAAAGAAATCCAGTCCAAAGGCAGCTACAGCCAGAAAAGCTGGTATCAGCCATTGCCACCGGCGTCGTTTTTCCGCAAAGATGCTGCGGAATTGAAGCAACCCGAACAAAACCAGAACCGCTATACCAAACAATGTCCACGGCTTTTCAAAAATGTTGAACATTTCCAGCAGAATTTTGTGGGCACAGCCTACCCAACTTACTTACTGTATATAAGGGCCTTATACGCGTAGCCTTTATGCATATATCCAAGGTCGTGGCCTTCGCCGGCGGGAACAGTCATATTGAATTGGAAATTGTTTGGGTCATAAAAGGCTTGCTCACACCATTTAATGGTGCTCTTATCCACCCATCTATGCACTTCGACATGGCCATCGGCGAAGCCCAGGGTGCCTTGTTTGTTGTGCCATATTGCAATTGTGTCCACCCATTGCTTCCACTTAAGTGGATTCAAGACCCACGAGCCTTGATTCCATCCTCTGGGGTCGGTCTCTTCCACAAAGGCATATTTAGTAGAGGGATTTTTTATTTCGGAATATAGCATCAGTGGCTCGGCGCCGAAGATATCTGCTTCACCATTCATTCCGCCGGCAATAGAGTAGCTGCGAAAAGCGTAGTGAGGTGCAGCCCGCATCCTTCGGTCAGAGGGGCAGTGATATACATCTATGTTATCACTAACATAGCGAAACAGCATACCCCTTCTTATACCTTGCTTCTTTAGCTCAAGGGGGTCGCCGATACGTGCCGGACCTTGGACCCAGTCGTACGGATAACTTCCCGTATGGCCACCGACTAACTTGTCATCATTGTCATCTTTGTACATAAGCCAGGCTACCAGCAGAGTCTTTTGGTTGCTAAGGCATTGGACCCGGCGGGCTTGGTCTTTCGCCAGACCTAATGCGGGCATCAGAATTGCTATCAAAATGGCGATAAGCGCAATTACTATCAACAGCTCAATTAAGCTAAAGCCTCTTTTGCTCACTGCTATCTGCCTTTCCTGTACTAACTTATCGCATATCGCCTATCGCCTATCGCCTGTCGCCATTCACAATTTGCAATTTGCCATTTGCGATTCGCGAACAGGGACGGTCTTTGGCTATCTTCGTGGTTGCGGAAGTATGGCGTAGCCTTTGTGCATAAAGCTTATATCGTCACGTTCATCGGCAGGAGGAGTCATATTAAATACGCTGGTATCGCCCTCGTAAGCGCGCTTGGCCATATCAATGGTGCTCTTATTGACCCATGTGTGCATTTCGGTACTTCCGTCGGCCCAGCCTAAGGTGCTTCTATTTTTGCTGTGCCAGATTGCCAGCGGGTCGATCCAATTGTCTGCTTCGCGGTCCATCACCCAGGAACCCACATTGTATCCTCGCGGATCACATTCCTCTACAAAGACAAACTTGGTGGCGGGACGTATTATTTCGGTATATTTTATTAGATGTCTGTTGCTCCACTCTTTTTCTTCGCCATTCATTCCGCCGGCAACAGAGTAGCTGCCGAAGGTGTACTGAGGCGGCCGCATTATTCTCTGGTCAGATGGGCAGCGATACACATCGACATTCTTGACATAGGGAAAAAGCTTACCCTGTCTTAAGCCTTCCTTCTTTCGCTCGATAGGGTCAGGGTGATTGCCCGTTGGACCTAACATCCAGGCGTCGCTTGTTCGGGCGGGAAGGCCCCCAACTAATCTTTGGTCATGATCATCTTTGTACAGCAGCCACGCTAATGTCAGGGACTTTACATTGTTAATGCAGTGGACCCGCCTGGCTTGGTCCTTGGCCATGTTCAAAGCGGGCAGCAGAACCGCCATCAAAACGGCAATGATTGCGATTACTACCAACAGCTCAATCAATGTAAAACCCGCTTTTTTCATTAGTATCTACCACTTAAGCGGATGCTATAAACGGTTCCGATGCGGAAACAAAAAGATTAAAAGTATTATATTACACCAAACTGAGTGTGTCAAGGATAGCAAATTTTTTTTGAAATGGCGTCAGTTTTTCAAAGTACAGCTTACCATTTTATCTGTTGGAGTTCGCGTATCTTCTGGTGATTTGTCATATCAGGAACCAGTGGCGTAACGGTTATGAAGCCCTCCGCCAGCGATGTTGTATCGGTAGGTTCTTCTTCGCTGCGGTGTGGGCCTCCTGATAGCTGAAATACGGTTTGGCTCTGCTCGTTTTTCAGCGGCGTGTAATACTCATGGAAGCCACTGGTTGATTGAGGGACAACTCGTATGCCTTTGGGCTTGCCTTGTGATAATAAGGGTATATTGATGTTTATCACGTCACCACTTTTGATGGGCATAAGTCTTTTCAAAATCTGGGCACAATAAGCGGCAGCCTTTTCAAAATCCATCTGTTCTTCGGCAGCCAGACTCATGGCGACGGCGGGAATTTTCAAAAAGGCTGCCTCCATCGCAGCTGCCACGGTACCGGAATAATAAACATTTATTCCAACGTTTGCTCCGTTGTTTATGCCGGCAACAAGCAGGTCTATCGGCCCGTCATGCAGTTGCATACAGGCAAGTTTTACGCAATCGGCAGGTGAGCCTTGTACGCTAAAGCCGGTGAATTGGCCGTTGATGTCAACTTTATTGCACACTAACGGCTTTGCAACTGTAACGCTATGGCTGGTGCCTGAGCGGCTGTCCATTGGTGCAACCACGGTTACATCGCCGAGCTTGACCAGTTCTTTATAAATGGCAGCCAACCCTGGTGCGAAAATACCATCATCGTTTGTCAATAATATTTGCATGTCTTGATACTCGATGCTTGATGCTCGATTCTCGTTATTCGTTGCTTATCTACGAAGCACGAACTAAATTGTAATTGCTTATGGAGCTTCTGTCAATTAACACAAAATAGCAATGGACGTTTAGCCCGCCGATTTACTCGGCGGGTTTTTATTGTTTAACTACGAAAAGCCACAGACGCCGCAGATAAATTCAAAAATATTTAGCCTGCCGTTTCACGGCAGGTTTTATTTAACCACGAATCAACACAAACGGACACGGATTCCTTAATTGTTTAGCCCTGCCATTTATGGCAGGGTTATCTTTTTTGGCGAAGCGAGACGACAGGGTTCTTGTCTTTTTGGGTACTGGTTGACACAAAATCGTGATGGACGAGGGATGAAGGACGATTAGCCCTGCCGCGAGCGGCAGGGGTCATTGCGAGGCCGAAGGCCGCGGCAATCTATATCCGTTACACGATAAACGCCGTGTTTTTCCTTTTGCCTTTGGACTTTTTACTTTTTCCTTTTGATTTTTTACTTTTTTTCCCACCCGCTAAACGCTGTCTTTTTTCCTTGCAGTTTTTGCAAAAACGAATATAATTACAAACTACTATAATCCAACGTTTATCCGCCGTAGTCCAATTTACAAGACGTAGGCGGGACTATTAGTATGTGGTGTATAGGACTGCCCCTGGGGCCAGACCCACAGGTATTATTATGTTGGATGCAAGAAGTGCGAACACAAAGGATAAAATATGTACAAAGATGATATCGAGAGACTTATAGCGGAATCTCCGCTGGAAATAGATACAGAAATACAAATGAGTGGACCTCCGCCGACTATGGCCAGTTCTGAATTTCTGACAAACAAAGAACAAGGCGATTGGGCAGAACAAATAGTTATTAAAGCAATAAATGAATTTTTAGATGATTATTTTGCAGTAGAATATGGTCGAACTGAATCAATAGCCGCTGGAGATAGCGGTTTTGCTGAATTCTATGAAGAATATCAAAAAGAACTCAATTCAATAGGGAAGAGACCTGATCTTCTTATTTTTAAGGTTAGTGACTTTCCAGATAAAAACGTTGATATTGAAAACGATGAGCATGTGAGAAAAGCGGCCGCAGCTTTAGAAGTTAGGTCAAGTTCGTTTTTAGTAAATAAATATACCGCATTCATGGAGAAAAGGCAATCAGATGCTATTACTAAATGTAATGAAATTCGCAACACAATTTTATCCGGAAAACTTCGGGATTTATTAATGCGAAAAAATAAAACAGTTTTTACGCTTATAGAAAATGCTACAGATGAAACATTTAGGGAGTTAGATTTTAGGCGTCCTTCTTGGTCATTAACTCAAGAATTAAGGGATTTGACAGCACTGTTACAGCAATTGAAGGAAAATGTTAAAATATTGCACAAGCGGGATTATCTGAGCATTACCCCGAAGTTGGAAGATATTGCTCTTGTAAATAGATGGATACAAAATTACAACGTCAAGCATTATTATTTGCAGGTATTTTTTGACAAGGCATACGTAATTGCATTCCAAGATATACTTGAGTTAGTTTGCAATGAGGATAATGAAGGGATAAGTTTCTCAATTGAAAGAGACGTGAAAAATCAAAGAAAAACCACTATAAAAGTGAATGTCCAAGTCGGTGAAGAAATCTTAGGTAAGATTGACATGCCTGAGCATAAATCAGCGATGAAAGAATTGGATAGAGGGCGTTTGCTATTTTATGTTACATTCGACGGCGGTAAAGGTTATCTAGATAAAGAAATATTTATGCGAGATATTATCAATGCATGAATCTAAATATATTTCAGAAACGCCCCTCAATTATAGAAGAGATTATGGTCAATTTTTTACCCCGCCAAAAATTGCACATATTATGGTTGAGTGGGTTTTGAAGGATAGTCCCGTAACCATATTAGATCCCGCATTTGGCCTTGGTGTTTTTTACGATGAAATAAGTAAAACAAATACAACTCAAAAGATAAACTTCACAGGATATGAGATTGATAGTCGAATCCTAACATACTTTAACTCTAAGGCAAACGATTCGAGCCTTACTATTATCAATAATGACTATCTTGAAGCAGATGCTGGCTCATTTGATGGAATTATTTGCAATCCTCCATATATGAGATTTCAGAAATTTCTAAATAGGCATAATGTATTGCCTAAAATAGAGAAAAAAATAGGAAAAAGGCTTGCCGGGTACAGCAATATCGCTTCAGTATTTTTAGTGAAAGCACTAAAGGAACTTAATCCAAGTGGAAGATTGGCATTTATTATGCCCTTTGAGTTTTTTAATACTGGTTATGGAAAAGAAGTTAAAAGAAGTTTAATTGAGGAACATCTGTTAAAACAAGTAATAATTTTCTCTAATGAAAAAGATATTTTCCCAGATGCTACAACGACGATTTGTATTCTACTTTGTAAAAAAGATTGTAAGGAAGATTCCATAAAAATTACGTCAATTAGCAATAAGGATGAAATAAGCCAGATACGAGAAATAGACGATTTTTATCAATATGAAGTACGACCAACCCATCTTCCATATAGTAAAAAATGGACACCTATTATAGCTTCCTTATTTTACAATAAAGATATTCCGTCTGGCTTCTGTAAGGTGTCACTATACGGTACATTTATGAGAGGCATAGCAACCGGAGCAAATGAATTCTTTGCTCTGAGGAAAACAAAGATAGAAGAACTTAAATTGGATGATTATAACTTACGTAAATGTATTACTAAAAGTACGCAAATAAAAAAAGCGGTGTTTACTGAAGATGACTTCTATACCCTTTACAATGACAATAAGCCTGTTCACTGTTTAGACGTTAAGGATCATAACAAACCAGAGGTTATCAATTATATAAGATACGGTGAAAAGTTAGGCTTACATAGGAGGTATCTAACCAAGAATAGGAAACCGTGGTATAAGATAGAGTACCGACAGCCAGCCCCAATATTATTTGGTGTCTTTAGTAGGGGGCGCCTTAAAGTTATAAGAAATTATTCTTCTGCAATTAATTTTACCTGCTTCCATTCCTTTTATCCAAATATGTTTGGAGAAAAATACATAGATAAGTTGTTTATATATTTTTTAAGTAACAGGGGTCAAGAAATAATAAAAATGAATAAAAGGAGTTATGGTAATACATTAGATAAATTGGAACCTGGCGACCTAAACGATTGTCTATGCCCAAACCAAGAACAATTAGAATTGGTCCAAGACTGTGAATCAGAAAAGATTATCGACATGGCAAAGACGAACGAAGAAAAAGCAATCAGAATCAGTAATCATTTGATAGATAGAATTATAAATGCTCCTAACAAGAAAGAACCCAAAAGAGGACGGCTGAGCGGATGCAAGAGAGAATAATGAAAGAGATCCGTTCCCGCAACGGCCTGACCGTAAATGTCAGGTCGAGTGCGATTAAATCGCACCGACTCAGCTACACTAAAAGTTATGCTGTCTTCAAGTTATGTGGGAATATGGAAATTGTGTGAAGTTTCGTACCCTGCGTGCTTTGATACACTCTATAAGTATATACGCATATACTTATATACTTTTGTAGCCAAATCCGCGTTCATCGGAGAAACAGCCTGGGCAACATCCACCTGCGGCGGATAAAAGTTGCCCATCCTACCATTGTGTTAAAAGAATAATAAAAGATATACCGTTATCGCAATGGCCTCGGCCTTCGCCGAGACTGAAATCCTCCAAAACAAAATCTCCGATTGTCTCTCTTGCCTCTGGGGCTAAAGACCCATCTTAAATGATTAAATAACCACTTTCCCTAAAACGGGCTTCTTTGAATACTCCATAAGTATATACGCATATACTTATATAGTAGTCCCTTCGTTTATGACGAAAAGGGAAGCTTGTCGCAAGGTTCGGCCTGAGCAAAGCCTGTGGTAAGCGCAGACGAATGGATTCTTGGTTTAATCCTTTGTGCCTTCGTGCCTTCGTGGCCAGATAAAACCTGCCGTGTCCACAGGATGCCTTATGGCAAAACTGCAGGCTAAATATTTTTGAATTTCTCGGTGCCTTCGTGGCTAAATTTTTCATTATATATTGTTAGATTTTTATTGAGAAATAGGCAGAATTTGGTATAATATTATTAGATTTTAGATGCTTGATTCTGGATACTCGATATTGAATGATAGATAGCAAATCGTAAAAAAGGAGGGCCTTCCAATAGCGTGTGAAGCCCAAATCCTTATTTTTCACCGCCGGGCGCGGGAAGCACCCGCCTTCGTTAAAACTACGGCGGGAAGGCAGCGGAGAACCGCACGAATCAGGCCAGCAGGTCAAGTTAAAACGACACTGATTAACACCGATTAACACAGTTAAAAAATTGACAGTGAAAAACCGTGTAAATCCGTGTCTGAAAATACAAATTCCTTTACTTTCGAGTTAAATTTAGAGTCATGCCGTCAGGCATCCTGTGGATTAGTGAGTTGTTAATAAGGATACTTGATGCTGGATGGTGGAGGCAATAGACAGAATAGGTAAACCAGGCAATCAAGATAAGAGCGTGCAGGTGATCAGGATAACAGGAAATCAGGATGTAGGATACCAGAAGACCAGGAAATCAGGATACAAACCACCGTTTTCTACAATTGTCGAGAATACTCTACAAATTGGCCCTGTTTTTTGCAAAACAAAGCCAATTTCAGAAGTGCTAAAAATGATTGTAACCTTAGCAATAAGAATAACTAACAACAACGAACTATGAACAATGAACTATTAAAAAACAAACCCAATCAAAGCCAATTTCAAACGTTACTTTGCAAAAATGGGGCATCACGAGTGAGCATAGTTGAAGTGATAAGTTTAGAATGTAAAATAGATGATTATGGAAAGATATTCAACGGATAAGAGGTTTGTAGTGATGACGAGAGAGCAGGTTCGGGCGTTTGATAACTGGGCGATAAATACGCTTGGAATACCAGGCGTGGTTTTGATGGAAAACGCTGGCCGAAGTTGCGCTGAATTGATTAAGGAGAAATTAGCTGGCCTTACGCAGCCGAAGGTTTGTATATTTTGCGGGACAGGCAACAACGGCGGCGATGGATTTGTAATTGCAAGGCACCTTCGAAACAGCGGCTTTCAGGTCACGGTTGTCGTATGCGGCGACCCCAATAGAATCAAAGGCGATGCGAAGATAAATCTGGATATTTTAGAGCGGCTGGGCCAGCCCATCGAGCGGTTGAACATAGCAGATGGGGACATATACGGGCGTATTAGAACTCTCACCGGCGGCGCCAATATGCTCGTTGATGGCCTTTTTGGCACCGGCTTAAGTGGGCAACTGAGCGATGAATATAAACAATTGATAGAAAGTATAAACGCCCAAAATTGTCCTATTTTAGCTGTGGATATTCCGTCCGGCCTGGATTGCGATAGTGGGCAGCCACTCGGCGCAGCAATCAGAGCAACCTATACTGTAACTTTCGTTGCGGTCAAATATGGCTTTACAGCCTCAAGCAACGCGACTCAGTACACAGGAGAGATTTTTATTGCCTCAATTGGTGTGGAACCAAGTACTAAAACGTCAAGTTAAAATGCTCCGGGTTTGTTCGCCTGCTCCTTATAGCCGATAAAATAGAGGAATCTTTCGTACGTAAATACAGGTATCCATAAGGTTTGTGCCTGGCTTTGGACCTCTTTGTAGTAGCTGAATTTTTGTAGAGCAGCCTCATACTTTTGGTCGGCCATCGGGTCCACTTGCAAATCTTCAAAAGTAGGCTTTGGGGGAACCTGTGGAGGGCTGCCAAGAACGAGAAAGTCTGTATCGACAGTAATGGTATCAGCCACTTTGCCGCCCCATTTTTCGATGAGTGCTTTTATTTTGTCGATAGCGTTGCGGTCAATAATTCCATCACCATTAAGATCAAATTCGCCGGCGAGCACGAATACATTCGTTTTGTCGCTGTCCCAAACCAGATTTGCAACGATGTCATCTAATGCAACGGGATTTTTTTTCTGCGATTGCGTAATTCGTGCTGATGAAATGTTTTTTGCAACGCCGAAGACTTCGACTTCAGCTTTTCCCTTGCCGTCTTTGGGAATAGACGCATTTCTATCATAAACCGAGAAGGTCAAACCTCGGTAAACGCGATCGTCGGTACCAATATTTAGATGGACAACTTGCGCTTGGTCGTCAATCAATATTATTTTGCCGTCAGGCTCGTATGCCGCCACCTCACGGTCCGGCGAAGGCTTAATCTGCTGAAGCTTGTCTAAGGCATATTTCATCCTATCTCGGGCCATATTTAATTCTGCTTGTGTTTTCAGCAGCTCGTCGTTTAGCTTTTTCAGATTGGCTCTTTCCTCTTCCAATTGGCTCATCAAGGTTTGAACTCGCTCATCCGAGGTTTTTTCCATTAGAACTTTAAGCTCCTCGTATTTTTGCGTGATATCGATAACCTGCTGATGGTATTTTTCTTTTTCAGCTAATAATGTTTGCTCTTTTTCCTGGGTTGCTGCCATTGCGTCATCAAAACGCTGTCGCAGCTCATCGAGCTGGTTTTTGAAGGTGGTGCTTTCATCTCTAATGCGTTCTATCTGGCCATTTAATTTTTGAATTAGCGGTACTAATCCAGTAGTATTAGGGTCGATGTTTTCGCTGATATTATCTTGAGTAAGCTTTAATATATCTTTTACTTCTTTATCCGCTCGTTCGACTTTGACTTCTGCGGGGCTATCTGCAAGCGAGCCCTGTGGACCTATGATAATAGATATGGTTTTATCGAGATAATCGACCATTTTGCCCATGTAGGTCTCTGTGGTTTTTTTGACCCCAATTATCTTTCCTCTGTCTCGCCAAGCTGCCTCGGAGATCAACTCTGCACGGTCCCTTTGTGATTCGTTTGCTATTCTTTTTTGCTCCTCGAATTTGACATAAAAGATGATTGCAACAACACTTGTGATAGCACAAAGCCCCACAAAAGTTACTAAGGTATAAAGTATAGCGCTAGTTTGCTGTCTTTTACCTGCTGGCATGGTAAAACTCCTCTGAAACTCGTACTACGCAGCGAAGCGCTGCTTCGCAGAGTAGTATACTAAAAAGTCAACTTTTAAGTTAATTCAACGCTATATTATCGCCCAAAAGCGCCTCTAAGTCAAGGAAAAACAGCGGTGTAAGTGACTAAAGTGAACTAAAGTGCCTAAAATGAGCTAAAGCGTGAACTTACAATTTTAGGCACTTTAGGCACTTTTCACTTTTTCCAGCAAAGCGGATAACTGGCTGATTTTGTAGATTTTATATCGTGCAATGGCGTCGGCTTGCGGCGCGGTTTTTGTGTGTAGACGATTAGGACGGATTATCTGGATGGTTAAAAAACCCATTTTATTTGGTGCGATAAAGTCCTTTTTTTCATTGTCAGCGATGTAAACTGCATTTTGCGGCTTTGCATTTAGGCTGTGCAGTAGTTTTTCAAAGCCGGCAATTGATGGTTTCCAACCCGATTGATTGAGGCCGAGCTGCTCGGTATAAATTATGCACTTAAAATATTTTTCGATTCCCAGGGCTTGTACTTTTAACCTTTGGGCTGGTAAGAAGCCATCCGTTAGCAGAGCTAATGTATATTTGCCGCTCAGTTGGCAGAGCACGTCTCTGCTATCGTCAGGTAGCGTTATTTTGGGGACATGGTTGCGATAAACCTGTATCATCTCGTCAATAAGTTTCTCATCAAAGCCCATACCAAGCTCATCGAGGGCTGCATCAAATGTGTTCTTACGATTGCCAGCAGTGAATTGTTTCCAGAGAACATCAAAAATACGCTGGGTAGGTGCCGCCTTGGGCAAATGGGAAAGAAACTCCGCAACAGTAGCAAAACCGCTCCTGCAATAATCGATTTCGTCATAAAGTGTATCGTCTAAATCGAAAACAACGGTTGTTATCATAACTTACATAATGCTGAGAGAAATTTAGCGTTTTCTTACACGATGTGCATCTTAGTTTTTTGTTTTCGCAGGTGACCATAATTTTCTTTGAGTTCACGGAGAAATACATCGCGATTAGAGGAATATTTTTTGCTCAATTCCTCTCGTACCTTACGTTGAAACTTTACAGCGTCAAATTTCTTTTTCATAGATAATATCCCTTGGGCTCCTAATTTCGAGGATAGGATAGCCCAATTTCAAATTGACCGCGTTAAAAGCGTGTATACGTGAAAGATTTACTATTTGTTGGAAGTTCCAGCTAACTAAAACATCCACCCGCTCCATTGAGGCTATTGCAATATGCTGAGCATCCACTATGTGCCTTGCACTTACTGCTCTCTCATTAACATAGTTTTGAGCCAGGATTTCTGCTTCGTCTGTAAGGAATACATTTTCTATGCTTATATCTGGGAGAGATGATATTACTTTTTTCACACTCTCCGGAGCTTTCTCAAGCTCTCTGCGAGTTAAATCGGACACAACGGCAACACGCAAACCTTTGTAAAACTCTTCAAACAGTCGAATAGACCAAGGGGAGAACTCTTTGTCCTCACACCCACCTATAACAGAGGTATCGATATAAATCCGCTGTTTCATACCTGAAAAACGCAAAGTTTTGTCCGATTAGGCGTTTTATTCTGCAAGCCGTTAATGTTATAATTTACTCGATACTGACCTGAATCTCGATTATATAAAAATAGAGTGAAACAAGCAAGAAAAAGGATTAAACAATATATTGTTTATACTGGGTTTTAACCTAAGAGAAAGGGCAGCTATGAAGTTTTTGCAGATAATGCGTCCGTTGCATTGGACCAAGAATATGTTTGTATTCGCAGCCCTTATATTTGGGCAAAAACTTGATGTCCCTCTGGCTGTGGGTAGGGCAATTGGCGGTTTTTTTTGCTTTTCTCTGGCGGCTTCCGCTGTCTATATCTTTAATGACATAATCGACCGCAAGACAGACCGCCTGCATCCTGAAAAATGCAACAGGCCCATCGCAGCCGGAACTGTAAACACCGGCTCAGCCGCTTTAGTATCTATTCTATGTGCTATCGTAGCGATTGTCGGCAGCTTTCTCATTGCTCATAGTTTCGCATTTATCATCCTAATTTATATCATCCTAATGATTCTTTACTCACTGCTACTAAGAAAAATGATGATTCTCGATTGCGTGGTAATATCCATCGGCTTTTGCCTGCGAGCTATTGCCGGAACGGTTGTTGTGGATGTGCCTATCTCGCCCTGGCTGATTATTTGTACGTTTGCTTTGTGCCTGTTTTTGGCGTTTGGCAAACGTCGCAGTGAAATAGCTCAGCTTCGTGAGGATAGCGAAGCGTTTCGCCAGACACTGGCCGGCTATACGCCGGAGCTTCTGGCCCATATGCTTGATGTAACAAGCGGTCTGGCTATGATATGCTTTTTGCTTTATGCGATGGATGACAGAACGCTGCGG
>Ga0315312_1001197_pt1 | contig 21603 bp, 16 predicted proteins | sample TDP7_MG_FD_203629 | JGI IMG/M metagenome (GOLD analysis project Ga0315312, IMG submission 203629) | Freshwater sediment microbial communities from Lake Towuti, South Sulawesi, Indonesia - TDP7 | ecosystem: Environmental > Aquatic > Freshwater > Lake > Sediment | place: Indonesia: South Sulawesi... | reverse complement strand
CCAGTACTTCTTCCTGCTGCCGCTCGCGGACACATGCATGAGGAACTCGTCCGGGTTTGGGCAGAGATATGCGCCCTTGTCGCGTTGCGCCATCAACCAGTCTCTTGACATGTCGGCCACATGCAGGTCACACAGCCATATGGCAAGATATTATCGATGGAGCGTCGAAACGCCCAGGGGGAGGGGGGGCTGAGTCGGTTGTCAGGAGGCCACGCATCCCCAATGAGATAGTTTGCAGAGGGACAGGGCTGTATAGGACAAGCTTCCGGTATCCGAGAAGCTAACAGTGCTGAGATCGTCGACTGTGTAAAAATCCGCCAAATGGGTGAGCGTGCTCGTCCTTCTGGAATCGTTCGGGAGAAAACAGGTGGCCGTGTACTTATGGCTGAATAAAGATAGACAGTGGAAAAGACAAGAGAAGTTCATCATGCATGACAAGAAGGAATAGCAACAGATCAAGGAGTGTGTCGAAAGCCTCATCGGTGAGCTTCCCTGAGCCGTAGGTGATCCAAAGAAACGGATAACGTGTAGCTACGCGAACCATTCGTTCATTCATACTTCCGGATACCCGGAATACTTCTAGATTCTCGCGACCACCCCGCACTGTTTGTGTTTTTGACAACTATGATTTCGGTGCTGTCCCTTCCAACATACGTCATAGCACCCTTCTAGCTCTGACGGACCGCCACACTAAACGGACCCTCTTGTAGACCTCAAGTTCCTCGTACTCCCTGAGTGGACAGAGGACCTTCGTCTCGTGCCGTTCTTCCCATTGCTCGCTGACAGACTCAGAGTTCTGTTCTTCGTCCTTAGAGTATCCTCCGTCGCTCATGTATGGAAGTCGGTAGCTCAGCAAGGCGTACTCCCTCTCCAGCGCTTCCCGTAACTTCTGTGCTGTTCTGCATTCTGCTGTCACGTTCAATCACCTGAAGAAGAAATGGACTGGCGATAGTCAATTGGTTACGGAGGGAGAGCGCTGCCGTTACTGCCGAAATGGCGCCTTTCGTTCCACTTCAATGTCGATATGACTGCAAAGATTTAGGGAACCGAAATTGATAGCATGTCCATGAGCGGATTCGACTACATGTCATTTGTTGAGGTATGGATTTGGCCGCTCTTGTCAGCAATCATCGGCTCCCTCGTCACTGTTGTTGTCCTCTACAAATTCCAACAGCCTAAGCTTGTGGTCACGCCTGCACGTGACAAGTACGATTCGAAATCCGAGGCACACTACGTGCATCTCATAGTCAAGAACGTAGCCAATGGATTTCTGGGCGGAGGAACAGCGGTGAATTGCAGAGGCAGGATCACACTCGAAGATGGGAGACCGTTCATCACGAAGTGGGCTACTCGTGCAAATCCCGTAAGAGTCGAAGTTGTAGGAGTTGGAGCTGAGCCTAGAATCGTGAGGATCGTTGAGCCAGTCTATCTCGAACAGGCAAAGTACGAATACCTCAGACCGATAGATGAGAAGTCTCTCGATGTCGCAGTAAGATTCAGAGGCGAATCTTCGTGCTACATTCACGAGCCGGAGAATTTCCTCGATCAGAACTACCGGCCTGAGAAGAATAGACTCCCAACAGGTATTCACCCGTTCACGGTCGTTCTTGAGTATGATGGCGGCAGATCGCGCGAATTTCGTTTCAAGGTCGTAAACAAAGAGGGTGATAGTCCCGGCCTACTGTCCCTTGAACTCTAGGTTACTTCTTATCATTTAATGCGGACAGAGCCTTCAACAGCGCACCCACCACTTCAGGCGACTTTGCCGGCAGAAAGCTTCTCAATCTTCTCCTTGATATCTTTCTTCTTCTGGTCCTCAGTGGCGTAGTTCAGGTCAAGAACTAGTCCGCGAGTACTGCAGTACTTCGCATCAGGCGAGATGTTCCTCTTGCACCTCGGACAAGTTATGATGGGCCCGGTTAGGTGACATTTCACGTTTTGAACCAACGAGATCCGGGGCGGACAAAGCATACACCAGAAGTCCGCAAGACATCCTCAAGTCGTACTCATGGGCTGGCTGCCTTCCGTTCTAGTGAGGATGGTGGGAACGCATTCTCGAAGCGACGGACGAAGACGTATCTGCCATGACCTCAAGAGCAAGGCCAGGCTTCTTTGCAGTGGCGTTCAACGTGAACGTCTCTTCTCCACGCAAGGCGCGATAAGAAAAGCCACGATAACTTACCCCCACTTCACCAAAATCACGGGAGAGCCATTTTGAGTCCACTGGTGACACTAGCAAGTTCTCAGAGCGGCCAGGTCTGATCCATCCGGATCGACTGAAGCCTATCCATCAGCTTCACAGCTTTTCCTTTGATTTCAGGCCGTCTATCTGATGCCAAAAAGTGCACAGTACTGACATTAGCGATAGCGTTACTCACGCCATAGGGCCACTGCAGAAGCTGGTGAACCTGCTCATTCATGACCAGCTCGTAGATAGAGACCATCTTACCAAGGCATTGCTCTGCCTCGGAGAACCTATCTTGTTCGACTAATGCGATGGACAAGAACGCTAAGGCGTTGCACCTAGCATGCCACTGCGAAGCAACCTTCACTATAGACTTCAAAGTATCGGTGGCCTCTTTCAGAGGTTCTGAATAGTTTGGGCGTCCACGCTGACGTCTCTGTTGCCCGACCCGAATGAGCAGACGGGACCTATGCCACTCAGCATTACTTTTGTCAGCTGGAGAGCGAAAATACTTGTTTGCTTCCTTAAGTTCCAGTGCGCCGCGCTCTGGGTCAATCGTTTCCAGCGCGAGACCTAGATTGCGACATGCCTGCGCATACTCTCTGGGGAACCAGCCTAGGCGGTATGCCCTGTCCTTGCTCTCGCTATGTATGCTTATGGCTCTCTTGACATCCTCATGCGACCCTAGCTTCACGCTCACTAAACCTACGAAGTGTTCGGACTGGATTAGAGCTCGGAGATCTCCGAGTTGTTTGCGCACAGCTACTGCGGCCTTGGCCAAAGACAGCGCACGTTGAAGCCGTTGCTTGTCAGCTGCTGAGATCACGTCTACGGACTTCAGGAGGGCGATACTTTCTGTGACCGGGTTGCTCACTGTCGCGTCGATAAAGTTGGCTGCCCTAGTCAGGATGTCAGCTACTGCACTGCAATCCCCGGGGAAATCCGGAAGCAAACCACGTACTTCCAAGGCAGCGAGCACGGTATTGGGGGATAAGGAATCCACACACATGCCTAAGCTCTCAGAAAGAGCGCCCAGTGCCCGACGTAATGCCTCGCCAGCGTCCTGCAAGCGGTCGCCCACGCGGTGGGTAAGTGCTATCAAACTCTCGATCCGGGCGCGTTCAACATCTCGACGTGGCGCGGCTGGGTCTGCCCCCCGCATCCGCAGCGCCTCCTGGTAGTTTGCCAGGGCCATGGCAGACTTCTCCCGCCCTTGGCGGTATTGATTCCACCCCAGTAGCGAACGCGCTCGAGACCTGTACTGGCGGTACCGAGAGTCTTTAGTCATACGCGCCAGTGCTTCACAGTGTGGCTCTGCAATATCCCAGCACTCCGCTGTCTGTGCCAGCGATGCTAGACAGGCCTCACGGTGGAATCGATTAGTCTTGCCGAGAAGCCGGATCGGTTCCTCCCAATTAGGGCTTGGTACCTTGGGCACTTGATCCAGCAAGCGTTCCATCAACCTTTCACTGTGCCCATTTATCAAGTAGACATAGTCCCGGGCATTCCTCAGACTCCGGCCGTGCAGGATTGTCAGCCTGTTGTACGTTGACCAATCCATGCGTGAATCACAGTTGCGCTCATGCTGCAACTCAATGAGACGTGCCTCGAGCTCGCCAGTTGCGGACAGGAACTCTCTCCTGTCATCATTGTTATGATTAATCCAGATCAGTGGTTGCGCACTCTCTACAAGGTTGAGGACGGGCACCACATCTAAATCGGAGGCGCTATAACCAAGCACTAGGAGCGGACAGGTCTTGAGCAGTTGCTCAAAGACCTTCCTCACAGTGGGGGCCAGGCCAAGCGCCACTCTTTCCAACGTCCCAACGACGCTACAGCGAATTGCCGGGGACCGAATCTCGCGAAGGAGGCCGGGCACTGCAAAAGTGCCGTGGATCTTGAGCAAGTGGCCGCGGGCTGCCTCAGGTATATCCGGGATCCTAGCGTGGAGGCTCGCGAAAGTAGCTGCATCATAGTGGACTCTCTCAGATGGCAGAGGATGACCTGCAATGTCCTTGTAGGCTCGCTCTATGAGATGGTCGAAATTCGTTGTGATGACAATGTGACCTTCTAGCAGCAAGGAGGCTAGTAGGCGGTGTAACCTGTTCACTGGCACACTTGGGGCGTCAACCGCACCTTCGATCGCCTCCATAATCTGATCCCCAAGCCACTCATGTAGTACAGAGGCAACCTCTTCGAGTGTCAGATCATCAAGCGATGCCTTAAGTTGACGTTGGTCCTCCTCCGAGGCATGTCCTACAAACACTTCTACCAACGCTCTCTGTAGCTGCTTGCCTAGAGGACGGCTGGATGGCTCTCCGGCAGAGATACCCGCGCCGGCAAATACCACCACAGGCGACCGCCCAGCGCGCCATTCCTGCAGTCTAGCAACTAACTGGTCGCATATCGTATCGGCACTTTCACTAAAACGTGATATCATGGCTAAACCTCCGAAAGCGCATCATGGCGCACGAAGCGCTCATCCTCGCGCTTGGATGCCGAAGTGAGGAATTGATCGATGGATGCAAATAGACAGAACAATGCATTGGCCGGCCGCAGGCCATCAAACTGCAGCGCCGATCTGACGAATTTCAATTCTCTTCACCGTCGCGTAGTATTGTTGTAAAATTGAGACTTGCTATGCACCGGACATCCGACGCCAACAACCAGATCGCCGGGCTCTGGCCAAAGAAGCGCAGGATCTATCCGACGGCCCAAACTCCATGGCGACCTGATCGGACAGGCTAGGGCGCTACTGATCTGTTCGATACTATCAGCAAAAACCAAGTGGGTCGCCCTTGACGGGCTCCTGTTCACTAGCAACATCGCAGTAACTCTCCGGAACCGACGACTTCCTGTCACAGGGCCACTGACCATGCTATGATGAGAATCGAAGCCACAGCCATAGCGACTCGATTTCTCAACAGCTCTCGTCAATCAGATGAGGACGGAACTTCTTTCTTATGAGTTTCTACTCGATTCGCTCATGACTAGCCTAGTTGCTTCTCGACCCGAGCGAACAAGACACGCTAGGCGAGTCCCTTGCAAACTACTTGGGCGAGTCCCAAGAATCGGTTGCTCGGCGGCTTTTATAGCAGGCAAAGAGGAGGCCCGAGGCCGCATGGGATGGCGCACAAGAAACTCCTCGAGAACCCGCAGCTCAAACGATGGTACGACAACGTCAGCCGCGCCTCCGCGCTGACAGCTGAAGTGGACCTGCGCCGACTCGGACTCTTCTGTGACAGGTTGCATCTGACACCATCCGACCTCCTCCGCAAGGAGCCGCAGGAAATCCACAGCCTACTCGTCGACGCAGTCACCGAGCAGATTATGTCATCGCAAGTGGCTTCTTTGGTTCGGAGCTTCGCTAGCATCTTCTTCGTGTCAGGCTTCAACTCTATAGTCGTAGATTGACCCACGGTATCCCCAGTACACTAGCCCGCTTCACCCTCTAACTTGGTTGGATGTTCGCAGTCTTGCATCGCACGGACCAAGTTGTCGATTCGCTTTCCTCCGCTATCCTTTAAGGTAAGGGTGTCTCCACCCAGAACCAACGGCGGCCGGCCGTCCATAGCAACCAACTTGAATGGTCGAAAAGCGCAGACTCTTAATCCTCTTCGTTGGAGGGCTGTGCGATAAGCTCCAGGGCATTCGAAATCAACTGGGAGAGGATAGACGCCACTACATTCGAAGCTCTTTGTGGGGATGCTATCAGAGCTGTACTACCACAAGAAAGCAGAGGAGCATATCGGGCAACCAGTATGCAATATCGTCGGGATTTCCAATGTGACGGACTGATAGAGTCTGGTGGCCTTAAATACCTTGAGCTTGAATCTCCCGTCTTCTTCACTTTCAAGACAGCCGACCCGAGAATGCCGAAAAGGGAAGCAAGTTATGCACTGAAACAAGAATTCTTGCGCGGCTTAGAGCAGCTGGCGGCTAGTCACCCTCGAAGCGTGGTCTTCTACAGTAATCATGACCTCACTCCGAGTGCTCAGAGAGATATTATCCGCAAGGTGGAAGGAAGGTTCGAAGTGGCGTTTCAGGGCCGTAAGGAGTTGGAACAGTGTTTTTCCGATCATCCTCACCTGCTCTGGAGATATTTCGGCTGGTCTCCATTCGTCCAATGCTACCACTCAGAGGATGCTACAGGTCTGCAGGACGCCCTGCTAGGGGATCTGTTGGTTCCTGGTGTCCCAATTGAACGAGTTTTACACCCAGCAATAGCTGGCGTCACCGAAACCCATGGAATTCGTGCTCGGATAGTTGGCAAACCTGGTGCAGGAAAATCGGTCGCGCTTGTGCAAATGCTAAGAAGGCTACCTGATACTGAGGTAGTAATTCTTACGTCTCTCGATGACCAAGAAACATGGTCTCACCTCCAGCAGATTCTTTACCAACCTAATCCTCGTCTCGCTATAGTGGTGGATGATCTACACGAACATATAACCCGGCCAAGCCTGCTCAGATCTATAGCCCACTGGGCGCGCCAGAAAGGTCCTAATGTCAGCATTTTCGTCACTTATCGCACAACGGAGAGAGAGGTGGTTGAACAAGCCATTGGTCCCAGACAATGGAACACATGGGGATTCACCGAGGTTGACTTGGACGAGCCGCCTATCCAGTTCATCAAAGATGTAATAGCCATAACCTGCGAAGCTCTGGGAATTGAGTCAAAGGAACAGAATCAACAGGAATTGGCAGAGGATGTTGCTCGTGTTGAGAACACTCCGGCCCTAGCTGTGTCAATCCTTCAACTCTATCAAAACATGGTTCTTTCACGTGGGTTCTATCCATTTGGCATTGCTGCAGAGCATCGCATCCAAGACTGGGGTCATGCATTTGCAATGCTTGTTCGGAATAGTCGAACTCCTGAGATCACTCTTCTCCGAGCAGTCTCGGCATTGTTTGCGTGTGGAGTGCATCCGGTGCCAGTGGAACCGGTGAAAGAGATTTGCCGGGCGCTTGGAGGAATAGCTTTTGCCGATCTCGATTTAGCACTTGGTCGGCTCAAGGAGGCCCGATGGCTTAAGACCGATGACCATAGGATCTCAGCGCATGAAATACAAATAAGCCCTGAAGTGACAGGGCTCGTGACCGACCGAGAGGCAAGTCCATGGCTCAAACAGTTTCAAGCATCGGTAGAGAACGATAACTTCCCTGCTCTGAAGGTTTACCGGACCAAACTCTTGCTCGGACTCTCCAACCTCTATTGGCGGCTTGAGAAAATAGATGAGGTATTCGCCCTCAGCAAAACCATTCTCGGAAATGATCCTGGCAACCTTCGGGCTCTCCATAATCTGGCGATCTGTGACATCCGAAAAGGAAAGGTCGACACAGGAATAGCCAGACTAAGAGAAGCGTTGGCCATTTCAAAGTGTTATGTCGAATCTTGGGAGGCCTTGTATCTAGCCCTGCTCAGAGCAGGTCGGCGCGATGAAGCACGCCAGCTGATTGATGAATTCACATCCACTCCAAGAAAGACAGTGGATGAGCTTCACTTTGCTGCCTTTGGCTACCGCAATGTCGGAGAGATAAAGCGCGCAGCTGAATTTGCCGCGCATCTGTTTGATGTTGAACCAAGTGGCATGGCTGTCGCGATGCTCGCTGAATGTACCGCGCTTTCCGGTGAGACTGAAGAGGCGCTAAGACTCTTGGAAGATGCGAAAGGCGTTTGGCCTGACCAAGGTCCCATCTATTCAGTAGAAGCATCTGTTCTATTGAGAATGAATCGCAAGCAGGAGGCACTGAATGCCGCCGAAAAGGCTAGAGCTTTCTCTCCCAATGATCCCGATAATCATGTTGTACATGGGTTCATGTTAATGGAGATGGGAAGGGACACCGATGCGGCTCATAGTATACAACAGGCATTGAGAATCTTTCCGACGTACCCTGCTCTCCTCGCCTTGAAGGGGATGCAGTACGAGCATGCAGGTCAACACGATCGAGCTGTAGGCAGTTTACGGAACGCTTTGGAGTATCCAGAATACATAGGTCCAGTCATACTTGGCAATGCGTTCCTTGATTTTGGATCTGCTTTGCTTGCCAAGGGAAACACAAGTGAAGCACAGGAAGCCTTTGCACGAGCACAGGAGCATGGGATACCAAGTTGGTTCTGCCAGCTGCACAGGGCAAGAATATTACGCGATTTCTTACACGCTGGAACTGAAGCAATTGCCATCCTTGAAGACGCCATCAGTCAGCCTGAAGCTCGAGAAACAGTATGGATAGAACTTGCCAATCTCTACGTCGAGAGCGAGGGGACGAAGGTAGCCGTAGAGAAGTTGCTAGGGATTGCCTCCATCTTCCCTCAAGGCTTCGAGGTCCGAATGAGACTAGGAGCTGCTCTGGATTCAATTGATGCCCACGACGAAGCCTTGAAAGCTTTCCATGTGGCGAGAATCCTTGAACCTGAAAGCGCGAGTGCTTTGAACAGACTGGCCATTCAGCTTTTTCATCTGAAGAAATACGCTGAGGCTCTCCCTATATGTAATGAACTTCTCCGACTTCAGCCAGAAGAAGCTGAAGCTCATAGAACACTTGGACTTTGTCTGCGCTATCTCGGACGCCAAGAAGAAGCAATCACAGCTTTTGATGAAGCTCTAAAGAGGGACAAGGACAATCACCGGGCAATGTACAACAAAGCTGAAAGTCTCAAGAGCCTCAAACAATGGGAAGCCGCACTCCTCTGTTACGAACAAGCACATAGAACCGGTCAGTATGAGCCTAGCTCGCATGAGCTGGCTCAGCGTGCGATTTGCCTGGCAGAATTGGGACGAATCAATGAAGCGATTAGGCTTTTTGAAGATGCGATATGCAAAGATCCAAACTCGTCAACAGCCTACCATAACCTAGGTCTCACCTTTGCAAAGGCTGATCGACACGACCGAGCACTAGAATGCTATGAAATGGCGTTGAAATTTAAGCCGGATTTCAGAGCAGCATGGTTGGAGAAAGCACGTTGTCTGATGTCCCTGAAGAAGTACAAGGCAGCTGGAGAGGCTCTTGGACAAGCTACTGAATTCAGACCTTCAGATGAGTTGGGTAGAGCAAACCGCGCTGGTGACCCAGAGAGCTACTTGGCGAACCTAGTTCATGCTAGCGAATTGAGCGAGGAACTTCTAGAGGCTGCGCCCAAAGTGGCGGAGGTACTCCTTGTTTGTGCCAAACTGAAATACTCCACGGGCTGGAACTGGGATGCCGCTGACTTGTGCTCCAAACTACTGCAAGAGCAACCTCGAAACGTCGAAGTATTGCTACTGAAAACGCGCGCATTGAATCGTCTGAGCCGTCAGCTTTCACCTGAATCATCAAACGAGAGGCCCCGAATCAACTCTGAAGCTCTTGAGTGTGCCAAACTGGCTCGCTCAATCAATTCGTGTATCGGTGAAGCACTACTCCAAGAAGCTACTTCTCTAGCTTTCCTTGGAAGAAATGAAGAGGCTGTGGCTACCTTTCAATCTGCATTGTCCTTACCCCCGCGGAGCGTAGAAGACTGGACCATGGTAGGGTTTGCGCTTGGTATCATAGGAGAGTATACGCATTCGCTGCGAGCCTGCGAGGAGGGGCTTTCTGTCGATCCTAGGAACATAGAAGCGCTGCGCGGAAAGGCTCTTGCCCTTCGTATGCTCAAGCGACCTGACGAGGCGAAGGCAACCGTCGATGTTGCCAAAGCTCTTGATCCAAAGAATGAAGAATTGGTCAGCCTGGAGGCCGTTCTCCTCGAAACAGAAAGTACGTCGCTTTTTGAAAGCGGTGATGCAGAAGGAGCCCGAGGTGCATTAGCAGAGGCATTAAAGCTGAAAGAGAATGATGCAAGCCTTCACGTAAAATATGCGACATTGAGTACTGGCGAAGATGCGAAGAAGCATCTCCGACGCGCAATTGAACTTGAACCAAATCTGGGAGTTGCACATCTCTCTCTTGGCATCCTTGAGGGAAGAGATGGAAAAACTGAAGCGGCGATTGAGGAGTTATTCAAAGCGACCGCTCTAATGCCTGAGGATCCTTATGCGCACATCAATCTTGCAGGAGCCCTTCACGCAGGTGCGCGTGACGAAGAGGCAAGGACCGAATTACAGCGAGCACTGTCGCTGAATCCGTCGCCACACATGAGACATCAGATCGCTAGAATTCTGTCATTTCTTGGAGATGTGCAAATTGCAGATGAGCAAAGGAAGTTGGTAGTTGAACGGGTCGGAAGCAGCAGAGAGGAACACGAAAGGATGGTTGGTCATCTTTTGCAGGTTGGAGATTTGGACGGAGTGTTGGTTCACTCAAAGAAGGTCATCGAACTTGCTCCATCAGATGCGGATGCCCATCGAGCACATGCGAACTTCTGTAGCTTTTCTCATCTCAATGATGAGGCAGACTACCACTATCTCGAAGCACTTACGATTGATGATAAATCAGTACAATGTCACGGAGACTACGCGTGTCATTTGTCCAGAACTGGTCGGATAGGCGAAGCAAGGAAGCAACTTGAGTGCATGTGGGGACTGCTCATGGAAACAAATGCAGCAGACATCTCTCAATGGACCAGTCTGCTCAACGTCGCATATGAGATTGGAGATTTGGTTCCCATTGCCCGCATTCTGATTGACATCCTCCCCAAAGCTAGGGGACAACAGGATAAGCTTTACAAGGACCTTTTGGAACGCGCTGACATTATTCGTGGAGAGCTGCAATCTCAGGCCAATCAAGTCGGACAGACCACGAAAGCTTCCTCCTTGCTTCATTCCCTTGCAGGGATGCTTGATGCTGCTAGAGAAAAAGTCTCCGAGGCTCGTATCAGTTTCAGGACAGCCTCAACCGTTCCAAAGGAGAACCGAATCAGTGAAGCAGTGCTCAACTGGTGCATCCTATTACTGAGCACCGACGAGAAGCTTGGCGATCAATACATTTCCGAGATAGACGAAGCGATCGTATGTCTGAAGGAGACGGCCGCTTCATTCACGGAGTCTGAGAAAATCGCAAAGTCAGATCAACTTTTGCGCCAGCTCAAGAATCTTAAGGAGAGATTGTCGGTTGACAGCTCGTAACTTGTGGGGAACCCTTACGGATTGTGCGTGAAGAGCATGTCGTTGATCCTTTACGACTGCCCGCTTGCAGTCGTTCTTGCAAATCACCAAATGGGCGCTGGAACAGGTTTTGCGCTTCTATGACTTTGTAAGCTACCTTAGCGAACTCTGCAAGCAAGTACAGTATGGAAACCTAAATCAAGCCAAGACTCTATTCCCCTGAAATACAATAAAGAGATGCTTGAAACGGAAATGAGGGGCTCTAGGTGCGAAGCTGCCAAACTCTAGTGTCCCTGTTGATTGAGCGCTTTTCCGAACATGTCATCAAACTATCGAGTGTCGTCGTTGCGTTTGTTGTGATAGTTCTTTCCAGTGAGGCGCTGACGCAACCCGGCCCGGACAGCGTAGTAGAAGCTTGGGGGATGGTGTTGGGTTGTTTCTTGTTGACCTGGGCTGTTCTGGACACCTTGGTCCCTCATGGGGAGAAGAAAAGGATCTGGATACTGCTCGGGCATTTTGCATTCGTTGCTCTTGTGGTAGTGCTCGGACACCTGTTCGCTTCTATGGCTGAGCGATTGATGGTTCCTGGCACAGACAGCGCACTTGGACTCTTAGTAATCAATCCCAGGACCGTAGTATACTTCTCTGTTCTGACGATTGCTGACTCGATTTACTTAGGCCGCATAGTGTCTCATTCAGGAAGTGCCCTCGAATCAATATCCGAGAAATTGGAGAGGTCTCCATCCTTACAGAGTTCTAGACAGGGACTCGCCCTCCTCGGACGAATCGCAGAGTCCTACCTCATGGTTGTTTTCATTCTGGCGCTATGGAACGTCTCGTGGGTAGCATGGTTTGAGATTTTGCCCGCTGTTGTGTCGTTACTTGTTTCATTTCCACTTCTGTGTATCAGCATACGAGAGCGCTTGCTTCGTCGCGTCTACTTTGGGCTGGACTTGGCGCTGTTGTCAATTCTGATAGGTGGAAGTCTGTTGAAGTTCCCAGCCGCGATTTGGCAGCTAGTGCAGCTCTTGTCGGGTTACCTAGGCGGTTTGACATGGTCTAGTCGGTTCAGCCTGATTTGGGCTATGATATTCAATGGACTTGCAGTCGCCGTTGGATCAGAACTCGCTTTTCGTTGGTGTGAAGGGAGTGTGCTGGCAAAACTTCGGAAATCCAGCCTAAGCTTCACCTCAGGATATGTACCATGATGAAGCTGCCAGCATTGATGAGACGCGAGGGCTAGTGCTGGGACTTAGTGCGCAACCCATTTTCCGCTTTCGTCGTAGTTCATTGACCGCGGAAAGCCAGTAGCATTCCAGACAGCGTTGAAGATGGGTCTCATGAATTCAGCTGGGTTAATGTCAAAACGGTCGATCATGACTTCAGGCACCAGAAGGGCATCTCTGTCAATTGGGTGGAGGTCATGCCCGAAGAAGCGGATTCGGTCTACTGCCATAGTATAGCCCTTCACTCCTAGTAGGCTCAGCATTATGAAGAGCGGTGGGTCTACTCCCAGCTCCTTCTGGATCAACAAGAATCTGGGCAGCGCATTCAACAACTCCTTTTCGTATGCAATGCTCGGGATGACGCGTTCGCCGCGCCTGTCTTCGAGCAGAAGCGCCTCGACGGCTTCAATGACCCCGTTTCTGAAGACCTGCAAGTATGAATGAGAAGAATAACCGAGTACCCCGTCAAAGTTGAACCGATGACTCCAACTCATCGTATACATGGGCTGTACGCGAGCAGCGTCACTTCCAAGTGATTTCAAGTCGAATCCTGTGCCTAGTTCAAAAGCGCTCAGTGGGATCAAGTGAAGGACAATCTTGGCGCCCTCCTTCAGCGGGGCGGGGGTCTCTCCTGATACGACTCTGGCAAGGCGTTCGAGGCGGAAATCTCTGATGCGTTCCGAGGTAGTCCCGGACAGTGCAAACGCTGTTCGCAGTTCCGTGACATCGAGTGGATACTTGCCAGCCGAGTTCCGAGAGTAGAATCGCGAATGCCCCTTGAACGTAACCATGTGAGGAGACGCAAAGCTTCTCGGGATTTGAATGACGATGACGATTCTTGATGATGCGAGTGGTATGGCGCGTGTCGATGTGCTCGGTATTCTCGGTGCTATGCCATCTTGGATCATGCTTTCGAGGCGTCTGATTTCTCCGTCAGGGTCACTGATCTCTAATCCGCACAGCTCTGTGGGAACGCCAGACGACTCCGCCATTCCGTAGATGAGGTGTCCTCCGGCGGCGTTGGCAAACGAAGACACGTCTGCCAAGAACTCTTTCCGGTCTGAGTCAGAAACAGCTGGCAGTCTTTGCTTGTATTCAAGAGACTTGCCTTCCGGAACCTGATTGTCAAGCAAAGCCTGGAGGTCACTATCTTGAATGGACTCCAAAGGTTTGTTTAGCGACACTCTTCATCCAATTCCGCGTTGGGTCTGGCGCCTATAATGCTTGCTCGTTGGAAGATGCCCAACCTTGTCATCACGGATGATTCTGATTCTGACCCGCACAAAACGACTCTCGCTGAGGCTCAGATCGTGATGCCCGCACCACCTGTGGCGACGAATTCCTACAACGTGGGTTCAAATTCCGGCACCCGCACCATGAGTTAGCAAGGACTACGACGGCTTGAGTATCCACGTGCGTAATCTTTCAACACCAAGCCTTTTCTTTCCTCTTTCTGTTATCGGTAGTCTGGTGAGCGTTGTCAAAACAATCATGGTCACCCGACTCCTTGTTGAAAGACTTCACGAATCCTGCCGGAATATTCTGGGCTGGTGTCTGGGCGCTGTTCTTCCATTTGATCGCGGGGAGGAAGGGGGTTGTGGCGAGGAAGTTGTATGTGTTTTCCTTTTCTTTGGTCTTGCTTCTCGTAGTAACTTTGTTCTCGCCGTCCATGCTGATCTTATCGCTACTGCGTGGGACACCGCCTCTTCGAGAATTCGTCGTGACGATGCTCTTCCCTGTCTGCTTTCTTCCTCCCTTGTCAGTTGTGAGGAAGGCTTTGGAGGGAACACGTTGGGGAAGAGGCAAAAGAGATGTTCTCAGGAAAATGGCTCAACTTCAAAGAACCTTGGAAAGCAAGCGATGGGCAATCAAGCGTGTTGGTTGAACTGACGCCCAAGTCGGAAGGCAAAGGCTGAATGGCTTTCTACTCAGTTGGGCTGCCAGGTTGTTTTGGGTGCTTGGCTGTGTGCGCATCGAGCTACCATTACACAAAGTGACATGTCGGAGTCGCAAGTCCAGACAGTGGAGCCACAGGAAACGAGAGTATACGGTGCGCAGGCAAGGAGTGCTAGAAAGATTAGTGCAGCTCTAACATGTCAGTGGTGATCGGTTGTCCCTTCTCTATGGGGATGCCCTTCTTCTTTCCTAGGTGTATTAGACCTGCACGCCTAGCAAGGCTTCGGAATACGGGTTTTGTGGGCTTGCTTGTTTGCTCCTGTGTCCTTGTGGAAAGATAACCTAGCAGCGATGCACTAACGACCTTCTGGAGCCAAATCAGACCAGGAGCACGACGCTGCTTTCCCCTGTCGTAGTAGATTACCGATGCTTGATCAGACTGTCAGCAAGCGATACCGCTCCGGGTACTTGTTCTCCTCTGCGGGCGAATGCGTTCCTTATTCGGTAGGCGGTGTCGAGCCTGTGCTCAAACCTAGTTAGGTCTCATTTTTCGGCGTTCAGAGCCGGGTCGAGGTACTTGACGACAAACTGAACAAACCTCTCTCGGTTACCGCTCCCTTTCTGTACATAGTTAGAAAGGTATTCTATCGCGACTACAAACAGAAAGTAACTTACAGAAGGATTTGCATCCATCAAAGATACCCCTGCCCGGTAGGCTTTGGTTGATTCAGGGTCCAGCAGGTTCGCGCGTCTCGCTACAGCCTTCAATGCCTGAACGGAGGATTGGATTGTGGATTCCCTATACCCTTGCTTGCGCATCCATAATCCGAGGAGAGTATGTCGCCGAGCGCCGGCGGCGTCAGCCGCGGCGGGTGGGTTCGTCCTTTGGTGGGGCCGGTTAGGTGACATTTCACGTTTTGAACCAACGAAATCCCAGGGGGACAGAAACTGCACCAAAGGGCCGCAAAACATCCACAGATAGCTCGAAGCGCATGACGGATATCCGGTTCCTTGCTTTATCAGTACGGCCTTAGAGTAGCCGCATAGCAAATGCGACTTATGCATCCTGCCGGCTGAACACCTCTACTCTCTTCGTCTTATGAAACGAGTTGGAGGTGCGGGCTTCGCTCTAGGCAGGATCGCCTGCTATCTACACAACTCGTCCCAGCCCGGCACATTGCACAAGCTTCGTGCCGCCTTGACACTTCTTACTGCGGCGTCCGCAACGCAGCGCGCCACTGTGTAGCCTATTACGTCGACAATGCGTTCTCGTTCGCGCATTCCAAGGACTCTTGCCGTGGAAGCTGCGAACAGCGTGTCACCATCCGTTGACATGTGTACCGGTCTGATCGCCATCGCCAAACCATCGTGCGCCAACTGTGCTACTTTGATGAGTTGCTCGTGAGATAGATCGACGTTCGTCGCGACAACTCCTATTGTTGTATTATGTCGTGTCGTATCTTGCAGGTAATCTGTCACTATCTGTTCGAACTCTAGGAATCCGGAACCATCAGGTTTTCTGACTCCCGCTATTGTCCTGCCATTCTCTATGTCATAGATATTGCCGAGAGCATTGGTCACAACCACCGCCCCTACGGCGATGCTCTTGGGCAAATGAGCCGCGCTCGTGCCGCAACCTCCTTTGCACGCTGAACCAAGGCCCCTCAGTTTCCCAACAGTCGCTCCCATCCCAACTCCAACATTCCCCTCCGCAACTGGTTCAGTCGAGGCATTCAGACATGCGGAATAGCCCAGGTCAGAATACTGAACTTCCTGTATCTCTGCAAACTCGATATCGTAGATGTTAGCCCCAACAATCCCGGGGAGTTTTCCAGCACCTGTCGAAGAAGCCATACCGCGTTCTAGGAGATAACGTCTTATCCCAATAGCTGTATCAAAGCCGAAGACATCTCCACCCGTGAGGAAGACAGCATTCTTCTTGACGAAAGTCTTCGTCGCATCGATCGAGTGAGTATCGTAGGTCCCGGGCCAGCCGCCCCTCGCCTCACAGGCGATATCAGCCTCCGGTTCGAAGAGAACCACGGTGCAACCCGTTCTGGCGTGGTCATTGTGGGCATGCCCCACCCTTAGGCCCTCGACAGCCGTGATCGTGTTATTCAGCAAGTTCCTTGATCCTCAGGCTGATCCTAGGATCTTCCTTGACAACTTTAGCCACCACTTGCGTGCTCGTTCTTTCGATGTCAGGCATGCTGATGATTCTCTCGAGTTTGTGCATGTAGTCTTCGCGGTCATTGGCTCTGATCAGCAGCACAAAGTCAATGTCTCCTAGCACGTAGTAGACAGCCCAAACGCCAGGAATAGCGGCGATTCTTCGCCCGATGCGCTCATGATAATGGGGTCCGTACTTGGCGCGAACCAGAACGACGAGCAGGTAGTCCTTTCCAACTTTGGTTGCGTTGACCTTCGCGAAGTAGTCTTCAATTATGCCGGACCGCTCGAGCCTGCGTATTCTGTAGTGTATCGTTGACTTTGGAACGCCTAGCTTCTTAGCGATATTCTCCAGCGGTGTTCTGCAGTCTTCTTGGAGAGCCTGCAAGATCTGAATGTCTATTCTGTCCAGTTCAGGACGTTCAGGGTTGCTAGACCCTTTTCCTCTCGGCTTCCTCAAGGGACTCACTCAGGACTTGGATCACTTGATCCAGCTCTTCTGTAGATATCACTAACGGAGGCTGGAGCCTCAATACGTTTCCTTTGACGCCTCCATGCCCTATCAGGACTCCCTTCTCCCTGCAAGCGTCCCTTATGCTGGCGGCCTCTTCGGCGGCTGGCTCCTTGGTCTCTCGGTCACGAACCAGCTCGATTCCGATCATGAGGCCCTTTCCGCGAACGTCCCCGATTAGTCGCGAGCCCTCTTTCATGTCCCGGAATGTCTTCATGATGTGGCGTCCTTTCCTGTCAGCATCAGCTAGCAACTCTTCGTCTAGGAGGTAGTCTATGTTGGCAATTGCTGCTGCACAGGACACTGGGTTGCCGCCGAAAGTGGAGAGGTGGTCTCCTGCTTGAAACGCGTTCCCGATGTCTTCTCTCGTCATGCAGGCGCTCAATGGTAGACCAGCTGCAATTCCTTTCGCCATTGCGACAATGTCCGGCCTGATTGCGTAGTGGTCGAGTCCGAACATCTTGCCTGTCCGTCCGAATCCCGTCTGAACTTCATCGTCGATGAACAGTATCCCGTGTCGGTCTAGCACCTTCCTTACTTCGATAAAATACTCAGGCGGCGGAACGATTATTCCTCCCTCACCCAGAACCGGTTCAGCGACGAAAGCCGCTACACATGCAGAAGTCGTATAGTTGACGACATCATCAATCATTTTTGCGCATTGAATGCCGCACTTCGGATACTCTCCTCCGAGCTGACACCGGTAGCAGTAGGGGGCTGGAGCAAACGATACGTCACCCAAGTACGGCCCCATAGAATAGTCTCGACGCCCGGATTGGCCCGTAAATGACAGAGTGCCCAAAGTCCTGCCGTGAAAGGAGCACATGAGAGCGATGATTTCATGCCTCTTTGAGAACTTGCGGGCCAGCTTAACTGCGCATTCAATTGCCTCAGCGCCACTGTTGCCGAAGAACGTCTTTCGTAGCCCCCACGGATTGATCTGTGCTAGCCTCTCAGCCAGATCGGCGACCACTGGAATGTGGTATACATACGTACATGCGTGGATGAGCTGGTCGAGCTGATGCTTGGCGGTCTCGACAACGCGGGGGTTGCAGTGACCAGCATTTACGACAGATATGCCAGAGAAGCAGTCCAGATACTCTTTTCCATCGGTATCTCTCACTCTCGCGCCACTGCCATCCCTGAGGGCTATTGGCTCAAGCTTCTTCACGCAACTCGTTATCACGAACTTGGCGTACTTGTCCATCACGTCCTGCGTTTGAGTCATGTCGCCCACTTTTGCACGCTGTCTAGGCAAGGCGCTTAATAGCTGGAAGATATTTAGCAGTGCCGATCGGGGCAGTGGATAAGGAGCGGAAAATCAGCATGAGCGGAGATACGAATAAGTCAGTCCTCGAATTGGATGAGGTTCAAGCGAAGTACGGTAGGTTGAAACTGTTCCTAGCGGGAAAGTGGGTTGATTCGCGGTCCAACCATGTCCAAGAGGTGATGAACCCTGCGAAGGGCGAAATCATCGGTGAGGTACCGTTCGCGACCAGACACGAAGTGGAAAAGGCTGTTGAGTCAGCGAAGGCTGCATTTGGGCGATGGAGCGAGCTACCCATCACTACCAGAGCCGGATATGTCTTCAGGCTGAAACAAGAACTCGACGAGTACTTCGAAGACGTGTCGAGAATCACGACTCAGAATCACGGTAAGATCATCGATGAGGCAAGGGGAGAGACTAGGAGACTTGTTGAGAACGTAGAAGCTGGATGCGCCGTTGCGTACACGCTGGCGAAGGGAGAACACCTAGACCAGATTGCTTCCGGAATGGACGAAACACTCATCCGCGAACCCCTCGGTCCCTTCTGTGTCATAGGCCCGTTCAACTTTCCCTCGCTTGCTCCTTTCTGGTTCATTCCAATAGCGCTCGCCGTCGGCTGCACAGTGGTCGTGAAGCCGAGCGAGGTCACTCCTCTTCCCATGCAGTGGTGCATGAAAGCAATCGAAGAGGCTGGCATTCCACCTGGAGTGGTGAACCTCGTACACGGAAGCAAGGAAGTCAATGAAGCTCTCATTGCTCACGACGACATCAAAGGTGTCGCGTTCGTAGGATCCACTCCCGTAGCCAAGTCGATCTATCGATTGGCCGGCGAACATGGGAAGAGAGCGATCTGTCAGGCAGGCGCCAAGAACTACGTGGTAGTGATGCCGGACGCTGACTTGGAGAGGACCATCCCAGCTCTCGTGCCCTCGTTTTTCGGCAACACGGGGCAACGATGTCTGTCCGGAGCGAATCTAGTGGCCGTAGGCGATGTCTATGAGCAGTTGAAGAGGAAGTTCACAGAGCAAGTTTCGGAACTGAAGCTAGGATACGGGCTAGATGAATCTGTTGAGATGGGTCCACTCGTTAGTCAGAAAGCCAAGCAACGAGTGCTGAGCTACATAGAAAAAGGAATACAGGAGGGAGCGAAGCTGACACTCGACGGAAGAGGCGTCAAGGTGGAGACGTATCCCAACGGATACTTCCTAGGGCCGACGGTATTCGACCAAGTATCTTCCGACATGACGATCGCAAGAGACGAGATATTCGGTCCGGTCGCCTGCATAATCAAAGCTGAGAAGCTTGACGACGCCCTAGAGATGATCAACAAGAAGACAAACTACGGGAATGAAGCTTGCATATTCACAACCAGCGGCAAGAACGCACGCGAGTTTAGACGGAGAGTTCAGGCTGGAAACATCGGTATAAACATAGGAATAGCGGCCCCGATGGCCTTCTTCCCGTTCGCCGGTTTCAGGGAGTCCTTCTTTGGCGTGCTCCACGGCCAAATGGACTGTGTTGATTTCTTCACCGACAAGAAAGTCATCGTCTCAAGGTGGTAGCCTGGTTGGGCGATGAGGAGAGATACACCTTCAGCTCACTCATGACTCTTCTCATCGACAGCCAGAGGAAGCTCAAAGATCTCTACGAGAGAACCTCGAAAGAGACTGATGATGCATCGTTGAAATCCCTTCTTTCACAGCTTGGTAGGAGAAGTTCAGTGAGGATAGACAAGATCCAAAGGGCTCGCATCGAGAGTGTAGTGGAAATAGCACTCGAACCTGTAACTGGTCTCAAGCTAAGCACAACGCTCGCTCGGATCACGAGCACCATCGGAGACCAATCGACCAGCAGCCTTGAGAAGTTAGCGACTTTGGAGAATGCGGTATCGGAACTCTATGCCAAAGCGTCGCCCAAGATTGCACAGATATCAGCTGACACGAGCGAATTGCTTAGCGCACTGTCTCGTGAGAGCCTGGAGCGAAGTAACGAGATAACGAAATTCTTGAGCCGACGTTCAAAAGAGCCCCCGCAGCTGTTCTCCCCTATGAAACGAACGAAGCCGCCAACAGTAAGGGGAACTTGACCCAGTTTCAACCAGAAAAGCCCAAGTTTGGCAGCCATTCCTCAAAGATCGCGCTTGACCGGACAGCATGCAACAGAAAGGCTATTTAGTTGACGTGAGTACAGTCGGTCGTCACGGAGATGAAACACGTGCTTCTCAACAAGAACGCAATAACGAAGATGCAAGGAATCGCGGCTATAGTTGTCATCGTTGTCGCTGTAGTTGCTGGCGCGTATTACTACTATTCGACCCTTCCACCTGCTCCGCCACCACCGCCGCCGCCTCTCGAGGAGCCGACTAAGATCTTTGTCAGTGCTGAGACGTACGACTTCGTGACGGACATCGATCCAGCCTACAGCTTCTCCGGCGAGATCATCGCGATGGCCAACGTCTACGAAACACTTCTAGTTTACACTGGAGGCGATCCGGAGGTAAGGCCAGCTCTGGCAACTAGCTACGAAGTCTCCCCGGACGGGTTGACGTGGACATTCAAGCTGAGGGAGGGTGTGAAGTTTCATGACGGCACTCCTTTCAACGCGACCGCCGTCAAGTATTCCTTCGATAGGATACGGGAACTAGGAGCTGGCGCGGTTTACATCTGGGATCCCGTTAAGGAGCTGAACATCGTAGATACCTACACCGTGCAGTACACACTTAGCTATCCGGTCCCCTTGCAAAGGATTGTTGCGTCTGTATACGGCGCCTGGATCTTTAGTCCCAAGACTGCTCAGATCGAGAATCTACATGACTGGTTCAACGCCGGACATGACGCTGGTACTGGCCCATACACCATCGAGACCCTTGAGAGGGGAGTCCAACTGACCCTCACATGGTTCAAGGACTACTGGGGAGGTTGGGGCGGACCGCATGGCAAGGACCGAATTGCCAAGGTGGTCTTCAAGATCGTTGAGGACCCGGCAGTCAGAGTTCAGATGATAGAGGCTGGAACCGTTCAGCATGCGGAGGGCATCCCCTCGGAAGAGAGGAAGAGACTTGAGATTCTGACGGACATTCGCATCACCTGGGAGCCCATGTTCTTCACGCACTATGCATTCATGAACACCAAGAGCCCCTATCTGAGCAACAAGCTTGTACGTCAGGCACTAGCATACGCATTCCCATACGAAGACTACATCAAGACGGGCGAGGGTTCCTTCATTCAGCCGGTCGGTGCAATACCGCATGGAATGTGGGGACACATAGATGACCTCTTCCAGTACAAGCACGACTTAACGAAAGCAAAAGAGCTCCTTACCCAGGCCGG
>Ga0315312_1001196_pt1 | contig 21609 bp, 16 predicted proteins | sample TDP7_MG_FD_203629 | JGI IMG/M metagenome (GOLD analysis project Ga0315312, IMG submission 203629) | Freshwater sediment microbial communities from Lake Towuti, South Sulawesi, Indonesia - TDP7 | ecosystem: Environmental > Aquatic > Freshwater > Lake > Sediment | place: Indonesia: South Sulawesi... | reverse complement strand
AAGCATGTTTCCGTTTGTGGTCCGAAAGTCCACAAAAATAGCATGTTCCCCACCAGATGAAAGAATCCGCCGTGAATGAAGATGGAAGTCAAAATATTCAAGTAGGCGCCAACGACTCCTAATCCATTAGGAGGAGGGGAATCTACGGCGTGAAACAACTCGTAAGGCACAACCCCGCGAGTTTGAATAACCTGCTGATAAAAACTGACATCTCCCACCCAAGCGGCGCGCAACATTGAAAAAAGGCTTCGCGCTTGAACCAACGCGCCTATTACCATAAACAGGTAAACTGCAATATTAATGGCGATAAGCCACTGCGTTACAATAGGCTTCACACGAAACAACCGGGCTGGTTTCTGAATTCCAAGAGGGATAACGGTCACTAATGACAACAAGATTAACGTTGATAAGATTTTTAAAAGAATAGCTATCCACATCAGGCTTCCTACTTTCTACCGGCATTCACATCACAACGCAACAACCGGTTTCAATCCCCCCTCATCGGGTGGAGCCCCCTTCTCATCAGGGCAACTTCTCATCAGGGCAACCATTCCAACGTGGTTCTTCATTTTCCCTTACAGAGGTGGTAAAGGGACGTTCCGATTATCCATATACCATTGGTATCCCCCTGCAGGATAACCAATATTGCTTGGCGCTTTAGAAGGATTAAGAATGTTACGAATTTTTTGAATATTCAGAAGCTGCTCGAAAGGCTTTCCCAATAACTGAGCGACTTGATTTTTAAAATCTTCCACATAGCTCGCCTTACTTTCATTCTTCTCAGGTGGAGTTGATACTTCAAAATGCAGATATTGAGCCTTTGAATCTTCCCACGCTTTCAATGAATCTATCTCAATTTTGACTGTCCCAAAACCGATAGATTTTCCCATCCCCAACTTGTGTCGTAGGTTTCCTTCTAATTCAAGGCAATAGAGCAACATGCCTAATTCAAATCCCGATAGATTTCTGAAGTGAACTTTAAATTGAAAGGTATTGTCTTTCAGCACCGGCTTAACACTGCTTCGGAGTTGTTTTGGTTCATCTGGTTTGCAACGATATTTTTGTAAGGTTTCACAATTGGGGTGGTGATAGTAGAATTTTCTGCCGCGCAGTTTGACATCACCTTTTTCTTCCCTATTTATCCTTACTCCACGTCCTGCTCCTACAACTTTATGTCCATCGTAATTCCTAACGACCGTTGAAGGATTATTTGGGTCAATGAGATAAAAATTGCATGAAGTCGGGTGAGGAGTTCCCAGAATTTTTATATCGAGATAATCATCTGTTTCCCCACTCCCGCTTTTATGTTCCGCATCAGTAAAGATAATTCTGCCGGATAATCCTTTATCTTCTTCAACAAATCCGAACAATCGGCAAGCTGCGCATAGATTGTTCGGGTTTGAACATTTGTGATATTCCGCAGGCAGGAGGTCTTTTCGACTTTTCTTATACCGCAATCGTGGCACTTCGACGCGGGAGATAAATTTTGCCTGATTACCCGATTCTGGCATAAAATAAACTAATGAGCCTTTCGAAAGTGGTTCTTTCTCCAGAAAGTCGAAATCACGCTCTTTTTCCCAAAGTTCTATTTGTTTATACAAAATATATTTATAATCATCCGCTTCTTCTTTGGAGAAAGAGCAAATGGCACTGCTGTCGGCAGGAAAGAAAATACGTTCACGCTTTTTAATGCTTTTACCGTATTTATCTTTTTTGATGCTTTCGCCAGTTATTTTGTATATACCTTCAGTATATCCCGATTTTGGAGTGGAACTGATGTCGGTTATCAAATAAAAGGTGCTGCGGATTGTACGTCTGGAAGCCTGATATTCATCAATCCTCTCGTATTTAATCCAGACTTTATCTCCACTTGTCGTATTTGGTGGAACGGTTGCCAGAGTAAAATCCTGAAAATCTTTTTCACCTTTCTTTTTGCCTTTGACAGCCTTGGACTTGCCTTGCATAGCAATCCAACCACGTTCCATCAATCGGATTTTTCCTTGTTGTTCGTCTGTGGCTTCTTGAATTACCTCTCCTGCCTTGAGTTTAGAAGCAAAGTGTGGGTCGCGATAGTCCAACCTATCTTCGTCAAATACAGAGAAGCAAGCATTTGTCACCGATTCCAAAACTGACCGCACCATCCCCTTGAGCGACGTGCCTGGAATGGCTAATTTGCCGTTGATTTTAAAGAAATCCAACTTCTTCGGCTCACTACTCTCATCTCGCTCGCCTGCAATCATCAAGGGAGTTTCAGTTGTCAACAGACATTCTATCTGCCCAGATAAACCTTCAAAGCGAGATAGTGTTGGGGATTGCGGATGTTTTTTAACTGGCTTGTCGCCTGGAACAAAGTTGTAGGGATTGTTTTCTGGAAATCTACTACCACGACTTCTTGCCATTGTCTAAACCTCCTGAATTTGTTAGAGTGGATGCGTAATCGGCTTTTCCTCCCAGATAATTTGGACGAAGATACCTATGAGGAGAGCCAGAGGAAAGTAAAGATATAGTAGTTTCGGGTATATATAACCGAATAATCCTGGGACAGTATGGATATTGGTTACCAAAGAAGGACGAAAAGCTCTTGTAATTAAATCCGAAACAACGATGCCAATGACGAAAGATTCTAACAAACCCGTTGAAAACACTCTAAGCGCTCTGCCCAAAGATATCCACTTATCCTTCACCGTATTATGAATCTCAATGAATATGTAGTAGAGTGAAAAGCCTATCGCAAAGGCTGTAACGCAAAAACCTTCTAACACCTTCATTTGAATTACCATATCCCACGATTCACCAGCAAGAATTAATGGCAGGTATCCCACGATAATACCGCCAACTAACCGTGGAATAAGAAGTTTAAACAGCAGAAAAACCCGTCTCCAAAATGAAACAATAAAGAAAATTAGCAGAATAGGGTATAGCAAAACCAGAATTGTTGTAAACAAATTGATAGCGCTTAGATTAACACGAACTAAAGAATAAGCATTGACGAAGGCATTAAATACGCCACTAAAATAATTTGTTCCCAACACAACAAGCAAAACTATGGTAATTGTTATGATTAACCAATTACCAACTTGCTTTGGAAAAACCTTTTTTAAAATTTCCCAAAATGATTCGCGCGAACTTTCCTTGAACAAAATCAAAGCCAATTTTGCCGCCAAAGCTAAATTGTAACGTCGAAGAGACCAATCAAGGATAAGATGTAAATAGCTTGGGCCGACATCTTGGGTAAAAATTTCTCTTAGTTGTTTCTCATTTTGAAATAGGATTTCGCGAATCTCTTCTTCTCTATCGTGTTCGCTTACCTCCAGATAAAATTCCGTATTTTTATCCCTGCTTGAGTTCAGGCAGATTCTCAACCAATCTCTAATGACATTCTTCCGTTCTCTGCCTGAATATCTATTGCCGTACAAGCACAACTTCCACTTCAAGCGGCGAATTTCATAATAAATCGGTGATGTAACATCAATACACGCTCCGCTGCTCACTATATTTTCGTAAGTGGATACAATATTATCAATTACTTCCGTATATACTTTTGTGGAGGTATCCCTATTTTCTTCTAGAAAACGCTTTTCTATGTGATGTATGAATTTGAGAAATACCTCATCTTCGTCACTCGAAATCCACTGCTCAATTTGCGGATTTCCACCTCGGGACGCGAGAAAAAGCGGTGGTTTCTGCGTCATATCGAAAAGTCTATCAAAGTTGCAAACGCTCATGACTCAATGCTCCTACGCCCGAAAACTCTACCTGCAAGTTGTTGATTGGATACTTGTGGTCTTCCAAACCGGCTTTGAAAGTAATTTTTGTCTAAAATTATCATTCCTTTGCTCTTTTCAAATAAGTAAACTAATGTAATCTCATTTTTATAGGCAAGTAGAGTGCCAAAAGGAATCAGCCCTTTGTATCCGCCTGTAACATTCAAAAATTTTTCGCTATTAAAGTTTATGAGGCAGTGTTCTATTTTATTTTGAAAATTTGATAGTCCCCTATTCTCAAAAGCTATTGGGTTTGTAGCGTCTAATCCATCAATGCAGATAGGTACATCCACATTCCAAGCATCTTTTTTAACATCCCCATTTATAACCATATCAGACTGTATTACCTCTTTATTTACTTCAGCGCAAAGTTTTCCATCTGCTGTGTCCGAATGGAGTAACACAATTTTATCTTGCGCGGTAATTTTTCCTATACTGGTTTCGTTATGCATCGCCAGTAAGCTCGCTAATTCAGCAGAAAGCGTATCTAACCCTTGCTCATTGTTTTCATAGTAAGTTTGCAGATTGGATTTCAGAGAATCCAGAACTTGCCGCTTCTGATGTTGGTATTCACTATCTTCGTTGCTGTATCTATTATCTCTTAATTCCCTCTCCAAACATTCAGTCAACTCTTCTTGTTTCCGCCAATTACCATTACTTCCGTTCTTCCAAGTTGAATGTTCAAATAACGCAGAAGTGCCAACTGTTACCAAAATAAGTTTGGCCATTTTGAAACCCCCTTATTTCAGTTATTTTTTCGGGCTCGTTGAATAAACTCAAGTCTACCATCTTTTTTCTTTGTTACAAATCCACACACTATTGCGCCTTCTTTAAGTTCACGAACATATCCGGCTACTCTTATTTCCTTTCCATCTACTGTGGTGACGTAGGGGGTGTTCATTTCGATTTTTGAGATTGGTAACTCCAAAATCTCTTCTTCCTGTTCGGTTTTAGATTTTACGTCTTGGGATGGCTTTGTCTCGGGAGTTGAAGTTTTCTCTGGCTTTTCTTTTGAAGGTGTTTTAGATTTTGGGGTCGGGCGTTTCCCAGTTTCCCACCATTCGTTAAATTCTTGAATCGTTGTATTCTCAAACTCTTTTTTTCCGAAAAATTCTTTGAGCAGTGGATATTCCAAAACCCGCCCCTGACAATCCCATATTTCGCGGAGTTTTTTGAATTGAGCAGTGTCGGTAATTTCTTCATTGAAAAACTTTCGATATTGTTCTTTAAATGCCTCAATTCGTTTTGCAATACCAACGGAGTCTTTTTGTAATGGGCAATCAAAGCATTCATAGGCGGATTTATTTAGAAGTTTTATTTCCGTAGGCTCGATCTTTACGCTTCCCATACCATAAGGCTTACCGTATCCTAACTTGTGGCAAACACCGTCCTCAAGTTTCAACGCGAATAGAAGCATTCCTAATTCGTAGTCCGAAAGATTGGTAAAACGAACGTTAAATGTGAATTCCGTTCGTGGCGGTACCGCATAAACGGTTTGGAAATCCCCTTCAGCAACCTTGCCGTTTAGAGAGTGCAAATAGAACTTTCTGCCATTGTATTCTCCATCTTGATAAAACCTGAATTTATCTTTTTCATTCTTGGCGATAGTTTCTGTATAGGGTGGAAGGGTGTGTGGGTTCTTGAAATAGAAAGAGCGACGGTAAACTCTCGGTTGGTCGGGACGTGGAAGCCTGACTGTTCGAAGTGACGCAGAGACTATTGAGCTATCTTCAAAAGATAACTTGCCGCTTAACGAAATGCCTGAACTTGCAGTTAGACCGAAAAGTGAACAAATTGGGCAGAGTGGGAAATCTTTGATGGTTTTGTTTTTACTCTCAGATTCGGGCATCTCTTTGAATTCGCCGTCTATTTTTCGACTACAATCAGCGTAGGAGCTTAGTTCATCGTATGCGCCTTCAGCAACTTTCTTGTCAGGGAAACGACAATCTTTCACATCGTAAGTAATTGTAAACTCGTATTTCTTCTTCGGGTGCGTAAATTCTCTTTCGTAGTGATAATTCCGCTCTATTTTGAACCCACATCCGCCGTACAACGATTCCATTGTAGTACGCAGCATCCCTCTAAGCGAACTTCCCTGAATAAAAACTTTGTTGGAAGTTGCCTTATGCAATTCTTCAAATACGCTTTTGATGCTGAGAGGACTTAGGACAGTAAGGGTACATTTTACCATGCCCGAAAGCATTGCTGAATTAAGCTGACTGTGCAGCGTTGATGTTTCTAGCTTTTGCCGATTCACTTTAGCAAAAGGCACAAAATCATAGGGATTCGCCATTGTTAATCCTCCTCCTTCACATCTTGAATTAATCTTAAAAATCGATAGACGGTGGAAGTTAATGGTTGTTTCAATTCAGGGAGTGGTTCCTCAAACTGATATTCGCGGAGCACTACTTTTACCCTTTTCCTTTTTTCAGAAAAACATACGGGATAGTTCAACAACTGTGGTATCCGTGGCTCGAACCAGCTACAAATACCCCGGTCTTTTTCACCCCAAAGAAAAATTTCTCGGTCTTTTTTATTTCCTTTGTCGTCTTTGTGTTTAACTATACGCAGATTGCTACAGTTAAATTCACAGAATCCCGCGGGCAAAAAGTCTTCATCTGTAATCACAACCATGTGGAATTCATCATTCGTATTATTTGTTTTATGCCACTTGAGTTCCGCTTCTTCGCCGAATAGTCTGCCTTTTTCCCAATTTTTATAATCGGTTGTTTTGCCGAATTCTTCAAACTTGATTTTGTCTACCCTTTCTAATATATCATAGCTGAAGCGTTTGTCATTTATGTAATCTCCGCCATTTTCATCTTTCAAATTGAAATCCGTTGCGTCTTTTTTATATCCAATTTTAGCCATCGTTTGCCCCCTGTGATTCAGATTCGGATTCGCTTCCTCTTTTCTTTGCTTCTTCAAGCGTTAGAATGGTTTTGAATTTACCCGCTGAAACTGCGTCGTTCCATATTTTCGCACAATCCTTCCAAAAGTCGCTTTTAACAATCCCGCCGTTGTTCTTGGGCATCTCAATTTCAAACTGTTTACGGTATAAATCCTTACAAATAGGTTTTCCCGATAGCACTGGCGGATTGGGTAAAATGGACACAAAATCGTAAACCTCTTTTTCGTCAGAACAGATTTCACCAATCCCTTTGAGCTTATTTTGGTTGTCACAAAAATAGCTTAGTTGGACTTTGTCAATAGTTCCTTTCACTCGTCCAAAACCTTTATTTTTGCCAAATCCTATCGTAATAAGTTTTTGCTCAAAGTCTCGGAAAACGTACGCCAATAAACCTAACTGCCAGAGTTCAAAATTGCGGATGGTGATTTCACTGTTGAAAGCGCCTTCAATGAAGTGATTTTTAAAGTTTGCGCCTTGACTTACGCCACCAGTAAATCTGTCAATTGCAATTCCATCCCGAACACTTAATTCCTTAATTCCCGTTACAAAATTGCTATCGTGAACTTGAATGCGACTTGCAGAATGTGTATTTCCAAACAGCTTGCAGATGACGCAGGAAAATTTGTAGGAATCCTTTTCTGAAATCAGCTTCTTCTCTTTTGCTGAAGAAAGTCTACCTGAACAGGAATTTTTGCCAAAGGGGTCACAACAAATTGGTTCCTGCTTATTATCCCAGAGAGTGCGGACAATTTTCTCGGCATGGGAACGCATCACACCACGTAGCGAAGTGCCGGGGATATAAAATTTCAATTGTGAATAGTCCTTATTTTTAATAGCATTTTTCAAGTCATGTTCAGTATTCAAAGAAATGAAGATAGCGTTTGGATATTCTTTCTCTTCTCCTTCAGAGATAAGTCCTTTTTCAACGAATATCTTTTTCCAATCTTTGCCGTCTTTTTCTTCGGATGCCAATCGCCCGTCCTTGATTAAAAGTGGGCCTTTAGTTTCTATTGTGAGCGTAAAACGACATTCATTGACCATTCGTTTTAGCATTTTAACTTCCTCCGTTCAAGTAGGCTTGGACTTTGCCTTTTATAAATTCCACAGCTTGGTTGCCTTGTTTTTTATTTGGCATCTTACCTGATTGGAGATACTGTTTTAACTCACTTCCGCCTTTAAAATATTGAATTGTGAAATCGTCTTCCCTTAGATAACATCTTCCCCAACCTGCCGCTGATTTTGCGCCGATGTAAAACGCCCCGCCGTCCTCTTTCTTTCGTATCATTTCCCACAAGCCAATACACAGTAATCCCCACTCTTTTTCTCCATCCAAATTCTCAGCAAGTAGCTCAAAATTGAATGTCGCGCCGCCTTCTACGACTTGGATATCAAATAAAGCGCCCTGCAATGCTGTTTCAGTATCCCTGTCAATTCCCACACTGTGACGGATAAAACCTTGCGGTTTGCAATTGACAGAATATAGGTCAGTTATCTTCACCTTTGAGGCAAAATGAGTGGAACCAAAAACCTTGCACGTATCGCAAAGATGTCCATCTTTATTCAAAAAATTTTTTAAATCTATTTCGTTAGTCCCCGGTTTATCGCTTAATCTTGTATACTCATCTTGCGTTTCTTTGCATACAGAGATACACTTTGAGCCACTATGCCGGCTCAACAAACAACTAACATTATTCGCCTTTTCTGAATCCGACGCCAAGCTGTATGCAATCCGCTCCACGGTGCTTCGCAATGCCCCTCGCAGAGACGAACCGGGAATGTAAAATTTGTCGTTGGAACGTGTAAACAACGAATCTGCTATCTCACCACTTTCCCCGCTGCCAATGTGCATCGCCTGGTCCAGTATCAAAGTTCCCGTAAAAATGTAGCGACTTTCTAATTTCTCGAAAGTTTTCATAACTGCATCTCCTCCAATTTCTTTCGTATTTCTTCGTCCTCACAGCAACGATAGAGAGTTAAAACTGCGTAGAAAAACCTCCGGGCTAATTGAAATTTCAAATCTTCGGTAAGATTTTGTTCAGTTAAAAGTTTATTGATGTCCCTTGAAATTATCTCTTTTTCGTCAAAAGTTTTTTGTGCAAGCTTTTTGATATTGTCAATTCTATCCTTATCCCATTCAAACATTTTGCTGAGAAGTTTGTCCCGAATTTTCTTCCATTTTTCGCCAGCCCTTTTTTCCGCTTGATTCTTGAGCCATGCTTTCATTCCTGCTTCTAAGTCAGCAAAATTGTCAATTTTGTCAATTTCACTACGTAGACCATAAATCTGGCTTTTGCTAAATTCGTGCAAATTTTGGTCTTTCACAAAAGTGTTAGCCTCTTTAACTAAAAAATCCATCCCCCTATCAACTAATGTTTCAATAGATAGGTGAGCCAACGTTTTGCAATCTTTCATTTTATATGCACCTTCCAATGAAATTCATCACAGATTCGTATATTCCCAAAGCCTTCATTTTTGCGCTCGCCGATACCAGATTCTTCCACCTGTTTAAGTATATCCGCGAGCGGTTGCACCTCTGTATCCGCAAATGTTTCGCAAGGCTTTGTAACAAATAAAAAAACAGAGCCTTTAGAAATAGCAACTTCGTCTTCTTTGGGAAGCTTTAAAGCTGTATTCCAACCAGATACTACGTGCGCGGAAAGCCATGCTCGAAGTATCTGAAACTTTTTGAGCAAATTTTGTTGCTGCGGAGTTAAATTTGGCTGAGAGTCTATTAGATCTTGAATTTCCAATGCGGACTTGAAGCGTAAGATTTCATCTCGGAGGATTGCGTCAGAATGCAAGGTTACCGAAAAGAAATAACGACTTTTGAAATTCTGAATATCAGTATTTGCATCGGTTTGTCCTTGAGAATACCTTTGGGAAACATATTTTTGCATGTTACTATTCATATCCTTTAACCGCTCAGCAACCTCTCTGATGAGCCATCTCTCATCTAATGGACTTGGTGTTCCAAGTTGAAGACTAATTTCACCTAAAGCTCTGCTTTTGGCAGAACCTATTCTAAGGGTATTATTTTCCAAAATCTCCTTTAGCGTTTTAAACGTTGTTTCATCAGTTTCCAAGCAGCCGGAAAATTTCTGCCTTACACCTTTCTCATCTTTCTCGTTAAGTGCTTCTATCGTATAAAGTCTGCCAGGGAAAGCGGTTCCCAATGAATCCATGATAGCGGTGCGCGCAATAAGTCGCTTGGAAAGGTTTATTCGTTCAAAAAGGGTAGAATCAGTTTGCTTGTAATAACCGCTAAATCTATCCATTATGGCTCCGCAAGGTTGCTCGTCCATCTTGCTTTGACAATTCTCAAATTTTTCTTCTATCTTACCCGAGGATTGCTTCTTCCCAATCAATTCATGTTCGGCAAGTGGAATCAAGGTATCGAAAACACAATGTGTCTCTGCTGGGTCATGTGGGTCTTTCCGAAATCCGCTGAAATATTTGCACGAAGTCGCTGTATACGGAATAACCTTCGCTTCTTCAGGATAGCAATTGCCGAACCTGGCATTGTCGGAGTTAAAGACGGCATTGAATTGCTCTTTCTGTTTTTTTTCTTTTAGCTCCCAAATTTTTTCGTTGTCATTATATTCGCCCTTTTTTTGTAAATAAAGCATTGCCAATGCACCGCGGATAGTGCTGCCTGGGATGTAATCCAAAGTTTCAATTACATTCCCAATGCCGCGCTTTTGAGCGATACAAACGGGTGAATTCAGAGTGATTTCCATCCGGTATTTATTCATTTGCACCCTCCGAACCTTGCAGTCCTAATTCTGGACAATAGATATATTCAATCCGTCCTAATCCCCTTGCCTTTTGTCCGCCTAAATGCGTCAAAGACCTGAGTCCATATTTCAGTAAATCATTTTCTGCCTTTACCAAATCTTCATTTAAGATTTGATTCAAAGCGTCTCTAACGTGGATAACTCCCTCGAACTTTAATCTTTTTGAGACACTTTCCAAGGTGAACAAATGCTGCGGGTCAGAAATCCGGCGGACGCGGGAAAGTTTTACACTGTTCTTCACTTCGTCCTGCTCGTCTACACGAAAGCGGCTAATTTTAGAAAGCACTTTTATTTTTTCTGCTTCAGTTCTTTCAAGCTTGGCATCGGAAAAGAGAAACCGTCCTTCCATAAAAGGAGAACCAAAGATACGGCAGATGACGCAATGCTCTGCTATCGTTTCATATTTGCAAACATCTGGCTTCTCCAATGTTTGGCAAATTTTCTCATCCTTATTCCAAAAGTGTTTGTCATCGAGCGTCAGAGCAATTTTCTTGCAGATGCTTCTCAACTTGCCCTTAATCGTCGAACCTGGGATGTAAACTAACTTCTCCGCATCCTTAATGCTCGTATGGTCAATTATTCGGGCAAAACCGAAGCCGCTGCCGATGTGAAGGTTGCTTTTCAGAAAAATAGTAATTTTATATTCACTCACCAGACGCCTCCTTATCTTTCTCCACAAAATCGTAGAGTTCAATCAGGTCGAGAAATGGAGTAGAAAATTCATTTTCCTTCTTTTTCCAGGGAAACAGATTCAATCCGCGATCCCACTTCTTCCAAAACTCCATCATAACCTTTTTTGGGGTTAATTCATTTTGAACACTGGAATCTGGCAAACGTTTTGTTATCAAAACATAATCCAGAATGGCCTGACTCATTCCACGATAGAGAGCTTCGTACATGGATTTCAGTTTATTGTGTGGGAAGTTACTTTCTTTAAATTTCCTAACCCAACAGATTAAATCATCCAGCTTAGCTATTGTATAGGGACGTTGGTAAAGCTTCAAATCAAGTTCTTTGCTGGGATTATCGGAATTATAGGATAGTTCACTTCGGCGCATTTCCTTTACATCTTGCAGCAGCGCGCCTTTTAAAACCATAAAGTCAATTGCGTTTACTTCCCACTCTTCTTTCGGCTTGCAAGCGTTTTTTGCCTCTCGATGTTTCTTGTAGCTTAATTCCTTAGCTGACTTGAGCAACTCTTCCGCATGGTCCATCATGCTATAAATAGGATAATTCTCGTGGGTAATCAAGACACCTGCGCAGATGGAAACATCTGTTTGACGTTTAAATTCCTCGCAGAAGTCTTTAGCTATCTCAATCGCTCTATTTGCAGGCACGACAGCCATTAGGTCATCGCCGCCCAGCAACAGGATTTCAAATGGGATATGTTCTGGATTTTGTTTCATATCCCTTCCCAAATGTTTAGCTAAAGCTTTGAATATCGCTTCTTGAGTTCCATCTTTGACTTTATCGCTAAAATCCCTGTATTCATCTGGCTCCTTAAACCCAGATAATCGCTCTCCCATACGGTTGCCATCGGCGTAAATAAAACCGACATAGCCATTAGAGAAACTACCGATATGACTTAAATATTCAGGCAAGAGTTTTTCCCATTCTTCATTCGCTTCGCCATCATCTTTAACAATTGGCGTACAAATAACTTTTTTCCAATCAGACTTTAAATTCTCATTTTGTTTTTTCAACCAACTTTGAAATTGGGCAAAATAAGAACGGTTTGCTTTCGCCTCGTTGCATTTATAGACACTTGCCATACAAATAGGTTTTCCATAGCTAATCTCCTCCGCTGGAAGAAGCCCGGTACTTTCACAGATTTTGAAATAGGGATTAGTAAGCGGTTGAAGTCGCAGGTATTTGGAATCCTTCTGCTTGCGAAGTTCCTTTTCCCCACGATAGATCCAATGCTGAAAATCCTCACAATCTAATCTGAATACACATACAGCGGTAATTGAAGCGGCATTATCTGTCTCTTCACGATACATTTCCTGCATCGTTTGGCAAAATTTCCTTGCCCTCTCCTCCTCGGCAAAAAGTATCTTTCCAGAACCACCTCCTAAAAACATCACTTCCCAATTAATAGTATTCCCTTTAATGGTTTTGCAGTTATGTTTCCATTCCCCGTCCACCTTATCATAATTACCTTCACCAAAATCATCAGAATTCAATGTTTGATAAGTGGATTCCAGGTTTAGCTCATCCAGGATAGCGCTGGCGCCGCGAATTTCCCGCAGTTTATTCGTGGCAAAAACATAATCTTTTATCTTATCAGTGTCGAGTAATACCAAAAATTTTGGTACGCACATTATTTTATTCCTTTCTATTGTATAAGAATGGCGTTGCTCTTTCACGGGATTTCAGTTTAAAACCAGTTGATACTGCCCCAATCCAAAAGTTGTGTTTTTACCTACATGAAGCCATTCACCCAGACGTAGATACGGTATAAATGGCTCTACATCTCCAGAAAGCGAAAGAGTGCCTACCAATCCGCCTAACTTCATGCGAAACTTTTGACTGTGGCTGTAGCGTTCCCAATCCTGCCAATAAAGCCCACTATTATTGATTTGAACAGCCGCAGCCTGCTTTGAAAACAATTTATGGTCGATACGACTGCCACCACAATAGGCTTCCGACAAATCTCCCAATCTGCGGTGGAGTTCCCGCATAAAAGAAGAAAAAGTGAGGGAAGTTAGCAATTTTTTCTTTTCTTGTTCATCTTTTCTAAACCGAACGGGGGTTAGAAATCGCAAACAGACGCTGTCAATTAATGTTCGATTTTGAGCAGAAAGCTTGTTTTGCGAAGTGGCAAAATCGTCCGAAGTAACGGTGATGGGCGCATCGTGCAGAAAATCATCTTCTCTTGAGTAGACCCGAATGCTGTGACCTTCTGGGCCAATTAAATCCACACTCAGTAGCATGTATCTCCCACGTTTGCCATCAATCCTCCGTCCAATCCCGTTGGTTTCGCCGAGGAGTTTAATAGCGAATAACAGTAATTTCCAAAGGAAAGTGGCTTTGCCAATAAGAATAACACAAAAGGAAAGTTCATCTCCTACATCAAAAGCGCGGCGTTCTGTTTGTGGTGGTTGAATAACGTAGGCGTGGGAAACACCACGTCCAGATGGTGAGTAGTGATAACAAAAGAGCGAATAATAACTACAATTGTCGGAAAGCGGACATCCATCGCATTGTCCGTGCGACATCACACAAACAGCCTTTTTAAACGCGTTTGTGATTCCACCATGCAAAGCTGAACCCTTATAGGGCGGAAGTAGAGTGGGGCTTTGAATTTTTATAGAAAAAAGATATTTTTGGAACGAAAGAATGGGTAATGGAAAACTCATCGTGTACACCCTTCTTTTAGCTTTGCAATAAAATCAACGTCGCTTTGAATTTTTCACGCACACAGCAATCCTCTTCTCATCAGGGTGGGTAAGAAAATAAACGTACTGATTATCCTATACCCGATGAGGGGGGCTTCCTACGCCAACCGCTTGTGGAGATGTTCCTTGAAATAAATAATTTTTGGATTGTCATCAGTGGATAGTCTAATCATCGACTACTGATTGCCACCATCTGCAAAATATGGCTTTCCGAGATTAGTCAATCCTGTTAATGGACTGAGGTTTAACGTTCACAAACGACTACATTTATAAACAGTAATATTTTACCCAGTAATGTCCGGTATAGTTTTTGCTAAAAATGACATTTTCTCTTGAAAAGAGAGGAAAGTGGGTGTATCCTCTTTTGAGTGAGTTTCATCGCTTTTTAAAGGAACAACCATTATGGAACACTCTCTCTCTTTAAGACCTTTTCCTTTGTTGGGCAGTGCTGCTACAGTAAGAGAAGCCTTAATACCCAGATGTTTTAAGCAATCAATGGTAGCAGAGACGTGTGATATTACTATCTGGGAAGCCTTTTGTGCTCCGCTAACGGGAATATTACCATATATCAGTACATTGGAATCATGCGGCAATCGTCCTTTAGAGTTTACCTTTTACAATCAGATATATACTCTGGTTTATTTCCATTGTGAAGAATACTCTTCCGGACGTGCTTTATTGGACGATATAAACGACCCAGAGCAATCCCCGCCTGAAGGTTTGCCCCAAGATGGTCTTGGACGAGGCACTTTTTTTGAAGCAATTAACAGCAGAGGATTAGCTCAAATGTTTGAAGTTTTCGAGCGTCTGAACAGTAAAGCTGCTAAAGCGTTAGGCACAAAATATTTAAAATTCGGCGCCTTAAGCGTCCTTGATGGCAGCTTAGTGGATGCTACGCTTTCTATGGAGTGGGCTGATTACACCCAGACAGAAAATAAAGTTAAGGTTCATTTGACCTTCGACATAAACCATTCAATCCCTCGAAAGATAATCTTGACTGAAGGCAAAGCACCAGAGCGTCCGGTGGCTGATGAACAGTTACAAAAGGGACAAACCTCGGTTATGGATAGAGGTTATCAAGACCACAGCCGGTTTGATTCTTGGACAGACGAAGGGAAATACTTCGTCTGTCGAATCAAATGTAACACTCAAAAGACTGTTATTAAAGAGCTTCCTGTTCCCCCAAAGTCGAATATCATCTTTTTTGCGGAAGTATATATAGGTGATTTAAACCATCGTACACAGCATACAGTCCGTCTGGTAGGATACAAAGTCGGCCGCACTCTTTATTGGGTTGCCACTAATCGCAAAGACCTATGTGCCACAGAGATTGCCTTTATCTATCGGCTCCGCTGGGAGATAGAGAAGTTCTTTTCATGGTGGAAGAAACATCTTAATGTTTATCACCTCATTGCACGCAGTCCTTACGGGTTGTTGATGCAATTACTCTCTGGGTTGATTACCTATCTGCTGATAGTGATTTATTTCCACTGGCGCTATTCAGAGTCTCCTTCTCTGGCACGCCTTAGACAGCTTAGACGGGACATCAGAAGAGAGCGAGCACTACACTCTGTTGGCGCCAAGCTTAAGAAGAGAAGGATAATAATGCTATTCTTCACTATGCAACGCCGGGGAACATGGAAAAAACAAACTCTACTCATTGCAATTTTCTAACCGGACATTACTGTATTTTACCAAAAGAATGTAGATTTTGTAAGCATTTTTTGAGACAAATTTTTGCCACCCTTTTTGATAAATGAAAAAATTTACAATTACAGAGATTACGCGGAGGAAGGCAAGGGGGCTAGAGGGCAAGGGGGCAAGGAACTATTAGCCCACTTGCCATCTTGCCATCTTACCCCCTCTCCATCTTGCCATCTTGCCATTTTGCCCCAAAACTCAAAGTTTATGCAAAAGCGCCTAAAAACCCTGTCCCCGAAAAAATTTTTCCATAAAAGAGAGCAGATAATGAACCTTTATTTTGTGAGTTTTTTTCTAAAACCCCCTAGTATATAAAAAAACACACACAAAATTTCAGCAGATTTTCGGGCTGCCTGTGCCAATCTCCGATTGGTCGGAGACCAACGGCAAACAGGTGCAAGTAGAAGAATGGATTGGCAATTTTACCCAAGTTTGGTTACGAAAGGGGATGTCAGTGGGAAGTTGAGGTAAGGGGAAGTAGAAGTTGCGTTTCAAAGTCACGTTCCGAAAGCTTTCGGAACAATGGCTAAGTATGGTTACAAAAGTATGATTCTTTCCCCCAAAAAATGTGACTTGTCTGTATTTTGGTTGACAAAGGTTCATCTTTTATGGTATCATTGTATTATAATGCAACATCATAGTATAAAAGGTGATTAAAATGAAATATCGTCAACGCGATTTACGTGAGGTAGAAGAAAAAGTAAGTTATAATCTTAATTTGCCCGCTCAGCTCTACGAAGAAATCAGAAAATTTGCACAAACGAATAGACAGTCGATTGCTTTGACAATTCAAAACGCGATTGAGGAGTATTTTGAACGCTGTCGAAAAGGCGCCTGAAACTTGCACATGGCGTAAATGTTCTTGACTTGAGCATTCTTGACCCAGGCGCCTATGGTTTGGCTAATCTCATTGTCAGCATAATTTGCCGAGATTTATTCATAAAATCAAAAATTCAAGATTTTTTTTTCAAATGAAATAATTTTTTGTGAGTTTTTTTCAAAAAACCCCAGTATATAAAAAAAACACACACGCAAAAGTTACCAAGGTCCCTACATCAAAATAACAGTATCCTTTGGGTTGATAGTGGTGCGAATTTAGATGATAATTGGGATGAAATAAGTGATAATGATAATAATGAAGAAGAGTAAAGTTGAGGTAGGCAAAAATAAAGCCGACGCTAATGTTAGGAAGACAGGCGACGGCTGGATGGGAAATATTTACAGACAGCACAAGCCCCTTACAGCTTGCAATATCTGATTTAGGCAAGTGATGGACTGGCTATTCTGATAAATTATAACAAATTTTTGCATGATTCGTAAAGGGAAAAATTCACATTTGGACAGCTAACGTAGGCTACAACTACACTTGCCATCGTCGATGCTGTCATTACAGATGGAAATCGTCAACAGCAGCCTAAGCCTACCACTGTTGGAGAAGACAACAAAGCAGGCGAAATAGCTGCTGAAGATGATATTCCGTTTTAGCAAACAATTAGACATTAAACCTAACTGGGCGGTTTACTGTAACCGCCCAATACTAACTTAAAAGGAGTTTAGAATCGTCCCCGGCACCCCAGCGCGCGGGATAAGCATTGATTATATTCCCCGTCAATGCGCGCCGGGGATTTAAAAACCAGAGGGGATAAATAGGGGAAGTAACGACAATGAGCAAAATAAAATTATTTAAAGATTTGTTTAGAGGACGCGAAGACGCCTATGGCTTTGGTGACGGTCAATGTGTCAAGCAACCTGTGACCGAAGCATTGATAGAACAACACTTGCGCGGCGAACTCCGAATCGGCATCTACAACTTTTCACCTAATATCGAAAACGGAACTGCCACCTATTGGAGTAGCCATGATGTTGACAATCATGAAAAAAAACGCAACGGTGAAGAAGTTTTTGCCGATGCTGTCAACATTCAAAAAACCTACGCAGAAATAGGACTGCAAGCTCATATTGAGGCGTCCAAGTCTGATGAATCATATCATATCTGGAAATTCAACGCTGAACCAATTCAAGGCGAAGTTGAACGACGTTTAGGGCTCTTGGTGGCCCAAAAAGCAGGCGTAACTTTTTACGAGTTTTTTCCTAAACAAGATAGAATTGTCCAAAACGAAAATGGACTATGGACTTATGGGAATTACGTTAATTTACCTCTCAATGGCGAAGAGTTGGTAAAGCAAGGACGGACCATTTTCCTGAATCCCGATGATGAATTTAAACCTTACGCCGACCAATTCGAGTTTCTCTCCAAAGTCCATCGACATACCCGCGCAGAGGTAGAAATTGCATTAACAAGACTTGAACCTGCACAGTTAGAAACAAATAAAGCTACCACCACACAGAAAAACGCAGCGCCTACCCAAGAAGCGCGAATCATAACAACGCCACCATCAAAAGGTATCATAGCAAAGCAAAAGCTGAACCCAGCTAACCTATTGCCTATTCTATTTGAAAAGTGCGCTTTTATGGCAATGTTCAAAGAGGGGACGGGTACATACTCGGAGGAACTGTGGTATAGGTTTCTGACCAACATCGTCACCTACGAGACAGGTGAAGATTTAGCCTACGAACTATCTAAGAAATCACCAAAGTTTGATGAAGCGATTACCCGCAAGAAGATAGCTCATGCACAGGACATAGTAGCACAAGGCTTAGCCCCGCATACCTGCGAACAAATTATCGGTTGCGAAGGTTTTTCTTCAGAAATTTGCGATAACTGCCAAGCTTTTGCGGCATCCCCAGCATCGCTTCCTTTGATGCTTCAAAAAAGCAAAGTTGATACAACAGCTCTAAAGAAAGAGATTGATAAGCGCATCATTGAAATTGGGGAAATGGCAGAAGATGAGCGCCCGACCGCAATTAGCCAATTGATTCACAAGATGGCGCCGCTTGACACAATAGAAACAGATACCTATGCTGATATTCTCAATAAGAAGTTTAGCATAAAGAAACGGTCATTTGAATCTGTGCTGAGTCAAGCCAGAGGTAAGTTAAGACTTGAACGTCAGCAAAAAGCTATTGAAAAGAAGGTTGCGCTATTCGGCGGTGATAACGCAGAAATCATCCAAGAAATTGAATTGATTCGATTAAACCCATATCTCCAGTTCTATGAGAAAAAGCGGGAAATTTCAAGGATTATCTCTGATGACCTAATAACAAACGGGGAATTTTATGTTACGCCCAACAGATTAGAGTTTTACTTTCATGAGAAGGAGAAACGCCTCTACCGAATCGGAGACAAGCCATTAGAGATTAAAATATTCAAATGGTATGGGCTCAATAGAACAGAGCGCGAATATGAATATCTCCTCGCTGATTTAGAAAACAAAGCTCACATTATGGGCAAACAAACAGAAGTTTATCACTTCGCCTATTACGACACCGATAATCATGTTTTGTATATTGACCGAAATGATAGTCAAGTCTATCGCCTGAATGGTAAATCGGTAGATTTAATTCCAAACGGAGAAGACCGCATTCTGTTTCTGGGTAAACAATTCTATGAACCTTTTTTCGTTAGAGAACTTTCTGCAGATGAAAAGTTTATCGAGCCGATTCTGATTGAACCGATTAACTTCGCAAGGGGCGCCCAAGTGAATTTATTGCCCGACGAACAACGATTGATTTATTGGATATGGATTTATTCTTTGTTCTTTGAATCTATACTTCCGACGAAGCCATTATGCACCTTCATCGGACCGATGGGGAGCGGAAAGTCTACAACCTTCAAAGCTATTGGCAAGACGCTATTTGGCAGCTCTTTTAATGTGACGCCAATAACTAAACAGGACGGTTTCCGAGCCGCTATTTGCAACAACTATTTCGTTGCTTTTGATAACGTGGACGGCAAAATCGGATGGCTAAATGATGACCTGGCAGTAGCAGCGACGGGGGGCAATATCACATTACGCGAACTATATACGACGAACCGTGAGGTTACCTTTTCACCACGTTGTTTCTTATGTCTGAATGCCCGTGAACCACAATTCAAGCGCGAGGATGTTGTGAGTAGGTTACTACTGTTTCGAGTTGAGACATTGGAAACATGCCTTAGCGAATATAAAATCTTTTTAAATCTCCTTGAACACAGAAATGACCTATGGAGTGAGTTAATCAGGGATTTAAATAAAATCGTCGCGGCATTGGCTGTTGACAATGAACCATTTTCAATAAAATGGCGAATGGCTGACTGGTCTGACTTAGGCTGGCGAATCGCAAAAACTTACGATGCCGCGGATGTTTTCATTGAATTGCTTAACAAAATGACAGTTGCCCAAGCAGAGTTTCTCTTAGAGGATGACCCGATAGCAGAATGCCTTGACTATTGGCTACAAGACACAAAGAACATTGGACGGGAAATCACATCAGGTGAGTTGTACAAAGAGTTTGTTGACGTAGCGGAAAATAATAGAATTCCTTTAAAAGAAGCAGTTTCTTCTCCAAGTGCTTTCGGTAAGAAACTAAAGGGATTAAGCAAAAGTATTCAGAACTTCTATCAAGTAGAAATACACACAGGCGGAAAAAACAAGCGATTTTACAAATTCGCCCCCAAATGATGGGTTACGCAAAAATTCTCCGTAACCCTCCGTAACCCCTTCCGTAACCCCCACGAAAAGCAGGCTGCGACTGGATTACTTAAACATTGGGTTACGGAGTTACGCAAAAATGCAAAAACTTTTTATCTATGCGCGCGCTTTTTTCTTTCATTTTGCATTTTATAATTTTCTCCGCGTCGAAGTCAAGGGTGGCAAGCCTTAGGAAGTGGTAGATAAGCAAAAGAAGTAAAAAAGAAAAAACTCGAGCAGAGAAAAAAACTTTTCGCGATTTTCCGTAACTCCGTAACCCCAAGGCTTGAAATATAGATGGATACTGAGTTTTAATGGGTTACGGAAAGGGTTACGGAGGGTTACGCAGAAATTTTCCGTAACCCATAAAGTAAGCTAACGATAAGAAGGAGGGAGAATTAACATGAGCCGTTGGAATTCAAGAGAAGATATTCTATTTGAAACAGACAAGGATAAATGTCATAAGGTAAGTCGGGATGTTCGGCAAATAAAGTGTTGCCTGTGGATATTGCAGATTGCGTAAAATACAAGGATAGCAAGGGGCGGTGGCGAAATTTAAGCAAGGGGAAAGTTCATCGGATTATAACACAGCATGGACTAACAAACTTAGATGTAAGGAAGGCAATGAGGAAAACGTTCTCCTTTACGATTGATGCCTATCTCCGATAGGTCGGTCACCGACCCAGAGGGAGACCTATATCGTTGATGCTATCGTGTAATCTCTGTAAATTGTGACATCTTTTGGATTGGTCAAAAAGGGGTATAAAAATTGGTCTCAAAAAACGCTTACAAAATCTATATTCTTTTGCTAAAATATTGTTGTTCAAAAAAGAAGTGTTTTTGGCTTAACAGTCATCACCAAGCGCAATTTACCCAAAAACTGGGCAGATTGCGGAAAGCAGATGAGGCTGATAATATGCCAAATAAAGACAATTCTAATAAACCTGAAGTCGAAACCGTCCACTCCAAACGGGGCATCTGGCGAACTTATGATGTCACCGATGGATTGCCCGCAGGCGTTCAGTGCCTGCTGCAAGATAGGCAGGGCTATCTCTGGCTGGGGACCAGAGCAGGGCTCTGTCGCTACGATGGGGCAGAATTTATCATCTACACCACCACTTCGGGGTTAGCGAGTAATGATATTGTCTCAATCTATGAAGACCGTCAGGGACGATTGTGGCTTGGCACTGGGGAAGGCGGCGTCTCTTGTTTCGACCCGTCTGCGTGCAACGGCGGTTCACGAAGTAACCGCGCGAAGCCACAGGCAGGTGGTCAACGTTTCATCACCTACACCACCGCTTCGGGGTTAGTGCATAATGCTGTCAAGGCAATCTGTGAAGACCGTCAAGGACGCTTGTGGTTTGCCACTTGGGGTGGCGTCTCCTGCTTTGATGGGCAAGGCTTTATCACCTACACTACCGCCGATGGGTTAGCGAATAATTATGTCCGGTCAATCTGTGAAGACCATCA
>Ga0315312_1001195_pt1 | contig 21615 bp, 16 predicted proteins | sample TDP7_MG_FD_203629 | JGI IMG/M metagenome (GOLD analysis project Ga0315312, IMG submission 203629) | Freshwater sediment microbial communities from Lake Towuti, South Sulawesi, Indonesia - TDP7 | ecosystem: Environmental > Aquatic > Freshwater > Lake > Sediment | place: Indonesia: South Sulawesi... | reverse complement strand
TATTGTTTTTAAGGCAGGTCCTGCGCAAACCAGCACAGGCAGTGTTGCTACTGGTGGTTATTATGCTGGCCTCCATCTCCACGGGATTGGTGGTAAAAACAGGCAGACTTGAATCTGGCGTTGCAGAGCGATTGACAGACATAAATCGTGCCAAAGATGCTGTCAGCTACAGGATGATGCCGATTAAGCAGGCAGTAAGGTGTGCGGTGAGAAAGCCGACCGGAACAAGCTATTTTGGCTGGTTTGAAAATAGTGGACTTCTAATCCTGCCGCACAATGACTTTTTTTTAGCACTTGGCCTTTATGGCATACCTGCCGCTGGCTTGTTCGTGCTTTTCGTAATTATGATGATGCTCACCGTCAAGCGTACCCCGCTGGGATGGGAAAAACTATACGTCAGAGCGGTTTTAACATTTTTATTAGTGATGGGACTGAATGTAGGACAGCTATATCAGAAACATTTTTGGGTATTCCTGGCATTTGTAATGGCCGGTGAACGAATAGCTACGCTTTTTACACCGCAAACACAAAATGAATATGAGGAAAACGGTGTATTGATGATGGATGAAGGACGAGAGACGAGAGACGAGGAATTTGCAGATGCACGTAGTGATGGTGACAGATTTCCCAACTGACCGTCACAGAATCGACGGAGGAGTAGCTGGTGTAGCGAAATACCTGGCCTGCGAACTTACAAAGCATCCGAACGTCAAGTTAACCATAGTTGTTCCCAAAGGTGCCGTTGGAGAAACCATTTGCCAGCAGTGGGAGAACTTTAATATCTATCGAGTTGCCAAAGAAGGACGATGGCGTTTTCTACCCGGAACGCTCTATGACATTTTAGCGGGCAGACGGCAGATACGATCTATTTTGAGGCAAATAGACCCTGACATTGTGCATTTTCAGAACGCTACCTTTCTGGCAGCGAATTGCCAGCATCCGCACGTTCTGACCATACACGGAATTGTAGAAAGAGATGCGATGTGGGATAGGCGCTGGGGCCCTCTTTGCTGGCCTCGCTGGCTGCTTTTGAAATTGACGGAGGAGTATGGACGTCGCCGTGTCCCTTATATTATTCTAATAAGTGAATATGCAAAAAAGATTTTGCCCCAGAAAAATAAGATTCGTAAGACCTTTTCTGTTGATAATCCGATCGCAGATTCCTTCTTCGATGTCGACTGGCAAGCGGAATCCAGCAGGATATTTTGCTGCAGCAGAATTAGGCCCTTGAAAAATATTCTGGGTATGATAAAGGCGCTTGCTGTTATTGTTCAAAGATTCGGCAATGCGCAACTTCGCATTGCAGGAACTGCTGAGCCGTCATACCTAAGGGAATGTGAGCAGCAGATAAAAATAAACAATTTGCAGAACAGTGTGCACTTGCTCGGAAATCTTAGTGTCAAAGACATACAATTGGAGTTATCAAAGGCCTATTGTTTAGCCGTACCTTCCTTTCAGGAGAACGCACCGCTATCTATTGCAGAGGCGATGGCGGTAGGCGTCCCTGTCGTTGGGGCAAGAGTGGGCGGCATACCGGAGATGGTCGAAGATGGCAAAACCGGGTTTTTGGTCGACCCCTATAAAATAGAAGATATTGCCGATGCAATTTGCAGGATTCTTTCAGACCAGATGCTGGCCCGCTCCATGAGTCAGCGTGCTAAACAGGTTGCGAAAAGCCGATTTATGGCTTCGGTTGTTTGTAGGCAAACGTTGCAAGCATACAACGATATTTTGAAAGATGTGCACTGACATGAGCCTCAAGCACATAATAGGAGGTATATTAACTTATGTGCCGAAAGTTGGTAAACTTATGGCTGGTCACACAGGCGGGACCAACTCGGCTCGTTATTGTTATTCGGTGTGGCTAAGACACCTAATTTTAGCGCAGCAAAACGACCTTTGCACCTGGCCGAAGGTAATTGCCGAGTTCGGCCCTGGAGATTCGCTGGGCATCGGCTTGGCAGCGCTATTATCGGGAGCTGAAAAATACTACGCGCTGGACGTCGTAGAGTATGCCGATACTGAAGCGAACCTTGACATCCTCGAAGAGCTGGTCGCACTTTTTGCAAAAAAAGAGCCGATCCCCGACCAGCAGGAATTCCCTTTGGTCAGACCATTGCTGCCATCATACGATTTTCCGCACAAGATTCTGACGCAAGATCGGCTGCGGCAAAGCCTCGTCCCCGAAAGGATTCAGTCTATAAGAAAGGCACTTACCAGCTCCAGAAATTCAAATAAAAGCACTATTGAAATCCGCTATGTTGTCCCCTGGTACGACAGTGACATTATAAAGCAGGAATCCGTTGATATGATATTTTCTCAAGCGGTGCTCGAACATATCGACAACTTAGCCCAAACCTATGCAACACTGTATCGCTGGCTTAAGACAGATGGCTTTATGAGTCATCAAATCGATTTTGGATGTCACGGCCTGGCAAAAAAGTGGAATGGTCATTGGGCCTACTCCGACCTGACGTGGAAATTAATCAAGGGCAAAAGGGTGTATCTTTTGAATAGAGAACCCTATTCTACTCACAAACGTCTGCTGGAGCAGGCTGGTTTTACAATCGTATGCGAGGCCAAAACTTTGGACCATTCAGGACTGGCTAAAGAACAGCTTAGCTCCAGATTCCGCCAGATGTCGCAAGAAGATATGACCACGCGAACCGTGCATATCTTGGCAAGAAAGAACCCCACGTAAAACGTGGGGCTAAATAAAAATGTATTTAGCCCCCGGTTTTACCGGGGGTTATTCACCCTAACGATTATGAAGATTGCCTACGTTGTCTCAGGTATGAAAATGACCTTTGTTATCAACGAAATGGCTGCGCACCAGCAGGCGGGATGGCAAGTTTTGCCTTTGGCCAGTTGTAAGCGGGAGCGATTTGAGAATCTGTCCGAAGCGATGATTAAATGGTGCAAGCAGGCAATTTATCGTCCCAATATTTTTGTGCAAGCTCGAGCAACTTTACGAGAGATGTTTACACATCCGATTCGTCTGTTGCGAGTCTGTTTTTGGCTGGCAACCTTGATTATTCATAGTCCCATTGAATTTGCAAAGGCTGTTTACGAATTAACAGCAGTCTGTCATTTTGCCTTTCACTGCCGAAGGTTCGGCGCCGAGCATATCCACGTGCATTTTGCCAGTCGGTCTTTAAGCCTGGGGCTTATGTTAGGGATGTTGATAAATTGCCCTGTATCCTGCACAGTGCATGCCTTCGACATATTTACCAGAAGTGCGGGCAGCCTGAGGCCACGATTAGCCAAGTGCAAATTTATAGCTGCTATTTCGCAGTTTAACATCGAATATTTAAGAAGCACCTGCGGCAAATCTATTGCAGATTTATGCCGGGTTGTACACTGCGGTATAGATGTGGCAAGATTCAAAAAAATCGAAAATCGAAAATCGAAAATCGAAAATCTCTTACCTCCCAGGATGGTGTGCGTGGCAAGGCTTGAGCGCAAAAAAGGCCTGCATGTGGCAATAGTAGCTTGCGCTAAATTGAAAGAAGACAATGTGGAATTTCTATTCCAGATTATCGGCGATGGCCCTGAAAAGAAGCGTCTTGAAAAACAAATCTGCCAACTGGGATTAGAAGATTGTGTTGTATTGCTCGGCCCGAAGGCAAATGACCAGCTCGTTCAATTTTATAGCAAAGCCTCTGTATTCTTTATGCCTTGCGTGAAAACACAAAATGGCGATATGGATGGCATTCCTGTGGCGATGATGGAGGCGATGGCTTGTGAGCTGCCGGTGGTATCAACGCGTCTATCTGGCATCCCAGAACTTGTGCAACACAATGTTAATGGACTATTGATTGAAATGGAAGAAGAACCCCCAGTAAAACTGGGGGCTAAATATTTGGAAGTACTGGCTGACGACATCGAAAGTTTGCTTTCCGATCCCGATAGAATCTGCCGGTTCGGTCGTGCAGCCAGGCAGCAGGTCGAGCAAAACTTCAATATTACAAAAACCGCAGCCCAACTGCGGCAATTAATCCAACAATATCACCATGAAAACAATTAAATTCTTGATCTTTATAATTACGTGTTTTGCATATAATTTGTATGCAGCTAACTATTATGTTGCTGTCGAGGGCAAGCCAGAAGCTTTGGGCACGGAACAGGAGCCCTTCCCATCCGTTTTAGACGCCCTTAAAAAGGTTGGCGGCGGTAATACTTTCATATTTAAGCCCGGCAACTATGTTGGCCAGCAGATAACACTTTCTGCTGAATACTCCGGCTCGCCGCAAAAGCCGACCGTTCTTAAATCTCAGGATAAATACAAAGCAGTTCTGCACGGCTCACCATTCCATAACATTTACGTGAAAAAAGATTGTCCATGGGTGATAATAGACGGCTTTGAAAGTAGCGGAGCAAGGTTCACCGGCATCAAATCAGATGCAGATTTTACCGTGATAAGAAACTGCCGTATTCATAACAATGCTCTTCAGGGCATAGAAGCTCACGATGTTAGCGGGCTGGTTTTAGAAAACAATGTTGTTGAATACAACGGCGAGAATCTGCAGTTCAGCCATGGAATATATGCGGATGGCAACAATTTGACTATTCGTAATAATATTGTCAGGTTTAACTCCGGCTGGGGTCTGCATCTGTATCCGAACATAGCCAACAGTCGAATCGAAAACAACCTTATCTACGGAAATGACAGGTGGGGCATCGGCCTGTATTCAAAACCGGGTGTCGGCTCCAATAGAATCGTCAACAATACCATTGTCCAAAATGGCAACGGCATTGCAGTGAAAAACGGCCAAAACGAGATAATTGCGAACAATATTATCGTAAATAATACCGGCTGGACGTTCGAGAAAACCGAGCCTATTGAGATTCTTGATGGTCGTTATCCACGCAAGAGTAAGCTTACTATTGACTACAATCTTTTTCTTCCACCATATAGAGGGGCTGGTCCACACGGAATATCTGCGGACCCATTGTTTCTGGATGCAAAAAAGGGCGTATTTTATTTGAACAAGGGCAGTCCTGCTATTGAAAAAGGCTCGAAAAAGTACGTCCCGGAAAGGGATTTTTTCAATCGTAAGTGGCCCGTGGATAGGGCCCCTGATTTGGGATGTTTTCCTTATGAGCCACACCTGCTGTCGTCGCAGGCCCGGAAAGACTGGTATTATCAGTGGCCGTTTCTTTTCAAAGGTCATTCCGAAACCATGCCAGACTTGTGGAAACTGCCGGAATATAAATAATTAGCCCCACGTTTCACGTGGGGTTCACAAAGTATGCACATTTTTTATTTACACCAGTATTTCGCCACGCGAAAAGGCACGACAGGGACACGCTCCTATGAATTCAGCCGGTACTTAGTGCAAAGGGGACACCGTGTCACCATGATAACCTCGGGCTTGGCCAATGATGAATTTCCCATGCCGAAGGGACAAAAATATGTGGAGATACAAGCAGAAGGCATTCATGTTGTTCCTATCGCGGCGGCCTACAATGACCCGCAGGTCGGTACTAATATGAGCGGCTGGCGACGTATGCTAAAGTTTTATCATTTTGCCAGGTTAGCTACTTATGTGGGCAAGAAACTCGGCAAACCTGATGTCGTATTTGCTACGCACACGCCATTGACCATTGGGCTGGCAGGTATTGCTCTGAGCCGTCACTTTAAGGTTCCCTTTGTCTTTGAGGTTCGTGACCTTTGGCCCGAGGCGCTGGTCAACCTCGGAGGATTGAAAAATCCATTGGTCATCTGGCATCTGCGGCGAATGGCAGGAAAGATATACAGCCAGGCAAAGCATATTGTCGCGCTGTCGCCCGGAATAAAAGAAGGAATCATCCGCGCAGGCGTGGAGGCCTCGCAGGTGACTGTAATTCCAAACGGCAGCGACTTAGACCTTTTCCGGCCAGACCTTGACGGCTCAATATGGCGAAGTCGCCTCGGTCTCGGCGATCGATTTACCGCTGTTTACTTTGGGGCTATGGGTCTGGCCAACGGACTTGAATATGTCATCGAGGCTGCCAGAATTTTACAGCAGCGTCGCAAAGACCATATCGTGCTGGTGCTGGTCGGAGATGGAGGGAAGCGGCCTGAATTGGAAAAGATGGCACAAGAATATAAACTGACAAACGTAATTTTTAATGCGTCGGTTCCTAAGACGGAACTCGCTCGGCTTGTTGCCGGTTGTGATGTTTGTATGGTTATTTTTCGGGCAGCTAAAGAAAATACCTGGTCGCCGAACAAAATGTTTGATGCGTTGGCGGCTGGTAAGCCGGTGCTGATAAATGTGCCGGGCTGGCTGGGAGAAACAATCGAGAATAACAAATGCGGCAGATACCTTGATCCGTTCCGTCCGGAGGTTCTGGCTGACGCATTGGAAGAATTGGCGGCCAATCCACAGCTTTGCCGAGAGATGGGCAAGAATGCCCGTGCGCTGGCTGAGCGGGAGTTTGACCGGGCCAAATTAGCTTGCAGACTTGAAAAAGTTTTGCTGCAGGCGACCACAAAATTTCAAATTTCAAATTTCAAATTTCAAATTTCCGATGAGCCTTTTGTCAGTGTTATTATGCCGATCCGCAACGAAGCTGTTTTCATCGAGCGGGCGATTAAAAGCATCCTGCATCAAGATTGGCCCGCCCAGAAGATGGAAATCCTGGTCGTGGATGGAATGAGTGACGATGGCACAAGACAGATTGTAGAAAAGTTGTCTCAAGCAGATAGCCGTATAAAGATGCTGGATAATCCTCGCCGAATTGTTCCAACTGCGATGAATATCGGATTGGCCGCGGCGCGAGGGGATTTGTTTATTCGAGTTGATGGTCACGCGGAGGTGGCTGCGGATTTTGTAAGAAAATCGATTCGATGTCTGCGTGAGCATCCAGACGCGTGGGTTGTGGGTGGTTACATTGAAACGGTAGCTAATAATTACATCGGGCATGTGATTGCATCGGCTATGCGCTCGCCAATCGGCGTGGGCAATTCACGATTTCGGTTAGGCGATTACGAAGGCTGGGTCGATACGCTGGCCTTCGGCACACATCACAAATGGATAGTGGATAAAATCGGCTACTTCGACGAAGAGTTGGTGCGTAATCAGGACGACGAATTCAACCTGAGAATAATTTTAGCTGGCGGCAAAATTTGGATGTCAAAATCCATAAAGAGCAAATATTTTCCGCGCGGGTCTTTATATAAACTCTGGAGGCAGTATTTTCAATACGGCTTCTGGCGGATAAGGACATTACAGAAGCACAAAAGACCAGCAACGTTTCGGCAATTAGTGCCATTATTATTTGTGCTGTCAATACTTTTGTGGGGATTAGCTGGTTTTTTGTGGAGGCCATTTTGGATTTTGTTGGCGGTCGAGGCAGCTATATATGTAATTGGGTTGTTCGCAGGCGCCGCTGTTTTGGGGTGGAAATCCGGCTGGCAATATGCACCACTGGCGCCAGTGGTGTTTGCTATTTTGCATTTTGGCTACGGATTAGGGTCGTTGTGGGGAATTTGGCGGTTTTTAATCTTCACCCGGAAAACCCCAGGTAACGTGAAATAGAACCCCCCAGTGAAACTGGGGGCTAAATATTTAGCCCCGTGTTTTACACGGGGTTTTCTGCCCGTGAGAAAAATTATTGAACAATACCAACAGAAATTTGCCGAAATACTCGGTGCCACCCGTGCCTTTGCGTTTTGGAAAGGCAGAGTCGCGCTTTACGCGATATTGAAGGCGATGGGTATTGAAAACGGTGACGAAATTATTGTGCCGGGATATACCTGTGTGATGAATGTAAATCCGATCAAATATCTTGGTGCTAAGCCAATTTATGTTGATATTGAGCCGGCTACATTTAATATCGATGTCAATTTGCTGCGAGAAAAGGTCACTGCCAATACGAAAGCTATCATAGCTCAGCATACATACGGCTATCCCTGTGACATGGACGCGATTATGGATATCGCCGAAAAAAATAGTATCCCTGTCATTGAAGATTGTTGTTTGGCGCTTAATTCTAAATATAAAGACGAGAAGGTGGGCATGTTTGGTAAAGCTGCGTATTTTTCGTTTCAATGGAATAAGCCTTATACGACCGGATTAGGGGGAATGGCGATAACAAGTGACACCAAGCTGGCTGAGAAAATTGAATCGTTAAGGGCCAATGAAATGTTCCAGCCTTTGCGAAAAGAAGTCATTATGCTTTGGGCGCAATTGATTGCGTATAGATTATTTGTTTATCCTAAGACAACTGCATTTGCACAGGCGCTCTTTAGGTATCTTACAAAAAAAGGAGCTGCCCTCGGCTCATCGAGTAAACTAGAGTTTAAGCCGGTGATGGCGTGCGATTTCTTCAAGGGCATCAGTTGTGTACAGGCCCGCTCAGGCTTAAGACAACTTAAAAAGCTCGAAAAGAATATTGCTCACCGTAGAAAAATGGTGCAGTTGTATGATGAGCTCCTTGCGGAAAGGGGCTGGTCGGCTCGGCAATATGACGCATCAGCCATACAGCCGATTATGGTGCGTTATCCGGTAAGAATTACGGAGAAAGATAAAGCCCTTGCCGAGGCAGCAAACGCTGGCATCGAGCTGGGAAGTTGGTTTGAATGTCCCTTGCATCCAATTGAAACGCCTTTGACAGCATACGATTACAAACTCGGGATGTGTCCGGAAGCTGAAAGGGCCAGCAAAGAAGTTGTGAATCTGCCTCTGCATCTGCGGGCTAACGAAAAAACTGTGGAAAGAACCGTGGAGTTTATAACCAAATTTACACAGATTGGGTAAACTTGAGGCAAAACATTTGTGAAAGAATTCTGCAAACGCATTATTGATATTTTTGTCGCATTGCCAGCAGTAGTAATCTTGCTGCCGGTTCTTGCCGTTATATTTACGGCTATCAAGCTTACCAGCAAAGGCCCGGCAATATTCAAGCAAGAACGTGCAGGTAAAAGCAGCCAGCCATTTATCTTTTATAAGTTCCGAACGATGAAGCTCGACGCTGACCCGTTTGGGCCGAGTCCTAAATCCAGCGATGATCCAAGATTGACAAGGATAGGAAGGTTCCTGCGGGAATATTCGCTCGATGAACTGCCGCAATTATTTAACGTGTTAAAAGGAGATATGAGCATAGTTGGACCTCGGCCTCTCTATGTTTCGCAAGCTGCTGAATGGAACCAGCGGCAGAAAAAACGGCTGCTGGTCAAGCCCGGCCTTACCGGACTTGCACAAATCTCAGGACGCGGGCAGCTTACTCGCGAAGAAAAATTGGAACTCGACGTCAAATATGTGGAAACGGCTAATCTCTGGCTGGATATAAAAATAATCTTAACAACGATTGTCCGGGTGTTCTGGCGAAAGGCTACCTATGAAAAAAGGTATTCCAAATCGCAGTACACCCGCGGAGAAGGAAAATAGCAAGACATTAAAGATGATGGCTAAAGTCGGCATGGTTATCTTGTTGCTGTTAATGCATTGTGGGGTGGGATTGGCGTTGGAGCCTGACGAGATATTGGTAATAGCAAACGGCGACAATTCAGCATCGCCGCGTCTCGCTCGATACTATTGCCGAAAGCGACAGGTGCCGACCAAAAATATTCTTACCTTGTCTTTAGGAACGCAGCTCAAAGATACAATCAGCAGAAACGATTACCAGATGCGGCTGGCAGAGCCGATACGCAAAAAAATGTTCAGCCTTGAATTTGCCGGCAAAATCAAATGCCTGCTGACTACTTATGGTGTACCGTACAAAGTAGGACCACGAGAGCCATTGAAAGGTCTGGAAGGCAGATTACAACAATTAGAAGAATTAGCCAAGCAGGAGAAAAACGCGATTGAGCAGTTACAGCAGAATGGCTTGGCTGGTTCTGCTGAATACAATCAAAGAGGGCATAGACTTACCCAGTTACAACTCGAAATCGACCTTATCAGCGGCAAAGAAACAGGGGCATCCGTAGATAGCGAATTATCAATGGTATTGTTCGGTGCCTATGAGCTGTATCGATGGCAGTTGAATATGTTACGAAACAACCTAATGGGTTTGGGTTCCGGAACGCTCATGGTTTGCCGATTGGATGGGCCAGACGATAAAATAGTCAAAGGACTGGTCGATAAGGCCGTCGCAGCAGAAAAAACCGGATTAAAGGGCATCGCTTATATCGATTCGCGTGGTCTTGTACAAAGAGACTTGCCCAGCTACGTTGACCAATCTCTGCGGGACTTGGCGATGCTTATAAAACTGCGAACAGAGATGCCTGTTAAAGAAGAGCCGACAGAAAAACTTTTTGCACCGGGAGCTTGTCCCCAGACAGCTATCTATTGCGGCTGGTACAGCTTGAAAAATTATGTTGATGCTTTCGATTTCGTTGATGGCGCGATCGGCTATCATATCTCCAGCTTCGAGGCAGTAGACCTTCGCGACCCAAACAGCAGCCAGTGGTGTCCAGCTATGCTCAGAGACGGCATAACAGCAACACTGGGCGCGGTGGCGGAGCCATATCTTCACGGATTCCCGGAGCCTAAGGCATTTTTCCTGGAGCTGTTTAACGGCAGATGTCTTGTCGAGGCATACTACTACACAAACCCATTTAATTCCTGGCAGATGCTTTTGATTGGTGACCCGCTGTATAGGCCCTTCATCCGAAGTTCTAAATTCTAAACCGGTTTGATCGCCGAATTAAACCAGAGATGAAAATTGTGGCTACGACGGCTGCGATTCCTACAGCAGAGACGATTACATCCGTTATGGCGAAACTTCTGCCGAGAATCAATGAGCCGCCTAACTTTACAGCCAAAAGAAGCCCTGCGGGCAGGATTGACGCTACTATCAGCCATTTCAGTTTTGAGGCCATAAATCGCAGATGAGTTCCCTGCATGTATCGAATCCACAGCAGGGTAAATAACGCGTAGGCAAATAGATGAAATGCTGTGTTTGTCCCGGGCAATAAATCTGCCAGATTCGCTCGCGCAATATTTGTTAAGCCAAAGATAGTAACACCTGTCACCACAAGACAAGCAGGCCAGAAAGTAAACACCGAAAGCAAAACTAAGCCTGTTAGCGTGCCTACTAAATTTGCGAAGAAATCCCTAATATCACTGCTGCGTCCCGCCACATAGCCTTGAAGCACTTCGTCGACGATGCCATAGCAAGCTATTACCAAAAGCACCCACCAAACAGCAGCTTTGCGCCAGTTTACCTTTTTATATGGATTGATTGCAGAGGCGAGCAGAAAGGTAAGAATCATATAGGCCAGCAAATGCAGGCCCTTATCGGAAACATCAGCCTTGCGAACCAATTGTGGGATGGGTATATGCGCGAGGATAAATAGAGCCGCCCAATAAAATACTAACGAGATTATGATTAGCTTGTGTTGACGTGATAAAGCCATCGAGATACCTTCAATATCATATCATATTTTCGCAAGTCAAATACAGAAGCCAGTCGTTGCCCTCGATGGGCGCAGAGAGGTTCTTGCCGTCGTTTGTCTCACCTGCGTCACGTTTGTCAGAAGTATTTTGAGCATTTATCCATGTCACTTTATATAGGCCATCCTTGATGTCAACATTTACCATGCCGCCATCCTGCAGATAGACCAGATACTGTCTGCCCTCTTCAGCCAGGCAGAATCCGCTATCCACAATTTGCTTCTTTGGGCTCATTCGATAAAAAGGTATAGTCTCAAAGAAATCCCAGACCTTCTTAATAATATCGTGATTGATTTGCCTTCGTTCTGACAGTTCCATGCTCCCGCTAAAACCTGAGGACGAATCGCCGTTCATATCGCCAAAATTGATGGTTACCGCCGAGGCAAACATAACATAGGCCTTTTTCCTGATTTCATCAGCGGAGAATGAGCTGTGATATTTATTGCCCGGCCAAAAGCACTCCTGGGCATATACTGGTTTAGTACCAGTATGATTTCTCAGCAAAAAGGTGCTTATGCTATTGAGATTTTTGTCTTTGGCCCCCTGCAGCGTAACGTAAGAATGCCAATCCTGAGTTTTGTATGGGTCATCACCGGCTGGATTATGGATCGAGATTAGATGTCCAAAGACATCCAGTTCTTTGGTCTTTTGGCCGAGACGATTGATGTCTGCGGCACCCATCGCGTTTTGGAATTTATCCGGTTTTATCCTTGGCTCGGGGCCCGCCACATTAAAAAGGACATTCCAGTAAGGGCCGATGCGGGCAAGGGTATATTTTATGTATTGCTCTTGCTGTTGGTGGTCTGTCGGCCAGTCTGCGGATTGGCCGAAGAAGCCGGCAAAAGGATAGACCATCATCTTGCGCTGGGCCAAGTCATCGAGAATCGCTTCCATCTTTCTATATTGCTCGGCATTGAGAGGCCATAATCTGGGCGTGTCCCATCCTTTACCCCGTCCCTTATCGTTGCGATTGAGATAGTGACTGGCAACCGAAAGCATATTATAGCCTTGCTTCTGGGCCCAATCTAAAAAGGCCTGGCGTTTTGAAGCCGGCCAATTCGAGGCAAAAAAACGGTCCCCCACGTGGAAGCTGCGAATAAGGACATGCCCGCCACCCTTATAGCCGAACCATATCGGATTAGTCTGGTTTTTCGATATCATTCCTGGGATGTCAGACGGCACGCAATAAAAAGTTCCACTTATACTGGGACTGTTGTCAGAAAAAGCGGCAGAATACTTCCACGTGCCAATCTGGTCGGGCATAAACCGGATTTTCCAGGTCTGGCCGCCGTCGTAGAATCCCCAAAAATCAACAGAACTTCCATCAGGCTTTGTATAGGTCACATTTAGCGTGACGTCCGTGTAGGGATTTGAATACTGCTTGGTGTTGTTGAACGAGGCTTCAAATCGGCCCCACAAATCTTCTCTGATTAAGGAATTCTCAGACATCAAGTTAGAGGATGCAAAAGATGCTGTATATTGTAAGAGAAATACGCCTACAAACAGAACTAAAAAGAATTTCCTTATAAATATCTTCATTTACGGAGCAAAATATACAAAGTTACGCGCCGAGAATAAAGTTTAATCTGGGAAATTTTGAGATTAAATGTATAATATATAATAGGCTATCCTTTTGAAAACTATTAGGAGGACTGAATAAAATGAAACGTCCAATAATCTTTGGGAAATCCATTCTGCGATTAGGTAGGCACCCCTTTTTCCGCCGTAGGCGGATTATAAAATGGACTGCGCTGGCGATTATTTTGGCTGGTTTGGTGGCGGTTTGTCCGGGACAGCGCAGGTCTCGGGCTGAGCCTCTTAGAATTATTCAACTTCCTGAACCGAAACTTACAAGCTCTACGAGTTTCGAGAACGCCTTGGTGAAGCGCCAAATTGCGCCGCGGTTTACAGGCCAGCCGCTTAAATTCGAGCAGATTGGCCAGTTGGCCTGGGCCGGTCAGGGCACAGCCGAACGGTCCTTGCAGTTAGCGACCCTGCCGCAAAGTCCACCTCCAGCAGACCGGATACGACCATCGACGGAGCAGTTGTATCCGATAAATCTATATTTTGCCGTGCCAGATGGGATTTATGTTTACAACCCGAACGAGCACAGTCTCAGACAAGCTTCGGAGCAAGATGTGCGTGGTGCCCTGGCAATAGCATCTATAAATCCTGAAGCAGTGGCTACAGCCGGCTGTGATATTATTATTACAGGTTCTGTGAGAAATTCTACCGGCCGGTCCAGCAGCAAAGTCCGAGGTCTTATGCTGCTACAAGCAGGACAAATCGCTCAAAACATCCAGCTACAGACGGTGAGTTTAGAGCTGGCCTTTATGCCGGTCGGCGATTTCGACACCCAAAGTGTCAGCAGAATCTGTAATATACCGAGAAATCTGGAGCCGCTTTATATAATTTGCATTGGCTACCCTGCTGTACAGACGCCTACCGCGACAGGCCAGACGCAAGGCGGCACGGGACAACCTGCGCAAAATAGAGCAGGACCCAAAACGGCTGTCTTAATTGTCGGCGGAGAAAATTTTCACGATAGGGAGCTTTTTGAAACCATGCGTGCTCTTGGCTCGGCGGGCATTGCGACCGTTATAGCCAGTAGCCGCACAGGTGTTATAAGGGGTATGCTGGGAGGTGTAGCTGAAGCAAGGATTCTGGTGAACCAATTGAAGGTCGATGATTACGATGCGATAGTCTTTATCGGCGGCTTGGGAGCAAGGGAATATTTCGACAGCCTGGCCGCCTTAGATATCGCGCGCTCGGCAGCAGCGAAAGGCAAGGTTCTGGCCGCAATTTCTATTGCGCCGACTATTTTAGCCAATGCAGGAGTGCTGCGTGGTGTCAGGGCCACCAGCTTTATTTCCGAACAGGCCGTCCTCCAGCAAGCCGGCGCCATATATACCGGTAGCCCTGTAGAACGGCACGGGCTGATAATAACAGCCGCCAGCCCAATAGCTGTCGCACAGTTCGCCGGTGCTATTACCGAGGCCCTGGCCGGTAGATAGGTAACTGGTAATTAGTAACCATTTAACCAATTACCATATTCTGATAACGATTTGTGATCGGTAGTCTCCTATCTTTGCCAAAGGCTTTGGGCGTAATTTTTATCCCCGGCGGGCACAGCCTCCTTTTATATTCATTTCGGTCGACCATTCGAATAACGTTATGGACCACATCTTTCGGTAAGCCCGATTCAATGAGTTGTTGTGCCGATTTGTCCTCTTCGACATAGCCTTTGAGGATTTTGTCAAGTAAATCGTAATCGGGCAGCGAGTCGGTGTCTTTCTGGCCGGGCCTTAGCTCTGCACTGGGTGGCCGAGTCATCACGTCAGCAGGTATAATTTGGCGCCCAGCTATTTTATTTATGTGCTCGGCTAATTGATAAATCATCGTCTTGGGGACATCTTTTATCACGGCAAAGCCGCCAGCCGTATCGCCATATAGGGTCGCATAGCCGACAGAGGTTTCGCTTTTATTGCCGGTCGTCAATACCAGCGAGCCAAACTGATTGCTCAGTGACATCAGGATAGTGCCGCGGATTCTGGCCTGCAAATTCTCATAAGCAATGCCCTTATTGTCCCAGCCGGGAGCCGCCTTTAACGACTTGTGAAATTGGCTGAGTATCGGCTCAATGGGAATGGTTAGAAGCTCCACTCCCAGATTTTTAGCTACGAGCTTTGCATCTTTTATCGTCTCTGGGCTGTTGAACCTGGAGGGCATTGTAAGACAGACGACATTCTCGGCGCCAAGGGCAGCCACGGCGATAGCAGCGGTAACCGAAGAATCTACGCCCCCGCTAATTCCGAGCAAGGCCTTCTTGAAGCCGTTTTTCCAGGCGTAATCTCTGGTGCCAAGTACCAGTGCCTGATAGGCTTCATCGAGAAGGCTGGTTGGCTGCTCAGCAGCAGGTTGCATCGGTTCGACTTGCACAGCTCCATCAATGGCCGGGATAACCTCTGCAATTAATAAATCTTCGTCAAAGGCCTTAGCACAGGTTTTTATCTTGCCCGTCGAGTCGGCGAACATACTTCGCCCATCAAAAACCAATTCATCTTGGCCACCCACAAGGTTGCAATACGCAACAGCGCAACTAAATACTCTGGCACATTGGCTGACTATTTCTTCTCTTTTTTTAATCTTGCCGAGATGGAAGGGCGAGGCTGAGATATTCAGAATCATCTGGATTTGGCCGATGCCTGTTAGCTGTTTGCTGAGCCATTCGATATTCCAGATATCAAAGCAAATGGTAAGTGTGGTATTCAGCCCCTTTATATTGATTATGACCGGCTCGGTGCCGGGCTGGAAATACCTCGGCTCATCGAATACGCTGAAGTTTGGAAGCACGCCTTTTCGATAGATTTTTGCTATTCGGCCGTTTTGCAGCACGGCTGCTGAATTGTAGGTCTTGTCTCGGTCAGTTCCGGCAAAGCCGACTATCATGGTTACGTCCGGGCAATCGACGGCTAATTTTTCGATGGCCAAGCCATTGTCCTCTAAGAAGTGTTTCTTGAACAGTAAATCTTCCGGCGGGTAGCCGCAAATAGCCAGCTCCGGAAAGGCTAACAAATCCACGCCGGCCTGAAGTGCCTGGGCGTATATGTTTCGCATCTTCTCGGCATTGCCTGCCAAGTCGCCCACCGTAGCGTCAAATTGTCCCAATCCTACCCGCACAATATACCCCTTAAACAATCACAAACACATAATTCATATCCTGATGAGATTAGTCCGCAGCGTATTACTGTCAAGACTTTTTTAGCTCCTGCATAAACTTGGGTGCATATCATAATTACTCGCCGTGCCCGCTGGACAAGCTGTTCTGTGTCCCGCCTCCGGCGGGTAAGCTTCCATAATCTGTCCTCTGTTCTCTGACATCTGTCTTCCGTCTTCTGTTTTCTGTCTTCTGTTCTGTAATTGGCTTTGATTGGGTTTGTTTTCACGAAATGTCCTGTTCGTTTTTTTCTCATAATCCCTTGTTATAATTAAGCTTATATCCATTTAACTTTTTCGTAAATTGGCTTTGTTTTGCAAAATTTACTCCAAACTCCGCGCCGGTTTCTTGGCTGATTAAAACCGCTTTTTATTAACTGCTGACTTTACAGCGATAAATTAGGCTATCAGAAAATCAGACGGTCAGGTCGGTTTTTACCTGATTCTCTGTTATCCGGGTTACCTGGTTTACCTATTCTGTTTTCTGCCTCCTGTATTCTGTATGCTGATTTCTGTTTTAAGATTTGTGTTTCTTCGGCCATCAATAATCTGCCCCCAATTTACGATTTACTACGAACTATGAACCGTCCATTAGTTCGATACATATTATACCCAAAAACGGCTTAATTTTCAAGTAAAATTTCGCACTTTTACCCAAAGTTGTCCTTTACTTGTCCGCGTCGAGATATGCGGAGGCTAGCCAACGAATTTTTCTTTCCATAGATCGTTTATACACTATTCATACGTAAAGCGCGTACGCGCTTTGCGTATGAGCTTTTCTTTGTTGTTGGTTGTTAAGGCCAAGCAAAAGGTGGATTTTTTGGTAGGGTGCGCTGTGCCCACCAAATTCTAAATGGTCCAGCCTTTGCAGCCACTACGGCGGAGTAGGCACTACAGAGAATGGACCTTTGCAACCGAAACATTTGCTTTGTCGGTGTAGGCACTGCGCAGGGTAGCATTAGTTGGTTGTTTTCATTGACGATTTTCTGCTCGGCTTCAATTTATGCAACGATTTGATTTTGTTAATGGACAGCTATGCCACAAGTTACAAAGATTACACAAATTGGGTCACAAAAGTATATAAGTATATGCGTATATACTTATATAGTGCTTAAAAAACTTGATTCCTCAGTGGAGGATTCGAAATGAAGGTTGTTTAGCTCCAGAGTGCGAAGAGACAATCAGAGATTTTGTTTTGGAAGATTTTTATGAGTTTTTTGTTTTTCGTTGACGATTTTCTGCTCTGCTTTGATTTCGGCGATGATTAGATTTGGTTGACGGATTAAAAAGATTACGCGGATTTGGTCACAATAGTACATAAGTATATGCGTATATACTTATAGAGCACGACAGGAACTGGGGTTTGGGGGAGTGGGTATTCAGCCTTTGAGGTCTTTGTAGGTGGCCTCCGCCCATAATTTTTTATTATGAATTCTCCCGTTTTCTATGCGCTGTCCCAAGCCGTTATTACGTGGCTGTCACTATTTTCAGTCACGGTATACGAGCGACGAAACACGACTAACGGCGAACGGTCCAGAGTGTCAGATAACAGTTATCCCACGGGCTGTTCTTTACCAACTTTGGTCCCGTGAGCTGTTAAGACAAATCTTTCGCTTATTTACTATACTGGGGCGTATCGCCTTCACGATACAAAGTCTTACTGATGGGCTTTGATATACAATCGAAGGTAACCTCCAGAATGACACTATTGGGCAAACCATGACGTCTTGCCTGTTCACGATGTTCCTCTTCGATATCTGCCGTGCGAAAGAAAATACGCTTAAGTATAAAACCTTCAACCGGTACTGGCAGTATCTGAGCCCCTTTTCCACCAGGGTAATCACAAGGATGTTGATTGATGTAGACCGTATAGATTTTAGGAAGGGGAATGATACTCTTGAGCGATATGTTGGTAATGCTACAGACCTTAGGCCCAGAATTGCGCATCAGGAATTGTCCACTGCAATAATGGGTGTTTGGATGTAAAAGTGGTACTGTGACTTTAGGATCTTCCATAGACGGCTTGGCTTTCGGACGTAAATGCTTGATGGATGCCCATGCTGCGATTATAGCAGACACGGTTCCAGCAATACTCACTATATGCATCAATTGTCCCCTCAGAAACTGTTGAATATAAATAATTTTCATCCCTAAATTTCTCCAATAGAACGGCTTACATAGTCATTGTCGCCGTGCCCTAATTCACCCACTGGTTAGTTCTAAAAATCGCTCCTTGGTATTAGGCACACCCACCCTTTCTGTTCATTGGCACCGTCCATTTGTAATTGGCTATATCGATTAGAAATTATTTCCGAAACCGCCACCACCATAACTTGATACCTGCTTGCAATTCGCTCCCAGGATGCAGAGGTTTCCAGTAGAACTTTATTGAATCTTGGATAGCAACCCATTCAGATATCGGCATGGGAGAAAGTTTTTCCACTGATGCAAGTTTTTTAACTGTGTTTTTAGGCGCAGTCATAATAGGTATATGAGGCATGAATTTTCCCAGCCATTTATCAGGGTCATAGGTCACTATCACTTCTTCATCACTTGTAATCACTTCATCGTTGAATATCCGCCACAAGTTTAGAAAGTCTAAACGATGAAGAACAGGCATTAAAATTGGTGTATCATGGTCTAGCAATTCAACGGTCAACATTCCATATGGTTCAAACGAAGAATTTGCTTTCACAGTGCTACCTCTTACAGAAGAATTTGGAGTAAATTTAATTACTGTCAAAAAACGACCTTTTATACTTTCCCATGGGATTCCTTTTCCTATTACGTTAGTGGAAGCTAATTGCTCTAATTTTGCTTCGACCCGATGAAGCCTAAAGAAAAGGTGCATGAAGGGAAATAGCCAAGTAGCGGCCCCAACTGCTAGAACGCCCAGTCCCGTCGTAAGCCCGACCCATGTCCTTGCAAATAAACCGACCAGCAATCCTGCAAAGCTGATCGGAATTCCGAAAAACACAACAGTTGCCCCAAGCGATATGATTTGAATATGGATTTGTTGAAGCGTAGTACCGGGTATAACCATTGTTGGGAGCAGAAAGATTGCATAGAGTGCTCCTAAAATCTGAGCCACTGGAATGAGGACCTTATCAAGTGTTGGTTGGTTAGCGAATCCTACAATATTAGTCCCTACCGATAGAACAAACGAGATAATCGCCAAGAAAGCGATGAGACCTGAAAATACAAGCGCTGTCTTGAATCGGCTGGAAGGCGCAATCATGCCGGCAGCAAATACATGTGCAAAACAACCAAAGAAGGCGCTGCCTGCGTCTATTAGAGATTGGCTTCCAAAAATCGTGAAAACTAAGCCGCCAGCCAAGCTCCCAATCATCATACCTAAGACCGCGCCAGGTACAACCATTAACCATCTAAAAACTTTCATGTTGTTTCACCTATGGGGTCTGCTTATTATGGGCGCCAAATGTCTTGTGCATTAAACTCAGCGTCCGACTGCAGACGATCGTTCTGTTAAACGACTTTTTAGGCACTGATAAACTAAATATAGCGATAGTGTTCCTCAATGAACTGTTCAGTTCTTTCATACATATATCGATAATTTTCGTCTGATAATTGCTTCATTTCACGCAATATTGGAAGAAGTGGACTCGAAAAATTAGCTGCTCCATTCTGAAATCTATAAGCCAGGATGTTCTGGCCCGCAAACTTCCGCATCGGGATTTTGTCTGATCGGACAAAATCATGATGTGTTGGGTTAAGACCAAAGGATTCAGCTTTCTTGATCGCGCTGGAAGTCATCAACAGCCCGATCCAGTCTTGATCCTCAGCATATTCAAAGGCCTCTAGAAAAGCTTTGCCTATGAATGTGCGATTGTCTTTAGTGCGCATGAATGGACCAACAGCAATAGCAGCACGCATTGGGATCCGTGAATATAGGCATTTTTCTATGAAATTCTTACTTGCAAACTCAATTACACGATAAGACCTGGCAAAATCGTCAGGGGTAAACATTAGGAACGTATCTGAAAACCAACTATAATCGATCCAACCTATCTCATATTGATTGCAACTCTCTTTAAGGTAGTTTAGGGTATCCTGATAATCAAAAAGCACCTGATAGAATTTCATATCATCTTTTTCCACTGAAAGGAGATCCCGGTACCCAAGGATATCAAAGACTGCTAACCAACAGTTTGAGATAATCCAGTTGTCACAATTTAATAAGAACATTATGAATAACTCAGTCTAACATTTTCCGGCTCAGTGGAACTGTGCATTCGACGTCCGCGTGCAAGCCGGTTTAATTTTCGCCTGCCCTGCGTAATAATTTTGGTGTGCTGTGCACACCCTACAATTTTTCTGGTCTTATCAAAGATGAGAAATCCCGCCGCTGCTGTATTTATTATGGTCGGGATTGTCGGAAAAGGCAAGAAATTTTCTGCAGGTCAACCCCCCAATAAATTGGGGGGCTAAATCTGCCTTCGGTGGCTAAATATTGCCAAAATAGATTTGGGAGCGGTTTATTTTGATTGTAAAATGCGTTGACCTTTGCGTCTTATTATCGAAAAAAGAGCGGAAGGGCACTATTGTGCCCACTTGACCAGCTCGGGATACAAATCTTGCAAAACCTCGTTAGAAGGTTTGATTCGAGCGTTCAGGCTTTGAAGACCATAACCTTCTATGGTAAAGGAGCAGCCATAATAGGCCAGCGTGCCCTTCTGACTTTGCTGCTGCATGGGGATAATTTTGAACCGGCTGGCGCTATCAAGCATGTACAGCAATTCCACACAAAAAAGCTCGGCAGGAGCTCTTGCCAAATCAACGGCGCACTGTACCTGCATACTATCTGTTTCAGCCAACCGGTCCTTTGCATCAACCTTGGTTGAGAATTGGATGAATTTAACGTCGTTCCAGCGCTCCAACAACAGTTTCTCCTGCCCCGTGGTATCCTTCAATAGGCGCAAATCATCAGCAGTCAGTTGCTCAAAGCGATGCTTTGCCGGCAAGTAAAGCTTTTGCAGGTAGGCTGAAAGCACCCTATTCATATTGAATTTTCTGCACATCGAATATATAGACTCTTTCATCATCCTGACCCATTTCTCTGGGATGCCCTGTTCATTGCGGTCGTAAAACAATTCGGTTATTTCCTCTTCGAGCAGATCGTAAATCTGCTCAGCTTCGGCTTCTTCTTGCAGGCTGGATTGGGCATAAAACTCGCCGGCCGTTATCGCCCATCCATTTCTGCCGTTGTAGCCTTCGGGCCACCAGCCGTCTAAAACGCTTAGATTAAGAACCCCGTTTATGGCTGCTTTCATTCCTGAAGTGCCGCTTGCCTCGTTTTCCTTAATCGGCGTATTCAGCCACAGATCTGCTCCCCATACCAGATGGCGAGCAACATTAATATCATAATTCTCCAGAAAAAGAACCCTGTCCTCCAGTTGATAGTCTTTGGCAAAATCTATTATTTCTTTTATCATATCTTTGCCGACTGAATCTGCGGGATGAGCTTTGCCGGCAAATATTAACTGTACGGGCTTTC
>Ga0315312_1001194_pt1 | contig 21616 bp, 16 predicted proteins | sample TDP7_MG_FD_203629 | JGI IMG/M metagenome (GOLD analysis project Ga0315312, IMG submission 203629) | Freshwater sediment microbial communities from Lake Towuti, South Sulawesi, Indonesia - TDP7 | ecosystem: Environmental > Aquatic > Freshwater > Lake > Sediment | place: Indonesia: South Sulawesi... | reverse complement strand
GAGTTCACAAGATGTAAATATTACGGCTATGACTTGGACGATAAATCATACGTATGTGAATGGTACCACGTATTACTGGCAAGTGGCGGTCCTAGCCGATGCCAGATCTGAAGAGCTTTATCGCCTCAGGGATCTCCTCGGTTATAGACTCTCCGAAACCCCTATGGGGGATTGTAGGATGAGTTTCCATTGCTATCCGACCCTGTTAAAATTAGGTTTCGATTATAATGTGACCGATACGATAGAGACGGACAGCATATATCAACTTCACCTGATAGCGCTCAACAGGTTTGTCAAATTATATCATGAGTTGATGCAGCTTCCCAGGGAAGTATTGATAAAAACCTAAGGTTCTATTCTCTGTGCTTAGTAGCAGCAGTTAAGGTTACCTCACGTGATGTGTGATGTAGGTGTGATGATATGAAGAAAGGAGAAAGAGTGAGAGAGTAGGGGATTAAGTGTGTGTGGGGATAAATTTTAATTCCACACACATTCTTAGAGGTGAGGAGATCGAGTATGCGTATCCTTTTTATCTCATCAGTAGACCCAAACGCCTTCCAACGCATAGCCTTGCTTCCTGACTCGGTCTAGTAATGAAGGATGCGGCGCATTCGAGCCTCAAACTCCTCCTCTTGGACCCCCTCGAAATACGACCTGGCGAAGGGCCCGTTGTCGTAGTAGCCATTGCATTGATATGATAGCTCATTGTACTTCGCTTCGGGACTTCCAGTTAACCCAGGGAATCCATTGAGCATTGTTCAAAGCCTTGCCATAGACTTTCTCGGGCGCTTATGGGACGCCCTTGTGCGCCTTATCGAACCGTTGAAATCCTCTTGGATCTCTCCTCTTCATAATTACATGCTCTTGGATCTTACTAACCATCTCCCCTTGCACTGCCCATTCTCTCGTCGATCCTAGCGCTGGGCTGATGTCTCCCTATCGTTTTCTCGCTTCGAGCACTCTAAGTGAGATGAGCCCTTTCCCCTCTCCCAGTCTATCTCCTCGCCTGGTTCAATATTCCCTCCACAAACTCTACATCTGCTCTTATATCTGGCTACTATCTTCGTTTTCACCACCCCTTCCATATCTGGTTACCATCTCTTCCTTATATCTTGTTGTCGAAGATTAGCTAACAGATGAAAAATTAGCCGTAGCTCCACTATAGGCACGCTTGGGTAGGCTCTCCATTCAAATCTTTCTACTCTTATCTCCCTACATCTCCATTTCACTAGAAAGCTCTCGCATTCACTAACAGTGGCTGTCCTTTTAATATAACTTGGAAAAATACCTTGGCCCCTAAATTCCAAGAGGATGCATACCCGGAGCACAGGGATCAGAAATTCATCACGGCATTAGGCCCTAGCACCCAGGAATAGGCGCTCCTCCGCCCCTCTACCACAAGTGAAGGTATAAATATAGGTTAGTCCAAAGTATAACTGAAGGTAAGAATAATGATGAGCGAGGAAAGGAAGGTCGGACCTAAGGGCCAAGTGGTTGTCCCTGAGGTATTCAGGAAAACCCTTGGCATTATGCCAGGCTCAATACTTAAAATCAGGTTGGAGGAGGGCAGGCTAATCTTGGAGAAGGTACAAGGCGATTCCGTGGGGCAGTTCGAGAGGATCGCCAAAGCAGGTCGCTCCTTACGAGTGGTCAAGCCTCATGAATACGAAGAGGAGTTGAGGAAAAGGGCATCCGTATGATCTACCTCGATTCGAATGTGTTCATTTACGCTGCACTTAACGCAGATAGCCTAGGATCAAAGATGAGACAGCTCTTGGCGAGGGTGGAGGAGGGCAGTGAATCCGCCGCCTCATCGGCCTTAACCTTCGACGAGTTAGTATGGGCCGTGGGCAAGCACAGGGAGAAGGAAGACGCCTGGGCAGCCGGACAGGCATTCCTTGAACTGAGGAACCTGAAGCTCGTAGATGTCGGCCCGACGGTCCTCGCCTCGGCCCTCGAGATCATGAGAAAGCACGACCTTGCCCCTAGAGATGGAATCCATGCGGCCTCGGCCCTCACACAAGATATCAAGACGATGATCTCCTCTGATAGGCATTTCGACAAGATAGAGGGTCTACGAAGGAGATTCCCTTAGGTTATGAAGAGATATCAACAACGCGTGACTTCATTAATGCCATATTATGGCGATGACGGCGATGACATATCTATCTGTCCCCTTGTCTTCCGCCTTATATCGACTACGTTTTTCATTTATATCTTTAACGCGAGCAAGTGATATTATTTACTTATAGGAAGGATCTAAGTCCGTAAATCCTTTCCGTCTCTGATCCAGAAAATCCTGTCGCTGACGTCGATCATCTTTAGGTTGTGGGTCGCCATGGGGGGAAATGATACCTACACTTAATATCGAATTTCGCCCAAACAGAGCAAAAAGATTTGTATATGAGATTGGTATTATGTAGCCCATATGAGTAGTTGGAGGGAGACTCTGGAAAACGCATTCAAGGATATAGGTGATATCTCGGGCCTCACCGTTTTCGATGCCGGTTCCGAGGGTCAAGCCGCGCGTTTCCTTGCCGAAAGGATCGGGGACGGACGGGTCATCGGCATGAACATATTGCTAGGGGCTTACAAGTGGGTCAGGGAGAGTGTCGGGGAACTTATGGACAAGGTCGTCCTCATAAAGGACGACATGCGCTGCATGGACTACCTCAAGGACGATTTCTTCGACTTGGTTGTTTCATATGCCACCATTGCGGCCATCGAAATGTTGCAAGCGACGCCCGGAGGGACGCCGACCATACTCCGCCAATTCCACCGTATACTGAAGAAAGGTGGACGGCTCCTGATCGTAGAGCCCATCCCCCCGCAAGAGGCCAAACCAGCTGACGAAGCGCAAAGGCTTGAGCTCGAACTCATCAAGATTCACGATCGTATCTTACCCATAAATAGGTATTACAACCAGTCACAGCTCTCAGAGCTGTTGCATTCGTTAGGCTTTGTTGAGGTATACGGTAAGGCGGTCAGCGAAGGTGAATGGCATTCTAGTCAAGAAGTGACTTCAGAGACTAATGGCCACCAACCGAACTGAAACTGGAAGAACTGGAGCATACGCTGCGGCTTCCGAATTCAACGCTCGAATCTGGGTAATCTTCATGAAGGTTAGCCAGGAGATACTCTCCACACGGTACCAATCGGCGACATTAGAGAAGAAAAAGGCATATGATAAGCTTGGAACTGACACTTACAATCCCAAGAAGTGCTCAGTGCCTTACAAATTGGTAGAATCTGACAGACCAGCAGATGTACTTTTGAAAGATATAGCTGATGACATAAGGATCCCTCTCAAGCTAGTCTAGGTGCCGCGTGGGAACATCATCTTCAGAGATCGATCGTTACCCCCATGCATGTGGAAGGCTGACATACTCGAAGCGTGGAGAAAAAATACCGAGGCAGTTATGTGTAATATAATTCGAATGAATCCCGAAATCCGCTCTCGAACAGAATCCTCCAGACCCTGGGTTATATCCCGCAACCAGGGCGGCTTTTGGTCACCTGAGGTTACGTTCGACACGTGTCGGTCGTAGGTTCTCCTTTCTGCCTAGGTGGTTTTTCGGGCTCAAGAAGCGAATTTCGGTACCATGTTATATTCAATATTCTTAGATATCTTCATCGGGCAATTCAATCGGTGCGGGGTAAAATTTGAATCGGAAAGGGCATATTAAACTAGGACTTATAGTTTTTCAATTTATATTGTTGCATTAACCTAAATCAGACCTATTGGAGTGGAAATCATGATCATCAGTGGACTGACTACAATCTTGGGCTCATTGCTACCTGACATAATAGAACCTAGTTCGGACTTCAGGCATCGAGGCTTTGGCCACAGCAAAAGGGTATTGGGATATTCAGCATTAGCCTTTCTAATATCTACTTTCGTAGCCGGATCGAGAAATCATTAGGGAACCTGAAGAACATCATGGAGAAATAGATGCCCACTAGAACTGTAACCTGCTAAAAGCTAATAAAATGTCCCCTTCTTTTAACGTAGATCTCTTCGTAAACTGCTTGGGGGATCATAACCTCGTCGAAAACACCTTTTAAATTGCCTAAATACCCTCCTACAGATTGGACATACCTTCGTATAGAAAATATTAAATATTATACGCTTATCTGACATTTCGTAAGGAGAGGGATGAAAGTACATGTCTGTTGAACATATTAGAGAAGTTGAGAAAACGCCATTGCTCTACATCGGTATCTTGGCAGCCTTCTTGGGATCTTTTGGCATGTGGTTGCAACTCACAACACCCTCTGGCATAACTGGAAGGCCAGTGCAGACGGGAAGCATCGGGTTCCCCTCAATTTGTACGTCGGCCATGACGACTCTACCGTTTATGGTCCTACTCGTAATGGGTGGTTTATCAAGGCTTCAGCCCATCAAGAGTAGAGTGAACCGGAAAAACCTCACATATATCTACATAGTCTCGCTGATCAGCTCCTACTATCTTGGCTGGCTCGGGGCGTGCGCCAGCTGGGGAGTTTTTATAGGCAACAGAATTCAGCATCCAGAGGATAGCATACAATATATTCCGTGGTTTATGGCACCGACTTCTGCGATTGCTGAACAAATCGTTCTTGGAGGCATCGCCACGCCTTGGGGTGATCTCCTTACCAGCATGATATTCTGGTGGATCTACACGGTTGTCAACGCCGTGATGGTGTTGTCCATTGTCATGATATTTAGAAGGAACTGGATAGACATAGAGAGGGTCCCGTTTCCGCATGTCATTGCCGCTCATGAGATACTAGCCAGAGCGACTCCCAAAGAACTAGGCGAAAGGCGCACCAGTCTCATCTCCCCCTTCATCATCGGAATGGTTCTCGGAGTCGTGTTTCAAGTGCCACTTATGATGTCAGACTTATTCCCATGGTTCCCCGACATCTACGGATGGAGGACTAATACCTGCTCCTCAGGCCAATGGTATATAACTGCTGACTCGCCCCTAGCAGGGATTGTCGGCTTTGCCACTGCACAGAAAGATCCATTAGGTGTAGCCATAGGATACCTTACGCCCCTAAGCGTGCTCTTCAACATCTGGTTCTGGTATCTTATCTGTATAATCATACTCCCGCAGATAGCCTATACTGTAGGTTACTACAGCGGGATTACGGGACTTAGTGGATGCGGTCGCATTTGGTGTGGTGAGAACCTGGCATACGGGGACCCCTTCAAGTGGCAGGCGGTGTCAGTCGGCGCAGCGGTAGGGTTGTCTTCACTAATAGTTGTCCTTAGTCGAAGGTATTTGGCGGACACCATCAACTCCGCTCTCGGCAGGTTGAGCAATGATAAGAAAATCGAAATAGAGAAGAATGAGCCTGTATCCTATAGGTCAACATATTTGATGCTTGCGGCATCAGTTGTGCTACTCTTCGCCATGTACCTGACCATGGGTACCACACTAGCTTCAGCGCTGATTATACCATTAAGCGTATTTGTCTTCTGGCTTGCGTGGGTGCGTCAGATTGGCATAGCGGGTTTTTACTACATGGGAACTGAGAAGGGCATGGCTCTCGCGAGAATCTTCCTCTTCCCTTCGGCTCCGGAGCCGCTTACTAAAGACTTTGTACTGACGTCGTATTTCACCCAATTCACCACCAACTCTCCCGAGCAGGCCTTCCAAGTAGGAGGTAATTTCATATCGTCCTTTGAGGCGTTTCGTATGGCAGATCTGACCTCGACGAACAACCGGAACGCATTCCATGCAATCGTGGTCTCCATCATCATAATACCAATAGCCTGCCTGATCAGCTACTATTACACAACCTTCACTTATGGTCTCTCTAGGATCGCAGGCCAGTATGGTAGCTACGGGTGTGATCCATTACTTGATAGGAACGCGAGCGCAGATAGATGGAACATGGCTCCCGCAGCAGATCCGTGGATTCCTCACTTTTTAGTAGGATTCGTCATCACGGCTGTGCTGAGCGTTCTCCACTCCAGGTTCATCTGGTTTCCATTGGAGCCAGTTGGCTTCACGCTTGCCATAAGCAAGGCAGTAATACCGTGGGGCATATGGTCATCAGCTCTTGTGGCATGGATAATAAAGACGATTACTTTAAAGATTGGTGGAAGCAAGGCCCATGAGAACTGGGGTGTTCCTGTGGCGACAGGCTTCATAGCAGGATATATGTTAATTCATATCGTTGGAACAATCATAGCACACATTAAGTTCTTCTTCCCATTCTAGTATCAATAGAGCTGGTCTCTCCACCTTTTTTCTTTTTTTATTAGATTAGCAATCTTCACAGACGCTTGTTTCAGTGTCTATTATATATTCCATATCGATTTTTTGTATTTAGCATGGTGAGGAAATTCTCCGGCTTCACCGCTTGATTTATGCTATTGCTCGACATGAGGATGTGCCCACCTCCTGACGATAGGGCTCTAATGCAGTCCTTCGTCTCCCTTACTACCTCTTCCGTGCTTCCAAAGGGCAATATCCATTGGGTATCAACGTTTCCGACGAAGCAGATCCTATCACCAAAACGCCGTTTAAGCTCATATCGGTTCATGACGTTGGTTTGGATTTCCCTTTGGGCATCAACGCCTGTACCGAGTAGATAATCATCGATTATGGGCCAAAGGTTGCCATCGGACGAGATCATGACGAACGCACCTAGTTTATGAAAGTAGTCCGTCTGCGCCCTCATGTAGGGCATGATTAGGTCGTGATAGTGCTTCGGGGAAACCATAGGGCCATGGTTGTAGGCTATGTCGGTCCCAATGTAGACGACGTCACACCCCAGTTCAATCTCAATAGCGCCTCGCTTGATGCCCCTCCTTATGTCCTGTACCTCATAACGCATTATGAGATCTGGGCGCACGTAGCAGCATTTTATGAATGTTGGCAACCAGTCATTGTAAAATACGAATCCTGCTGCCCCACTGCCGTATACTGCGATCTGCAGCTCGTCGGTGAATCTTCGCATTAGGCCTCTATACTCCTGAATCCTCTCAAGTGACTCTTCTATCTCGTCATCGGTCTGCTCCTCCAGCTTCCTAACATAATCCTCGAAAGATTCCATGGTGACTGCTCCCCACTTTCTGAAAGATGACCCTTTGACCTCAGCAGTCTTGGGCTCATACTCATATGTCGTCTCCCCGTCGAAAGTCCAAGTATTGGGCCCAAGCATTCTTGGCCTTTGCATCTCCTCTGTTGGTCCAAGCGCAGGCAGTCGGTAGAAATCCAGCTTGACCCTCTTGGCTATATCATAGGCATCATCGAATATTCTACTTTGAAGCTCTACAACACGCCCTTCAGCCCAGAGTTCGATCCTTCTCAACTCGCCAGCCATCTCCAGAACACACGGCCTGTTCAGGATAATGTCTGCTGTTGGATATGCGATGCCTTCTCCTCCGTATGGAACACAATCCGGTTCCTCATGGCAGAGCTCTCGAATGACCCTCTCTCGACCTGTGAGCAACGTCATTACCTCCGATTGACTGGTGCATCCAAAGCTGAACTCACATTCGCGATTTCCTAAGGCTAGCTTAGTCTACTAGTATCGGATATCTCTAGTTAATAATTTAAGCTCTTCCACGTTGATAGTCTTATAACACCAATGAGCGCCAATCACCGAATATCCCTTGACCTTCGCTGACAATGGAATGATTGCCATCCCGAGTTATATAGGAATATTTGCCAAAAAAAATTGATAAGAATATAGCCTTAAGCATCCCAAAAGCATTATATCATTTCGGGACTTGAACGATGGCATGAGTGGAAAAGAGCCTCATCTTGGGGGTAATCTTGTACAAAATCCGAGTTTTGAGAAGAACAGCAATGAGATTCCAGAGAGTTGGTCTATATGGTCACCTAGATCGGAGCTTGAACCCAGAGTTCAGGTTAGGTCGGATTATTCCCGCTCTGGCCAATGGTCGCTTTGGATGAGTGGCGAGGGAAAACCTGCGTGTTATGGCAAGCTAGGACAAGTGATTAAAGGCATCATTCACGGCAAGTCATATAGATTCAAGATATATTTTAGAACTCACAACGTCAAGTCCATACACGAAAGCGTTGTCGTACAATTATCATGGATTGCTGAAGGTCCATCCGAGGTCAACATGGATTATATCAACGAGTTAAGGACAGAAGGAGGCTGGCGGGCCCTAGAAGGGGTCGCAACAGCTCCCCAGGAAGCTAAATCTCTCGAGATCGAACTCATATTTCGTTGGTCTGAAGGTTCCATCTGGTGGGATGACGCTGAACTCGTTGAGGCTCCTCAGCCCGAATGCAGGAAGATTAAAGTTGGCACTGTTCACTTCAGGCCGAAAGAACCGAGCATTGTTCAACGGAACATTGACCTCTATACCGACTTGTTGGACGCCGCAGGGAGAAAGGGAGCTGACATCGTATGTTTGCCCGAATGCATCACGTCTGTAAGCGTTAACAAGGGCATTGAGGAGGTAGCGCAACCGATTCCAGGTCCTGCAACGGAACGTCTTTCCGAGATAGCCAAGAAGTATAGGATGTATGTGGTTGCATCGCTGTACGAAAGAGTGGAGGATTACATATACAACACTGCTATACTGATCGATAGGAATGGTCGAATCATTGGAAAGTATCGTAAGACCCACCTGCCGCATGCCGAGGTCAAGAATGGTGTAACTCCGGGGAACGACTACCCAGTCTTCGAAACAGACTTCGGGAAAGTTGGACTGGAGATATGCTATGATATCTTCTTTCCAGAAGTCACCAAGATACTCGCTCTCCGAGGGGCTGTGATGATTCTACTCCCGATATGGGGTAGCTGGTTCCAATACGGAAATGAGTCGTGGTATGCAACGGCGAGATCAAGGGCATTGGATAACAGCATCTATTTGGTTGCATCGATGTATGATGGGAACAGCCTCATCGTCGGCCCTGATGGGGGGGTATTGGCGAACAGTGAAGGAGGGGATGGCGTATTCATTGCTGAAACGGAACTTATAAATGGGGGCCCTGAACCCGTCTATGTTTGGCCGCATGTCAAGAAGTATGAGTGGAGGAGGATGTATCCCAGGGAAAGACGTCCTGAGACATACGCACTTCTCGTTGATCCCCTCTGATGATTTATGAAATGCCTAGGGGCATGCTTGGGAAGTCACTTGATAGAGTGGGCAAGGGAATGCTTGAAAAGGAAAACGAGAGATCGCTAGAGAAGTTGAAGGGCATTCTGGAGAAATAGATATTATTGAACACCAATCTTATCTTGTAGATTCTTTATATGTTTTCTTGATTACGGGTTCATTGGCGCTTATATCCGATAATGATTGGTTCTAAAAGACGATGAAAAAGTCTGATTGCCAAGACTGTCAGCATCTCAACCGCGCGTATATGTGGTGCAGGAGGCATTTCAGGGGAATCGAGGATCCTGAGAAGGAGGCCTGCGAGGACTTCTTGCCCCTCCTCTGGGAACTGGACTACTCAAAGAAGAGGAATTAATAGAAATGAAGCCACTTGAGGAACAAATTCTGGAATATGTCTACATCCTTAGGAGGAAATATTGGACCGAATCCATCTCACTTGCTAAGATCTGCTACGCGATGGAGCGCTATGTCAGGGCCGTGAAGCCCGCGGTAAATGACTTGATAGCCAGGGGCCTGCTCGAAAGGCGATACAAAGGAGCTGGTGTAGGTTATGCGATATCCAGGAAGGGCATCGATCTTATCGAAAAGAATGGCCTAGTGAAGATAAGGGATTGGGTCGTGGAAGTATGAATTGACAGAAGGAGAGAAAGCTCAAGATTAGGAGATTGAAACCAAGTGAGTTATCAAGAGGTAAGGCTTACAGTCTCAAGATTGTTTGATATTACAGGCTTATGGGTATTCTTTTTCCTCCATCAATTTTTTCAATTGGGAGATTGAGGTTGTTTGCCATAGTATAGTCGATTTGAATACTCATAAGTGAACTCATCAGACATTTAGGCTTGAAATACTATATTTTTGATCCGATATATTATATTTATGCCCATCAACATCATCACAGGCTTCAGGACTCAAAGGGAATCATTTACCTTATCGTAAGGCAGATAAGAAGGCCTTTTTGGATGAAAGTAGATTTACGATGGCTCAACGAAATCGATTAAAGGTGCCTAGTAAGATGAAGGGTCAACCGGCATGGGAAGCTATCTTCCCCTCAACGGATCTATGTGAGCACCTGAAGACTCGAAGGCTCCTAGATGCCTGGTACCTCCTGGCCAGCAAGAACGTCGCCGCACTCATTGACACGGTCAAACCGCGATTATTCAAGGTATTCACCTTTGGCAAGTTCGGAACGCTACAGCAGTTACTCATCGATGTGGACTGCTTCCAGGAGGCGGGCAGGGGAGGGATGCGAGTAGTATACCACAAAGATGGCAAGAAGTACACGCCATTCAAAGATCGTCCCTACGTGTTCGAGGACACGCCAAGTGAGGCGATCACGTTCGATACCGATAGTAATAGCGTCGCGATCGTCGGCATACAGTGCTACGATGCTGACCTCAACCCAGCCGAAGGGACAATGGACTTGCAGGTGGCGGTGTCAGGTGACGATATCGAGTTCATATACAAAGCTCCAGTTGACGCAGAAATGTCGGAAGTGGAAGTGGAGCTCTATCCACTCTACACCGATTATAAAGGCCGTAGCTGGAACCGATACGAGGTTGTAGATTACTACTGTTGGGAATCCCGTTACCACAATCCTAAAGGGCGCTTCGAGGAATCCGCGGGTGAATACCTGGAACTCCGTGACCGCCATGGCCGCGTCCCGACGCTAACGGTATCCGCTCCAAACATGGAGATCGGGCTTGTTGCATTCTGCGACCCCACGCGCAACGATGCGCACCGTTTGCGCTTGACCTTGAAGGGCCCTTCATCGGGCAAGGCCCTATTCACGCTCAAGCAGAACCCAGTAACAGTCCACACGGTACCCATAATACCCGCTGACAAGCCACACGCCATCACGATAGCTTCTGCTCAAAAACCTTCGGTGAAAATGGCAGACCGATCATTTCCAGTACGGAGGTTATCGCGTGGCCGCTGGAGTTCTATCATTAATGTCCCACACGGGGTAAATCATCTATTGGTTGAATCTCCAGAGGGCGTATCCGATCGCCTCATCGCAGCAGTGGGCGATATCCACAAATGGGTAGAAAAAATTGGTATAGCCGCGTCCAAGTCCCTGTGGACGGAGGGCACTATTGCGGGCCTTATGCCGCAGGTAATTGACGTAAAACGACTTATAGGAAAAGTACGCGGCCCTCATGGGAGGAGCCAGAGGAGCATAGCTTATTGCAGCCATAACCCCCGTGCACTCATGATAATCGTAGCAGCCGCCCTCCAGGCTGGAGACAGGGATCTGCTGGAGCGGGCATGGATCAGCATCAAGGCGATGGTCAGGTTAGCCTATAAGCATGAGGACGGGGCTCTCGTGCTGCCGATCTACATCTACCCTGATGGAACAGCTGGAGCCATCGATGCCACTCGGCCATCCGACCCGGTCATCGCCATACGTTCGATATTGATGACGCGTTCAGCATTCCTACGCTGGGGGGACTACGACAGGGCAGAGGAGGCACTTGGATATGCCCGAGGGTTCGCCCTTGCCCTTCTGAGGATGGCCGGGCCCAAGGGACAGCTGGAGGCCCGTTACCGATACCCCACGTTAGAAGTAACCCATCGGGCACAGATCCAGGGAAGGGGAACCGTCAATAATTGGGTGACGAACGTCTGGGATCTCGCGGAAATCCTCTACCTACGAAAGGATCCACTAGCGGAAAAACTAAAAGCCCTCTGTCACGAACATGCAGACCTGCTGATTAAGAGCAGGCCCTCTGTGTTACGACTGACCGGTGGCGGGGAAGATGGCCCTAACAATTCGGACGCGCTGAACTCGGCAGCGGGTTTCTTCCTCGTGAAGAGACTCGCATCGGGAGAAAAGCTGTGGGAGAGGCGGGCAAAGGAAGCCTTCCTCATGGCCGCTCTCAACAACACCATCGTGCACATAGATCAACCTCAGAATTTCTTCTTCACGTTCGATTGGACGGAGAGCATCTGGCACGATGGGCCGCTGAATGTCCAGAGCAAGGGGGGCATGCACGACCTGACTAGCTGTGACGTGGGGCTGGCGATCGCTCACCACCTACGTGACACTTTTGCTCTAAAAATATGCGCGTACCAATTCCTCTCTAGGCTTGTGGATGGCGTTTACGAGAATGGGGCCGTGCTCAATCGCGTGACCGCTATGCCGAACTTCCAGTATGTCAAGACCGATTTCACCGAATCTTTGAACTTCGGCGCAGTAGGGGCTTTCGCTTTCTACAAAGTATGCGACTTCCATCGGTTGCCAGAGCAGGAAGAGAAATACAAATAGCCATCCTCTTATCCTGAAGCTTAGCACCAATGGTCCAGTCCCCAAGGTCGGCCTCAACTAGTATCCTCTTACTCGACAAGTATGTAGGAAATGGTCAATTCCTCCTAGACTTGACTGATATATAAATAAGGCTGAATCCTGTAGATTAATTTTATATATAATATATAATTTCATATATAAAGCGGTGGGATAAATTGCAAGTATCCAGTGAGACCAAAGAAGTTCAGAAAGTCCCGTTGATCCCGATTGTAATTTTAACGGTTGTGTTAAGCTTCTTTGGGCCGATATGGCAATTGTTGATATCGAGTTTCCCTTATTGGAATGCCTTTTCGCTGGGCGAGGCCGTTTGTAATACCGTAGGTTTCGTCACGGCACCATTTTTAGTCATACTTATCATATCAGTCCTCTCAAGGATCGGTTCTCTAAGGCAGAAGTTCGGCCTCACGGCCTTCGCGTACGCGTATATAGTGAGTCTGGTCATCTCCTACTTCATCCACTATCCATGGGCGTTGGGCAACTTCGCCTACACGCTCCCCTCACGCTATACCGATTCGGTGTTGAGCGCCGCGATAGTTCCCTGGTTCGTGGCACCATCCGAGAACGTGTGCAGGTTTTTGGCCACCGGTGGGCCCATCCAATGGGGGGCCTGGGCCGTGCCGATAATGTGGTGGTGGCTCGTGAACCTGCTCCAGGGACTGTTCTTCGTCGCGTTCGCGACCATAATGAGGCGACAATGGATAGTCATGGAAAACGTTCCCTTCCCACATACCATGATTGTCCATGAGCTCATAAGGAACTCGATGCCAGGGGGTTGGAAGCGCCCATTCGTCATAGGCACGTTGATCGGATTAGCCTTCCAGATCCCCACAGTCTTAGTCGGTCTCTTCCCCTGGTTCCCGGACATCTACGGCGTCACCTATCGCACCTGCTCATACTTCGTCCGATGGGTCGGCTCGGACGAGGTCCTCGGCTCAACGATAGCGGGCATACCGAGCATAGGCTACGGCCCCATAGTGGTCGCGATAGGCTACCAGGCACCACTGGTGGTGTTGTTCAGCACTTGGTTCTCCACGTTAGCTTACATAGTGTTGACGCAGGTCGCATATGCAATGGGCTCATACACCGGCATCACGGGCATTGGCACATGCGGCCGATACTGGTGCCACCCCTCACCCTCGACAGACCAGCCGCTGAAATTCATGGCGATCGCGGTAGGCGGCCTCATAGCTATTGGGCTGATGAACTTGGTATCGAACAGGGGCTACTTGACCGATACGTTCAGGGCGGCCATGAGGCAGCAGACGAAGCTGAGTGAATCCGAGAGTGAAGAGGCGATGACTTACAGGGGCTCTTATGCCATGCTCGGCCTCTTCGGCGCGCTGATGATAGCCTTCTGGATGATCTCCAGTCTAACCATCCTCGATGCCTTCGTCATGCTCATCACCGCCTTCGTCCTGCTCTACTCGCAGGCCCGGATCTACGGCCTTGCCGGGGCATTATGGGGTTCATCGGACAAGGGACTTACATTCGTGAGGCTGGTACACCCAGAACCCCACAGACCCCTTACCTCCCAAGAATGGTTGATGTATAAATTCGCCATAGACCCAGCGGGAAACCTGCCATGCTTCGGCTGGGGGGGATACCTCTTTTCATCTTTTGCAGGTTATCGCATGGCCTCGCTGACTGGCGTCAGTGCTAGCAACGCCCTAAAGGCCATGTTGGTACCGATGATCCTGGCACCCCTGATCTCCATGGTGAGCTTCATAACCCTCATGTCTACCGTGGGAGGTTCTAATATCGGAATGTACAAGTCATGGTTCGAGGGCATAGGCGATCGCTATTCTATGATTCCCGATTGGTGGATCACCCAACCAGCCGCTGACCCATGGATACCACATGCCCTGCTGGGGGTCGTCATAGTAGCAGCCCTCAGCCTACTCCACGGGAGGTTCGTCTGGTTCCCGCTCGAGCCCTCCGGATTCGTCCTTGGCATCTCCTGCGCCTCAATACTGCACGGATTGTGGACGCCCTTCCTAGTTGCCTGGGTCCTGAAGACCCTCACGCTGAGGTTGGGCGGCGCTAAGGCATATGAGAACGTCGGCGTGCCGGTCTCAGCTGGTGCTACAACTGGGTGCGTGATGGGTATGTTGCTCGGCGGGGTGCTCTGGATAATAAAGTTCTTCTACCCATATTAAGCAACACCTCGGGAATTACATATTATATAGCCAGATCTCTGCACGATCTAATAACACCATTGGGAAAAGATAGCCTCGAATAGGATTTTTTGGGATAATGTAATATGGGGTTTACAAAGTGAAGGCGACCCTCTCAAGCTCGTTCATCGTAGCGACCATATTTCACTCCAGCATTGTAGAATGCACAAAGATGGTTGAGGGGAGTCCCAGGCGCAACTTGGTTCCCTTCACGAAGCGTAAAGTTGTAGCCACCAACCGAAACTCCGCTATCGAAGATCCCCTTAACTTCCATTTCAATCAACTCCACCGGACCTTTTAGTAGAACGGTTGGATTGACGTTGCCGATGAGGTGCACGTTGCGTCCAAGCTCCCTTCTGGCGAGACCTAGGTCAACAGGAAATCCAAGTTCGAACGTGCCAACGTTTAGCTCTTCGTGGATCATCCTGAGGTGCTGCTGTACTCTGCCGCATAGATGGATCGAGTTCGGCTTCTTGTTTTTGGAGAAAGTACGGACCAGCAACTTATGGTGAGGCAGCACGAACCTCCTGTACTGTTCGGGCGATAGGGCTTCTATCATATCATCGGCGAAGCCAAACGAATCCGCCGGATAATGAATCCCGACGAGATCCATCCACGCCTTCATACGTAGAATTATCCCCCTGGTGATGTAGTCCATCAATTTATCTACAAATGTTGAATCCTTGTATAAATCGATGAGCAGATCAGATCCTCTGATGAGGTACGCCTGCGTGAAAGGCCCATCCGTACCCGTGGGAGCTCCAACCGATATCTTCTTACCCTCGAAAGTCATGTTCCTCGCCCTATCGATCATCACCTTTCTGAACTCATATGCGCGCCCCATCAGGTTGCCCTTCAGCGGATCTGGGACATCCCAATGGAACCTATCTTTTTCCTGTATCAACGGCATCGGACGGGTCTTCTCAAGGGGTCCTGGCAACCACCTTATCGGGCAGCCAAACCACCCAGCTTCGTAGAAATTTTGGAAATCGGGCCAAACCTGCCACTCCTCGGGTTCAAGCTGGTCCTGTGGCACGTACTCCCAGATCCACCTCTGTCCTCGGAGCTGAATCGCCATCATGTAGTCGGGATCGCTGTAATATCGAATCCCATCCACGCCCTCCACCATCATTGGGGCGTTTATCGAGAAGCTAATCGGGACGCGATATGCCCTGCGATTCTCCCAAGCTTGCCAAAAACGCTTGGCCTCCCTGGCCTTTTCCTCCATGCTCATGGGTGCGAGCGGACTTAAAGATGGTTGCACCATCCATCGCATGGCAGTGGAAGATCATCCTATCTATAATTTCTGGTCCACCAAAAAAGCAGTACCAAAGGTACGCCATAAAGCAAGTTCCTATGATCCCGACCAGTGGCGTGACTGGGGTAAAAAACAACCACTCCCTCCTTATATGGGGGCATTCTTCGCCCCTCTCTCCTTCAAACGTATATACGCACTGGGGCTCGGACAGGGCACATAATAATGTCTATGAGTAAGCTCGAAAGGTTCCTTACCGCGATTCAACTCAAGACGCCCGATATGGTCCCGGTATCGCCGCAGATCCATGACAGGTTCGCCCACAAGATGCTCGGCAGAACCGGATGGGAGGCCGTATATCAACTGCACGAGATGATTGGATCGATATATTACTGCGGCCCCCTGACGGTTGGCGTAAAAGCCTCCCCACCGGCGGGCTGGGAATATAAAAACAGGATCATTGAGGAGGATGGCACACGAGTCGTTACAGAGGACGTAATGAGGACTCCAGATGGGACGCTCAGGGGCAAGGAGGTCAGAGGGTTCAATCCAAAAGACCCGACGATCTCGACGCGGATCGAGCCGCTCGTTAAGGACAAAGAGGACTGGATGACCTTCAAGGCATACTACGATGAGTGGATCAAGTCGGTCGAAGGTCCAGAATTTAGTGAGACGTCCAGAGCCGTTAAGGCCATGGGAGAGGATGGCGTGCCAGATACGGGGATACCGTGCGTCTTCGGCCACCTGGGGAACGTCCGCACAATGGAGAAGCTCATAGTGGACTTGCATCGGTGGCCCGACACAATTTTGGATGTATGTAGGACCATTCAGAAGGTTATCGACGAGAGGGTTGAGTCATACCTCGCATCTCCCTCTCCCGTCCTTTACTATGATCTCGACTGGGCGACGGGCGCAGACCTCAGTCCCAAGCTCTTCGAGATGTTCGTGAAGCCAGACATAGAACATGTGGTCAAGCTCGTAAAGGAGCATAAGGGCAAGTATGTCGGGTTCCATGCGCTTGGTAGAATTCGCCGTCACCTCCCAACGCTCATAAAGACCGGAGCGCACTTCATCGAGACCTTTGAACAGAACCAAGGGGATATTACGTTGAAAGAGGCGAAGGAGAGGTATGGAAACAAGGTATGCCTCATGGGCAACTTCGACAGCGTCTTATTGACATTTGGGAGCCGTGCTGATGCAGAACGAGAGGCGCTCCGATGCCTGTCAGAGGGCATGGAGGGAGGGGGTTATGTGATGGTCACTGGAGACGAGGTACCGGTGGACGCGAAGGTCGAGAACCTGCGAGCGATGGTGGAGATGGCGGAGAAGTACGGTAGGTATAGATGAGGGCTGAGGTCCAATTTAGGTCGTTCCCTACGATGGTGAGGCAGAAGATATTTACGTGTGTTATGGGCTGGTTCGTCGATGCTTACACCGAGGGAGCGAGTCGTCAGGTCCTTAAGCGTTGAAGAACCAGATGAAATACCGACATTTGAGAAGTGGTTTGCCCCGCCTACAGCCGACATCGTCCTTGGCAGACCATCGGTGGTTCACTGCATGGCAAGACAGTACAAGCTACTCGCAGATGATCGGCTTCATTCGCTCTTAAGAGGCCTCCTAGAGGATAACATAGACTTCGCTAGGAATCTGAAGTGGAGTGCGATATCGGTCAGTACAAATCCGACAGAAGGATACGACCCAAAGGAATTCAAGAGGATCTCCGAGGATGTATGGGAGATCGGTGGAAAAAAGATCTTCGTCAATCCAAAGACCCAATACATCGTAGATATGAGCACCTCGCAGATAAGGCAGGAGGGCCTCGATGGGCTAAAGAAACACGTCGAGGACCTCGAAGCATCAGAGCCAGAGCGGAACCTAGATTCCTACTGGGTCCTGCAAAACACCGTAAAGAGGCTCAAGGAAGAGAACCTAGACCTCTTCCTCTTCGGGGGCGCCGGCATAGGGATCCCGAACGCCGCGGACTGGTTCCCGCTTTTCCTGAGGTGCCTCTACACGCATCCGAACTTGATCAGGCGCTACATGAGCGCGCATCTGAAGTATGCCATAGCGAGTTGCGAGACGGCTATCGATCTCGGTTGCCATGGCATTTTGAGTGGGGGCGACTTGGCCTACAAGCATGGACCGATGCTCTCCCCAAGGCAGTTCAGAGAGTTCGTCCTCCCACACATGAAAACCCTCGCTGATACGGCTCACCGTAAAGGTGCATTCATAATAAGTGCTTCGGATGGGAATTTATGGCCCATAATCGATGACTACCTTATGAATTCCACCATTGATGGCGAACTCGAGTTAGAACCAAGTGCGGCAATGGATCTGGGAGTCCTTAAAGATAAGTATGGGGATAGGCGTTGCCTCATCGGCAACGTGGATTGTGGATATACACTTGGATTAGGGAGCTACCAACAAGTTGTACAAGAGACAATGGATTGCATAAGGAAGGCGGCCCATGGAGGCGGTTACATATTACAATCCAGCAATGCGATCCACGGAGGTGTAAGACCGGGGAATTACTTTACGATGATAGATACGCTGAGAAAAAATAATCGATATCCATTTCATTGATAATCTTCATCTTTATTACAACCTTTCAGGAATAATCTTTCGCGTACATATTCCATGGAATGAGTTAAATAGACTCCTCGCCTTTCCCGATTTATGGTAGGCAGAGGATTTATGGCGTCTCATCCCTTAAAAGGAGATTACGATGTGGTCGTTATAGGTGGCGGTTTAGCTGGCATCTGTGCCGCAATCGCGGCCTCCCGTCTCGGATCCAAGGTTGCCCTGGTGCATGATCGCCCCGTCTTGGGTGGCAACGCTTCCAGTGAACTGCGTGTCGGAATATCTGGCGCTGATGTAAGTGGTGGCGGCCTCGCACGCAATGCACGGGAATCGGGTATCATAGGCGAGCTTTGCATCGAGAGCATGCTTCGCAATCCAGACTTCAGCTCAAGCTTTCATGTGCAGGATGTAATCTTCTGGGATTGGGTGAGGCGCGAACCCAATCTCACGCTCTTTCTTAATTCCCAGGCTCAGAAGGCCATAATGGCCGATGATCAGAGCATCCAGGCCGTGACCGTCGTTCAGACATCGACGGAGGAATCCTTCTCATTGAGCGGGGAGATCTTTATTGATTCATCCGGTGACGGTCGCATCGCTGCAGATGCCGGCGCGGAGTACAGAGTTGGACGAGAGGCCAAGGGCGAGTTCGGGGAGAGCCTTGCGCGCGATGTGGCCGATGATCAAGTCATGTCCAGCACCCTCAACTTCACCGTTAAGGATTTGGGAAGGAGGGTGGACTTCGAGGCACCGCCTTGGGCTCACAATTTCAAGGCCGATGATGATCTGCCGTTCCGTGACCATACCATCTCGACAGCAGAATTTTTTGGTGGATTTTGGTGGCTTGCATACGGGGGCACTCGCGACACCATCAAGGACAACGAGGAGATCAGGGACGAGCTGCTACGCCTGCTGTTCGGCCTCTGGGATCACCTGAAGAACCGAGGAGACCATGGCCTTGCGAACATGACGTTGGACTGGATAAGCCCGATCCCCGCAAAGCGCGAGTCGCGGCGTTTCATTGGGGACTACGTCCTGACTGAAAACGACATCCTAAACCGTACTTCGTTCCATGATAGGGTGGCTTATGGCGGCTGGCCCATCGACATCCATCCGCCGGAGGGCATCTATTCGCGCGAGCCACCGAACACCTCAATACTTCTGAACGATCTATACAGCATCCCCTTTCGCTGCCTCTATTCGCGCAACATCCGGAATCTCCTAGTGGCCGGTCGCAACATCAGCGTCTCCCATGTCGCATTGGGAAGCACTAGGGTTATGGGGACATGCGCCATCATCGGCCAAGCTGCCGGTACTGCTGCGCACCTCTGCGCAAAGCAAGGGCTGACGCCTCGTGAATTGAGGGAGAAGCGCATTTCCGAGCTACAACAGCAGCTCCTCAAGGATGACTGCTACATCATCGGCATTAAAAACGAGGATCCGGCCGACCTGGCACGAGGCGCCACAGTCACGGCTTCCAGTGAGGAGAGCTTGCGAATTACGCAGGCAGATGGCGTCGAGCCCCTCGACAAGCCCCTCGCACAGCTATTTCCAGTCTCTGAGGCCAGCATCGAGCGCATCGAGCTGCTCTTGGAATCAAGCCTCGGGTCCCCTACAGGCATCCACCTAGCTTTGCGGAGGGCTGGATGGATTAATGATCTCACTTCAACTCAGGATGTTGCCGAATCGGATTCGGTCGTGCCCCCCGGCCGTTCCTGGGTGAGCTTCAGGCTCGATTTCGATGCCGAACCGGGCAACCTCTACTGGATATGGCTCCCAGAGGCGAAGGGAATGGGGTGGTGCTATCAGAAGGAAGCCCCTGTTGGGACAAACCGGGCAATTCATGTGATGATGGATGGCCATTATGGATGGAGGTCAAAACGCGGCAGTCATATTTTACGATTGACGCCCGTCTCAAAACCTTACAGCGCTTCCAACGTTGTGAACGGGGTAGCACGCCCTGAACGCTGGCCCAGCATCTGGGTCTCAGATAGCGACAAGCCATTTCCACAATATGTAGACCTTGACTTCGGAAAAAGCGTCAAGATCGATACGGTCCACCTTACTTTCGATGCGGACCTAGATACAAACATCTATCTCCCCCCGCCCTGGGGCATCTTCGGTGCCAAGATCATAAGACAGATCGTTCGCGATTACACGCTCTATGCGCATGACGGCCATGAGTGGGTGCACCTGCTCAGTGAGGCCGGCAACTACCATCGGAGGAGGATCCACCGCTTCAATCCCATATCTTCCTCGAGGCTGCGCCTGGAGGTGCGAGCGACAAATGGCGATCCATCCGCTCGTTTGTATGAGATACGTGTCTACCATCAGGGGACGTAGACAATTATCAATAAGGGCCAGAATAAGTTTTAAATGATCCCGAAATCTCCCGAGATGATTACATATGAATCATAAGCTTAGGCGTTAGCCAATGATTAGAAGTAGAAAGAGGGTAGTAGACGCCATCGAGTTCAATAGACCTGACAGAGCTCCCATGAGGCACCTCCTTCTCCCAGTGGCCATCCTGAAACACGGAGAAAGGCTATTGAATATAGCTAGTAGGTATCCACAAGACTTCGGTCCCTCAGAGTTAGCGATTTCATTACCATTCACTTCCCTAAAGAAACCATTTGGACTTCATTCGTCCTAAATCACCATTAATCGCCTATTTTATATAAATTCCATCTTCATATTCACCGACCTCTCCAGTACCTTTCATTCCGTCAACCTTATGATGAAAGACAGCGTCCCCAAATGCATGTTCACCTGTTCGGAGTGCGGCGAGAGCTTCAAGAAATTGAGAGACGCCTGCAGGCACCTCAAGGCCTTCCACAAGGTCCACTCCAGTATGATATATAACAGAAACCTAAGCTAGTATATTGTTTTGGCCATTTCCACTCACTCTAGGCGAAAGGAATGAGTATTTTGCCTAGCTTTGAATTTCTTGTGCAAGTTCTTTTGCCCAGCTTTTGATAGCGTCTAGGTCCCTTGTGTCGTAGAAGTCCTTCTTTTCCCCGTAGAAGGCCTCCATCTGTTGCCTTGCTTTCTTAATTGGAGGAGCCATTTTCTCAACCCATGACAGTTTAGTATAGTCTTGAAAGCCACCGAAGAAGCCTAATGCGATGGGTTGCAGATTATACTTGGCGGCCTTTTCCTCTAGATACTTTCCTTTGAATTTAGCGATCACTTCAGGTTTTCCTTCATTTTCT